>Ga0307513_10004949_pt1 | contig 17661 bp, 13 predicted proteins | sample 15_EM_MG_FD_202174 | JGI IMG/M metagenome (GOLD analysis project Ga0307513, IMG submission 202174) | Populus trichocarpa ectomycorrhiza microbial communities from riparian zone in the Pacific Northwest, United States - 15_EM | ecosystem: Host-associated > Plants > Roots > Unclassified | place... | reverse complement strand
GGGTTGGTCCCCAAAAAAACCTTTCCCCATTCCACCCCCCCCCCCCCCCCCCGAAGAACCCCGAGCCCCGATCTCAGAAAAAATGCTTCATAGTCCACGATATTATTATCGCCATCGCCAAAAGGTCAAGGGCCCTGCATATCAATTAATTAATCAGTCAACAATTAATCATGTGCTCCCTCTTCAAAATTACCAATATATTAGATTTTTTTACCATCCATGGCAACTTTACCTTACCTTACCTAGATCTTGCTCCTTCTTTTCTCCCCCTTCGCCACTCACATACACACCACTTACCCCCCCCCCCTTCCAAAACCTATCAGAGATTGCAGTGCTTTTCCCCACACGGCTTGGTAAACTGTCTTGGAAAATCCCCACGCGGGTTTCTTTATTTTCTTTCTTTTCCCGGCAGTTGCAAAATGGTGCTATCATACTAGACAACGCTATTTTCCTCCAAAAAAAGCAACATTATAAAAAAGAAAAAAAGAAAAAGAGAAGGGATCCGATGGATTGGGCCGGCAGACGTCGGCAGCCTGTTCTTTTCCATCGTATCTACCTTACCTGTCCACCGTATGCTACCACTACCACGAAAGTCCAATAAAGTATATATAATTCACATTTGGGGGGAGGTTGAAGATTTTCAAAATACGGCCTTACACAAGTACCTTGCTATGTGCTACCTACCTAGCCCGAGGGATTGAGCGTTTTCCGACGACGATTGGGGGCGGGGTATGCTGGTCGGAGGAGCAGGCGGAGGGGTAAGGTAGGAGGGGGAAGAGGAACAAGGGTATATCATGAGCAATATGAGATTGATTGATGGGATTGTTAGGGCCTTGATGGTATTAGTTGGTAAGGCAGTGGGGGGAGGGGTTAGTAGGCCGGTCGGCCGTTGAAGATGGCGATGTTGATGACGATGGTGATGCTGATGCTGTGGGCCCCGGGAACGGCGGTAACCTTTTCCAGGAAGGGGCGGCGGGGGGAGGCTAAAATGGGCGGTCTCGTGGTACTATGATCTCGTTGCTGTCGTAAGGGAATCATTACTACATGCTGTAAAGTCTCCCCGTCCCAAAGTTATTTAAATCGCAGACATACAAGTATCAGCGCAGATCGCTACCTCGGACAACGCTTGTACTGGCACCAGCAGATAGATAGAATGGGGTCCCTTCCTCCTCCCTGCTTTCCCCCGCTCGTCCGATACCCCGTCGCTCGTTTGAGAGCGAATTCTGGGACAGCACTATACGTACATTCGTAAAGTATGACAGTAGTAGCAGTAGTAGTACCAGTGCAGTAGTAGCAATGGTATGACTGCTAACAGCCTACCCAATGCAAATCTACAGGTAGGATTTCTCTCCTCTTTCTCTTGACTCCCCACAGCCCCCCCTTTCGCCATCTGGACCCTACATGCATACATACCGTTAACCCGTGGTCAATCATACAGTTAGTAGTAGTAGTAATAGTAGTAGTAGTACAGTATCATACATTCATCAATCAATCGATCAACCAATCCCCCCTCCCACCTCCCAAATTCCCGCATCCGCTCACCCGCTCACTCATACCTTAATTATCCAACCCCCCCCCCCTCTCCTCCAAAGGCAAATTATTACCTGAGTCGGTGCAGAAAAACGGGCCTCGCCTGCCTGCCTGACCCTACCGGTATATGCATAGCACTATACCAGAGTTACTTTACCGAAAAGGCTTAAAACAATCCCTCCACCACCACCACCACCTCCACCACAACCTCCTCTTCTTATTCCTGATAATAAAACGACCCCCCCCCTCCCCTTTTTTCCTACTCCTCCCATCCCTACGATTATGTTCCTATTGCTATGCAGTACTATGATATTATTAGTTACTCATCCACCGTTAAAACAACCCATCATATATTGGTGCAACAACAACAAAAAAAACCCCCGCCGCGTAATCGGGCAAACAAGAAATATTTATCATAACCATGGATTCGGTTTCGCCGGTCACTCCCCACCAAGGGCCCCCATAATACTGTAGACCCGCGGTACGGCAAAAATAAAAAATAAAAAAAGTAAATACACACACATAATAATATATATGTATATATATATACTGTAATATTATACTATATTATAAAAGGGTCGGGCTAAATAGTCTGTGCTTACAGTATATACTGGAGTAGAAAATAAACCCCCACGGCGCAGGGAGCTCAGAGGTCTGTTTTCCTGCTTGCTTGCTTGCTTACCTGCCGTCTCAGGGCAGGTAGGTAATAGGTTACTGTACCAGCGCTCGTCCCTGGCAAGAAATACAGGGACACAGGAGGAGGGAGAGAGAGGTAAACGCCACATTGTGAGGAGAGGCCAAATATCCCTGAAATCTCCCCGTTTCCCTCCCTCCCTCCCTCCCTCCCCCCTCTGAATATCTGGGCACCTCTTGGCCAGACGGTACGGGTACGGCAGTCGCAGTTACCATAGGCACCGCATAATTATACCGAGAGGAAGGAGAAGGAGAAGAAGAAGAGGAGGAAGAGGAAGCAGAGGTCCGTGCGTTTTTATTTTTGTCCAGCTCGGTTGGATTGGACCGATTACGCCTGTCCAATATTATGCAATGCCGATATCGGAACCGGTTTCATGAAACAAGTTCAGCCCGCTCATTCACGGCCTGTTTTAATATATTATTATTATTATTATCATTATTATTTCTTTCCCTTTTACACAATCCACATAAGTAAGCAACGAATAGATGATTAGATAAAAGTAAATACCGTGGACACGGCAGACCACGTCCGCTCTACTTCATTTCATCCCATCCCGTTCCCTCGGGAATAGTTGGAAGCTCAATGGACCAATTATTTGACGAAGCGTAGACGACAAATAGCAATTGAGTGGGGAAGAGGCAAGAGGAGGAGAGGATGAATGAGGAAATCGTCTTTCCACGTGCTAATCTATTTCATACTTTTTTTTTTTTTTACTTTAAAGTTGCTTTGACTTTGCTCTCGCTCAATTACCGGGACTGCGCGGTATCAAGTGTCGCTGGGCCAATTTGTCTCACGCATTTATGTCTTGCCTTAGTTTGACGTATTAAATTCGTACTGGCTGTCGTTGCTACCGGCACCCCCAATCATGATAACTTTGTCAATCAATCATTACCAGCTAGACGGCAATAATTCATTGGTCAATTTTCCTTCCCTTTTTTTTTCTTTTTTCTTTTTCTCTTTTTCTTCCCTTTTTTTCCGACCTTTATTTGAACCAGCGGAGCTATCTATCGCCTTGCCTTGCCATGCCATGCGTAGGTGAGTAATTAGGATACGAAATATATATTACCTATTAAGCTTTACCCTCCTGACTCCGCGTCAATTTGGATGGATAAGGACTGTGCTTGGATAAGGGCAAAAGTTTGTTGGACTTGGCTTTGGCTCGTTGAATTTACATGTGTGTAACGTGAAATATGCAGCGAAAACACTCCACCCAAGCTAATTTTTGGTGAAAGAATGCTCTCGCCTAAGTGGCTGGAGCAAGATCCTGTTCGCTCCTTCTCCAGGTAGTCGATGGGCCTATCGAGCCAACGAGAGGTAGTTCGACAGACTTACCTGAACCTCCGGTACGACACTGTATTTGAGGGCTGTGCTGTGCATGGAAAGCAAAGTCAAGGATTCACGACTGCCTTTGGACGTATTTTGAATGCCCCCAATATCTCGAGAGCATTGGAGTACCTGAGTAAGTACAGTAAGGCAAGGACAGCGAACCAATGATATGAGGGTTGGCTGACTGGCAAGCAGGTAGGCTGCTGCTTATTCCTTGAATTGAACTTGAACTTGGTACAGCACAGGCGCTCGCCCCAAGCAGGAAGTACTGGTACTGCCATGTGCCCGAGCATTGAGGATATGGTTTTGTTTGCTTGCGCGCACAGATATGCGCGGATGATTGGGCATATATTTCTCCAATCCCTGTGTGCGGGTACCGGTACTTCTTGCCTGAGTCGAACGCTCTACCGGTCGGTATAATTACCGTAACGAAGAAGCACATGATACCGCAACCCTCGCACTCTCGTGTGTTATCGATACCCAATTTTATCCACATACAGCATCCCTCCCCTGTAGATAGATAGATAGATAGATAGATGGCATAAAGTAGATAAACGATTCCTCTGCCTCCCTCCTTCTTCGGCGAACGATACGATAGGATAAGATGATCGTACAGTGCGTCTGGGTGTGAAATATGTGGTAATATTTGGACTAAAAAAGCTAAAAAAAACCTCAGATCCAATTATTAGCCGGGGCAGGCTCCTAATAGTGTTCAGGAAGAGAGGGAGGGAGGTAGGGAGAGGTTGATGCTTGCTTACTTGCATGCTGTACGGTTACCGTGCTAGCAAGCAGGGTAGGCTGCTACAATCGAGGCGGGTTTCGAGTTCGGGAGATTGCCATTTTCGCTTACCTTTACTCGGGTAAATCCCTATTTGTTACCACCTTATTGTATGCTGTGGCGAGAGCCGCTGCATATTTCGATCGTTAGGGACCCTGGTCTTCCGATTATCTTTTGGTTTCGCTCGTAAACTAGCTCGTTGTCGGCCACAATTTTGTCCACATATGGACAGATAAAATAAAAAAGTAAAAAAGTGAGTACCGCACTCGAATACAGGTAGCATACTATTCGGAAGATTAATTGTTTACTGCCCGGGCCGGCGCATTGGGAAAAAAAACAGCTGGCTGAGAAAAACGATCGAGGCTTCAGACCGGTTTCTCCGGTGCTCCGGCTATTCCCGTCTCTACGGCACAATTCATGGGAACCGACTCGATCCTTCTTACGACCCACTCCACAACGGTCCTCCGCTCCATTCCCTACAGCACCGGCATCGTACTCCGTACAAGTATGACACAGTATGATACATACCTGGAATCGTAACAACTCCCGCCATGCCTTTGCCCTACCCTATCGTACTGTATTGCTTCGTAACTCCCCCGCAGTTGTATTTTTTTTGCAATCGAAATATAGTAATTGCGATGTGACACGATCCATTTAAAGCTTTCAACTGTGGGATTGGAGGGGGTTCTCTTTTTTCTTCTTCTTCTCCTTGCTATATCTTTGGCATTCTTGTTGCCCTTTCTTGCCTTCGGAGCTGGAGGGTACAGTGCGTGGATTATCCTAAAATATAATATCAGAAACAAAGGTGGGTCATCGGATATCCATTCCACATTCCAGATCAGAACAGCTTTTGTAACTTTGTAGCGTAAAAGAAAGAGAAAAAAATTCTCACGAATAAGAAACCTCCTGAGATGCAGGAGCTTCGGTGGACCCGGAATACACGTCTAAAATGTGGTACGTATAATAATCTCTTCTCTATTTCATTTTCAAAGTGTGATAATACCGGCAACCCTGTAAGGGAGAGGTATCTCACATCGGAAACATAGCATCTCCTTTATTTTTTTCTAGCCCTCTTCAACGCTGAAATATCATATTGTGGCTAACCCCGGATCATTGTTAGCCCTATCACTCGTTGTGAGGCGAATCTCAAAATATGGAGTTCTATTCGAGTTCCATGCAGTAAGACAGATTCGGCCGGGAGATGCATTGACATAAACGGAAGTGCGAAGCGTTTTGAGCTTCCTGAACGAATTACGAACGCCGCACTTTGAGAATCGTCAACTTTTTTTTTTTTTTGCCCTCCAAAATGCAGTTGTCGTGCAGACACACCCACACAGCCCACAAACTATCCACACACACAGTCGGTAGCTTGACTGTACTGTACCTGAGCTGACTTCCCCCACAGACGCCGCAATCGTGAACTGCATGGAGAAAAGAAAAAGAAAAAGAAATGATAATGATAATAAGGGTTCAGGACACGCAACGTGAAGCTGAGCGAATTTCACAATCGGTGGCTCCGCAGAAGACCGTAAGTAGACGCATTGTGTGTGAAGTATGTTGTGATACCGTACAATATGCGGAGTCCGTAACTATATGGCGTAATTAGTTGCTTCGTCGTTGCTCCGCCAGTTGGGCGTGACGATAGCCCCCGTTAGCGAGAAAGGCGCACAAAGGGCGTAATTATTGACACAATTCGCCCCTCGCTGTTGCTCCTGTTGCCTCAGCAGGTTGAGTTACCATTAGTATCACGGTTGATATTACCCACTATTTTCTTTTCTTTTCGGGCTACGCCTCCACATCCGCTGCCCCCCCAAACAATCTGTCGGAGAAGGCGAAGATAAGAGTAAAATAAGATAAAAAACGTGAGACGACGATGTCGCACTATTGCATACCCAGGGACCCGGTGGCTGGTCAGGGCCCTGTGCGTGGGATCGCCCGTCATTCTCCAAGAACCGAGCCCTTGGTGCTCCATCACTGACATCGGCACTTTTCTTCTCCTGCCTTCGAACCTGTTTCCAAGAGTTTCTGAGCGGAGAACGCCTTTTCAATATAATTTGCCGTGTCTGTGTCTGTTAAGTGTCAGTTGTCAGCTCAGTTATCCATTTGTCTGGAGAGAATTGCCTGTTATACCTGTACATTACTTTCGGAGATATCGAGTGCGCAAATCAATATTGTCTGGTTGTTGCTATTGCGGCTTTGTTGTGGGCGCGAGGGTTACTGTAGTGTGAAGATGGTTTTTATTTTGCCTTTTCGGGCCTAATTTTCCTTAATTTTTCTTTTTTTCCGACACCTTACCGGTTGGTTACGAGACTCTGGCAGGCTGCAACAACAACCGGCAGCAACCACAGCAGATCAAACTTCAACAAATCCCCCAACAATTCACTTCGATTTCCTTTGATGGCGCGGGCGAGGAAGAAGGCGAAAAATCCCGGGTCGATCTTATTGTCTAGACAGCGCGGTTTGCGAGGCGATGGACCAGTCGTAGGTTCAAGGGCCCTATCCAACACGTCATCTCTATCGTCAAAAGTCGGAAGGACTCTCATTCGGAATCATCATGCTTTGCAAAAGAGGCTCTCGCAAGCTCTGTCCAGAAATGATACCGGAACTGCAAACTCTATCCGAGCGGAGATCGAGGCAAACGGTGGGATTGAGAGGTATCAGCAGGCAAGCGTGCGTCCATCATCATCATTCTCCCTGGAATTCTTGTTCAACCTTTTCGTGCTTATGCGTGTGATGTGATGTGATGGTCGTGGGGTGTGTACTTGTTAGCTGCCGATGGGGGGGGGGGGGGTACGGCGTTGAAGTTTGATGAGTACCGGTAGAGGGGGGGAGCGTGGAGAAATCAAAAAAAGAAAAGAAAGAAGAGACGAACGCTTGAACTGAATTTGTGTTTCATTTACAACAGGTGTGCGGTCAAGATAGCCAACGAGGAGGGGATTCTTCAAGGGTATTGATCGATTGGTTTAGGGAAGCCATTCGATCATCGCCAAATAAAAAGGTCCCAAACAAAAAGTTACGACTCCTTGAGGTGGGGGCTCTAAGTCCTGACAACGCGTGTTCGAGGTCGAACCTATTCGACGTGACGCGAATCGACCTCAATTCACGGGATCCAAGCATTGAGGCACAGGATTTTATGGATCGACCTATCCCTACCGCCGACGAGGAGAGGTTCGACATCATCTCACTATCTCTTGTGCTAAACTACGTGTCTCTGCCAGCAGCGCGTGGGGAAATGCTTGAGCGGACAACAGAATTCCTACGGCACACACCATTGGAGGGGGAGGGGGGGCAGGGAACTCGCGTGACGGAATTATTCCCATCGCTGTTTCTTGTTTTACCTGCCCCGTGCGTCACGAACTCCCGTTATCTTGATGAGAAGCGATTGGAGGAGTTGATGGGAAATCTAGGGTATCGGTTGGCCAGGAGGAAACTCTCAGCCAAACTGATATACCAACTCTGGCATCACGTTTGCAAGGCTCGATCGTCAGGGCAGCAGAGGGAGTTCAGTAGAAAGGAGGAAGTGAACTCGGGCAGAACGAGAAACAACTTTGCCATTATGTTCCGTTAACTTTCTGCGGGGTTTCAATTGGTCTGTCCATTCGAAAGTTTTGTGTCAAGTGCTCTAATTCCCGTTCAACTATCACAACCATGTGAAATTCTCGCCCCATCAGGCATCACACACATCACCCCATCGGACGGCAGTCTACTGGACTTCCATCGCCCCCCCCACCCGTGCAGGCTCTAGCTGCCGGAAAAGACACACTAGCAGTTTTGGAAAACCATTATTCTAACCTTGATACTTGAGGCAAGTGGGCGATTGTACAATACGGTAGTGCTAATTGTCGAATACGGTACCATAATTCGCCATGAGATCCCCCCCCCCCATCTGGCTTGAACTTTACCGGCAATTGTATCGTGTGGCCGACCTTGGAGCAGCCCAATTCTAACTGTGTCGGCGCCATCACCGTCACTATCACACTCAGTTAGCACACTTGCTTGCTCCTCCTGCTTTCATACAGATCCACGGTGACATAAAGCCAGCCAGCTAGCGAGACTGATCAGCAGTTGCAAATTAGTGATATACCCTGACACCAACACAAAGCGCCAACATGTACCCCCAAAAGTTACCTGTGAACCTACCCAGGTTGGGACGTCCGCACGTAACATCAAACAAATCAGCCCATAGGGCACCAATAACTTCCTATTGCAAAGCAAACATCAATTGAACCCCAAGGACATCCACCGTCCAGTCCCCATTCCATCTACCGGTACCGGTAAGTATCTAGCAAAGCCCACGTCACGTCGGAATCCCCTCCTTCCCCCAAGCATCATAAATAACCGAATAACTAACCGACCAAGAACCTCACACCACCACCACCACCCCGATCATGAGCGCTCCCCGCGCTATATCATAATAAATAAATAACCCCATACTAGCACTGTGAGCAAGGGAAGTAAGGTGAGGGTGGAGGTGAAAATGAAAGTGAACAAAAAAAAACCTTGCATCCAATCCCGGCAAAAAAAGAAAGAAAGGAGGTCACTCTCATCGATCCATCAGCCAATCAAATCGAATCACAACCTCTAGACCCAGGCATGGTTGGGCATTATATTTAAGCCCAAAGCTCTCCGAGTTTATTTATTATTATTTTCTCAAAGCTTCATTGCACGGCAGAGTTCACCGGAGGCCGCACAGTAGCTGAGGGTTTTCGCACTGGAGAATCGGACATATCGTGGATTCTAGGGTTCAATGACTTGCTAGGCGCGGATTGAATAAGGTCCTGAAGGGAGAAAGAAAAGAAGGATCCGCAACCCTCAGGGGATTTACATACAATAAGGCAAATCTTGAAAGAGAAAATTAATTCTCGGCACTTGTAGAGGATGAGTGCTAGCAGATGGATAGGGGGAGGAGGAGGTAGCCTGATCTAAACTGTAGCTAAGCTAAGCCTAGCTAGCTATGCCATCATAGCTGTATCAGTACGTGCGTGCTTGCACTGTACCGTACGAGCAAAAAGGTATGGGTTTTTATTAATGTCATAACCTAGAGGTTGCACATATGGATTGTGTATTAATAAAACAATTGAAGCGTTTGGCGGGGAAGGAAAAAAAAAAGAGTTATCGTACGGTGATGATGTATGATACTGGTAGCCTGCTTACATATATAGCACATCAGCCTCACTTTTCTTTTTCCATATTAGGACGCACGTAACGACGCGCATGCATGTATCGGTACTGCACGAAGTGCTCGAACCGAGGGCAAGAGAGGGAGGAAATGGGCATGTCTTCTCCATGTTGTACCGTGCTGTACAAGTGAGAAAAAATAAAATAAAAATTAGCCTTTTACAATTTTATCATGACATACATTGTCGATAGATTGCACTGCATTCCCTGCTTTCCATCCTTTTTTAAGATTTTTTTTATAAAAAAAAATGTCGAAAATCAAAAACCAAACGAGGTGGGATGCGCTCTTCGGCAGTTTTCTCCTTTCTTTTCTCCAACAACGCCATCGGCCGGCACTTTCTCGTATGTCGGACCAGCCAGCCACGAGTGTGGGGTGTGATGATAGCATTAAGGTACTAGTGCAGTTCCTGTAAACACTTCCGGTTATCGTAACCGTGCTGTACGATACGATGCGAATATCACATTCTGGAAGTGGCGTGTAAAAGCAATCTAGTCTAACCTATTCAATCTCCCGCCTAACGTAGAGAGCTGGGAAAGGGAGAGAGGAGGGGATGGAGCGAGTGTGCTAGCTACCTACCGGTAGTCTACTATTCTACTCTAGTATTGTACTAGTACTCGAGTACAGTTGCTGCCGGCTTTATCGTTCTTAGAACCATACCTGCTTGTACTCATACTTGAATACTGCACCTCCTGGTATCCTGCTATACGAGTAGCTGGCCAGTCCAGTCGCCCCATAAGGGAAAGGGAGAAATAGGGAGTGGAGATGAAAAAATATTGCATAACGATGCACTACCGGTACGAGTATGCCATGAGAGGTCGGAACGAACCGAGACTGCCATCCCCTGTGCTGCAGGAGAAGAAGAAGAGGAAGGACTCTATGCAGGTCCAAGTCAATTTGCCACCGTAGCCCGTCGCGTGTTTGACGGGGAGGAGTAGTACGGGTGGGTGCTACCCTCCTACCTGTACCGGTATCTGGCATAAGATATTTGAAATTGAGACAAGGTTTTTTTTCTTGCTGGTTGGGGTGAATGTGTAACGGTCGCTGTATTTTTAGATGCTTGTTGCTAGATATAAGTACAAGTAACAGTATAGCCTTGTCCGCAAAGGTCCCGTACCCTTCTAAGTACTGCACTACTAGCCCTTGGAAAGGCTTCTCCAGTCCTCTCTTTCTTGTTTAGTAAAATCAAATTGTGATAAATATTTACAATGTGCCTAGCACCATATCCTAAAACAGTTATTGAGAAAGGCTCCCCTTGTTCTATTGATGTGGATAGGTATTGTCCTTGTGGTACAAGGACGAGCACCGATATGAGAACTTTATGAACGTGGCTGTGCTTGTACATTGTCGCACAGCCGCTAAAGCCCTACAGTATTGTGCGGGCATATCTGCCCACAGAAAAATATCATACATCGGGAACTCCTCTCGCCCTCCCCCTTTCTAACCAGCATGATATAAAAATAAAAACCAGGCGGGATAGTATGTCAGTGGAGCTGTTGGTTCTAGCCTTGCCATTGTCCCTGTTGCGTCCCCGAACTCCAACATGACAGAGGCGAAAGACGGAAGGTCCTCATATTGGGCGTCGGAGAACTGTCCGGACTGATGGACTGATGGACGGACGGACGGTTCGGCTCGGTCAGTGCCCGGCAATTATTTTCCCCGTCACTTATTGCTCTGGAGTGACTTCATGAACCCGAACACGGGGGGGCGGAAATTTGAATGGTAAATTATCTGTGCACATCTGAACGCCTGCACCATATTCAGACCCCATATGTTCGGGTTCATTATGCCGGGTACTTGTAATACAATTGCAGCATTCCGCTCAATCGGGCTATCAGAATGTTGACCTGATCTTTGTCCTGTCTTTTGCTATTCTGCCTTCTATACATCACGCATGGCGAGTGCCTAGAGGAAAACCGAGCATGGCAGTCGCTTAAACCCTACTGCACCATACGGTGTCGGTAAGCTACCGTACTACTTGAGTATGTTATGGCCGCTGCTTGCTCAGTGGCCGGCTGCGGGGGGGTTGGGTGCTGTGGTTGACGTCCAATAATATCATATCACGGGGTGTGCCCGTGCACCAAACACCATAAGAAGCGCAACACACAGGGTCCAAGTGCCATGGCCGGTACTTGTGGCACCGCGCCATTCTACCACAATAAAAACCCGTCATCCCATCCCTCGGCCCGGACTATGGCGTAACATAACAAGATATGTGGGGATGTTACTGTATCTGTGTGTGTCTGTGTACAGTCCAGTGGTGTACGGTATGTGGATGTGTGCCGAGACGGTACTTGGGCTTACTTACAACCGAGATGTTATCATCACCCAAATCCCTGTTTCTGGAATATCCACAGTCCGCCATGTTCCCACACCCACCACCACCACCACCGCACGCACCTGCTATGCTGCGCCCTCTGCCGTCTCAAACGGTACAGGACAGGACCTCTTCGGCAATCACCCCCCCCGGCATATCTCGGATAGATACCGCGCTGTATTGGTTGAATATCAAAAAGTAAATCTCGAACCGTTCCGGGAGTTCCCCTCCAGTTCCCGTTTTAACTTACATGTCCATTTTCTCCCGTAACCGGGTAGGGAAGACTCACCACATCTCACTCGAGACACTAACGGCGGTTGAGGCGGTTAATGGGGGATAAGTTCAAATGCTGACAGGGTGGGTAGCGATGACTTTTTTTTTCCTTTTTTTTTTCCTTCCTTCGGCATTCCTCCTCCGTAGATGCACATACCTCCGTTTACTCCACAAGATGGGCCGATTTTCGGGGCTGGCTACAGGACAATCCCTTTTTCCGTCGTTGGGATTTTGCCTTGCATACCTGCTATGCTATGCGCGATCATGGTTCTTTTTTTTTTCCCCGGAATACACCATGCGAATTTAGACCCTTTTGCCGAGCCTATTTTTTAAATTTTTTTCTTCTTCTTTGCTTTTCTTTCTCCGTCCGTGTCAGTAACGGTTGTGATTATTTTTGCTAACCTTTTTGGGGTTGGAGCATATTCTCTTTTGTAATCAAGGTGGGTAGTGTAGGCACCATGAAATACCACATTCGTGAGAGGCAGGGGTTTGTCCTTGTGCTCCGCGGCTATCTCGGGTTCTTCGTTTGTCTAGTAGGGTCTATTAGTATCGAAAGGTGCCCAAGGTGATCTTTTCCCGATGAAGGATATCGATGTTCCTTAGCGGGTTCACCGGCTTAACATATGTTCTACACGAGGGAGGAGTGTCTCATAGGTGATCACTCATAGGGTCCTGGCTCTCGGTGTTGGGAATACTTGGGCAGCCTTCTAGCTTACTCGGTGTTGGGCTCTGAGGATGGGACATGGTATCTGGATTGCTTTCCCTAGAGTGAGCCACTTACAAATGGAGGTCCGCGACGGCCATTAAGTTGAGCGGTTGTTTGGGTGAGGGAAATGATGTGTTAATGGCAAGGGGAAATGGGTAGGGGATACACACTGAAAACCAGTCATCAGAGCATGTGCAATTAATGGGCTATGGTGGTGAGGTGTAGTCAGTGTGGGAATTGTGAATAAAGTTGATTGGGATAGCCCCCATAATTTTAGGGGCTGGAGTAATCGTCGATCGCCTTATGGCAACGGATATATGCCTGGAGTGCGCACGGTTGACTATCTTAGTAGCGATTGGGACTTCGGGCTGGGGGAGCTTACGTAGAAATGCCGAATAGGACTGTCGAGTGACAATGCGTGATGAAACAGTTTGGGGGACGCTAGTTGCCGGCTTATGTCTTGTAGAGGGGAGCGCCCGATAGAGGTATTCCGATACGAACCCATGTGCCTGAAACAAAGCTAGGCCTCCAAGGATGAGTGAGAAAAGAGGAAGGGGAACAAAGCGTGCTGTGAAGGTATTTGTGGCTTGAACTCCATATGGTGTTTCGTGTCAGCACTGGATCAATGAAGTAAGAGGAGTTGTAACGTATCAGATTCTGAATATGCGAGGTTATTCCGAAGTACACTCCGTGTGCTGGGCGATAGCTACCCAATGGGCAACAGATGGCTTAAATTTAGGCTCGTATAAGTAAGAAGAAAGGCTATGATAGGTATGCACTGCTTTAGCTGTCTTATATTGTCTCTCAGTTCTTGTGTATGACCCGATTGTTTCCGATCACTTCGATTTCCCTAGGCCTCGGGTATGTGCGTAGATTGTTGCGGCTTTAAAAAGCCTTGACAATCTGCACGAGGTTGAAAAAAACAAAAAAAAACAAAAAACCCCTCCTGGCTGAGACAGATGTAGTCTTGACAAACTAGGCCAAAAAAGAAAACGTCGCGATTGGAGTGAGGCTTTCTCTGGAAGGTGATTCTGGACCCCAAAAGATAACCGCTTATAAAGAGAGCTAGTAGGAAATCCGGAGATCTCCACTTTACCGGGCCAAAGTATGGCCCAATGTATGTCTAAGACAAGAAGAATCTATTTTTCGGTTTCGCCCAGGTGGCCAAGAGTTTTTAAAGTTGCAATAATCGGTGGTCTCCTGGAGTAGCCTCCGACGAATGAACAATTACTTATGCTCTTGTATTTAGTTCCTAATTTCACAGAGCTCCCAAAGCTGGAAGCTTGCTTAAAAGCGATCTAGGCGATCCTTCGGGCAATCGATAAAAGGGTTGTTGTGGGGGCGAGGTTGCCGAGTTCTGGGGACTTAAGGTCATTGCCTAGATCACGGGCTTATGCGATGGAAGAAGGACAGTAAGCTGGAAATCTTCCGGGCAGTTTACAAGATCCCATAGCGCGTTAACAGGTTGATGCCTTGTACAGCTGTGCTGTGAGCACCGGAATGTTCTCTCGTAATAGGGATCTGATGATGAGTTGAGGCACTATGAAACATTACAGTGAGATGGACTGGCAGGAGGTGTAGAAGGGCTAGGGATGGGATCTAATGGAATGAGGAGTAGCTAGAAATGAGGAACTCACTCCTGATGATGATTATGATAATGATAATGATGATGATGACTGACAAAGTGGGTGCTACGAGCACATAGTGAGCTCTAATTTTGGGCCCGGATCTTTCTTGTAATAGGACTGCATTCTGACTAAATGTATCCATAGGGCTACAGTTGAGTTCTCTGACTAATTGTGAATTCCTTAAAGTTAGTGCGACTTCATATCACTTTTCTTAGTGACAGTAGGATCTTAGTGGGGGGATATCTTTAAATTCCTGAATAATTCCTTATGGCTTTCACTTCCTTTCTAATCGGAATCCTAGCTTGTACTGGTGGATCTCATCCTGGGTCCCGTTCTCATCAGTTCTTCATTGATTTTTATCTGCTGTTTTCTGAACAGAGGTGTCCCAGGAAGGATGTGAATACTGTATCCGGAGGGGCTCTGCTATATAATTTATATAAATAACTGGTCTGTTTCTACTTCAGATTACTCTCCACCTTGCTATCGGAATTATCGTCATCGAGTTGCTTTGCCATCTGGGACTCCTTCTGCTCTCCTTGGTCCTATGCTAGTCACTGGGTGGGAATATTTAGCAACAAGCCATCCATCCCCCAGGGCAATTGAGGATGGCGGAGCAGCGGGTCCATGGCAATTTCCGCCCTAACCGCCTCAGGTTGAGATACCCATAGTTTTACTTCCTGTCTTCCTAGTTGTGTGGATGCTGTGCTTGGAATTCATGTCATTTCTAATTCTTTTGCTTAGTTGTTTCATTAGCCTCTAGTAACTGCTGCCGTATATTGTTAAGCCTTTCAAATGGGTAGGCCCAGGGGGGGTTGGGCCGGCCAGATCCAACTCGATGGACCCATTAGGTCTGTTCAAGATCAGAAGGCTGGAGGAGTTGGGAAAGTGCATTGGAAGGAGGTCAAATAGCAGTGTAAATAGTCTGTGGCGCCATGCAACCTACCTACAATGGGGACTGAATATTGCAGAGAATGGTCCCCTGAGAGTGGAACTAGTTGAATGAGAGATTGTGATACCATAGGGGAGGATTCAAGTGGCTGGGGAAACCGCGCCTTGAGTGTTCTTCACCTGTTTTTACCCGCTTTATGTAGCTTAGTGCAGCTGCGTTCTCTGTCGAGAGTCAACCGATATCGGAGCCTAGTATTCCAAAAACCCTCTCCCCGGTTGCTTTGATGTGCTGGAGGGGTGGACTTGTTGGGATCCTGTAGGTCGGGCTCATGGGGCTCGGTCCTCGGGGTGGGCACGGGGCTCACGGGACAGATGGAGCACGAGAATGGAGGTTCCGAATATCTTAAGAAAAATTCAAGTCTGGAGGGAGCTGGTTCTGCATGGGAAGGCTCCATGATGAACCGAGAGGGAAGCCCTTGGCTACGTGCACTTGGAGTTAGGGGGTTTGTTTTAGATCTATGTATTGAACTGTTGAAAGGTTTACAATGGACGGCGTCCTAAGACTACTGTAGGCTTGGGACCCTGTGTGGATCTCCTAGAAATCATCCTAATTTGTACGTTTTCTATCCCCTTTTGCTTAGTAGAAAATATAGTTTTCCATTCCCTTAGGTTCTGGTAATCTCTCTTATTGTGATAGGGATAGTTCCTGAGGAAGGCACCCGGAGGGCATGGAAGGTTGGTCAAGTTGGTCGGGCTACCCGGGCTCACCCCCCAGGAATCAGCCCAACCCAAGGAAGACAGGTCTCCTACCTGACTCACCGAGGTCGATCCAACTCAGAAGGGAACACCGCCTAGCCCGGCCAACTCCTGGCCCACTGACGGTCTTGAGCGCTTATCGTAGTGTCGCAAGTGAGCTTTGCAAGATACTTTCTAAATGTGATAGGAGCTCTGAGGGTCGTCAGAAAGTTGCCAGCGTTCCATGAAGTGATCGAGAATGTTGGCCAAAGCAGATCCCTCGCTTTTCATGCCTCGGAAGTTCATACGTGCAGGGCCTAAGGTATCCCATGGAGACTGCGTCCGGCAACCAGTTCACTTGGTCTTGCTTTACTGGACCCCATTAGGTGTGCCCGGTCATTTCCTGGTCAATATTGACAGGTTTAGCTGCCGTTTCACTTCGCATTTCTGCCTTACTTCCGTGAATTTCGTACCCAATCCAAACCCCTGCTTAGTTCGTCCGTAATGGAGAACCTCGTTGCACATATAATGCTTATCTTGCTTGATTTTCTTTATTTTTTATTGGCACTGGAAGAGGCTTGTGTTGGCTTTTATAATTTTTTTTGGGGGGGGCTAGGAGAAGCGAGGTTAGGTTAACTATTGGTACTGTTGCTATTTTATCTAAACTGGTCTGCTGTGTTCTTTCCTTTTTCCCTCGTACAGAAGTTTGGACCTAAGTTACCTGTACCAGGTATGTTTGAAGAGGATTCGGCGAGTGATGATGGGTGATTGAGCTAAGTTCTCTTGTTTGAAATGTTTGATGTTCGCTGATGTATACCGGGGGAAGATGAGGGGATAATAATGAGGCTGGGGTAGTATATTTGGGTACACGGGGTACTGACGGCCTGTATGCCTGACGGCAAAGGAATGCGTTAAGGAAGTTTTTTTTACCTTCCGTTGTGTTATAAAAGAGTATGGTAGCTAGATATAACACAAGTATGAGAGGAGGACTGAAATAACAGGAGTAGTATGCTTAAGCGAGGGCCTCTTCTAAAAATGTCCGCTAGGGGGTCGGGGAAAAAAATCATTACCCGAGCTTGCTGTAAGTGAAGGGCGAGTGTTATTACACTCCCGGAGGTAGCAAAAGTCGAAATTATCGTACCCGATAGGCAGAGCTAAATGCGATATTGTTAGGAATACCTAGAGGGTTTCTCTGGAGGGCAAAGCCTTTGTATTGTGATTTCCCTGGCCGATAGTCCTTGATTCTGGGTTTAAAGCGATTACTTATAGCATTACTTTCTGTTGCACCATGCTCTGACATCACTGGAGCATTATCCTTCTTTCTATCACTTCTTGCTTTAAGGCAAAGGATTCCTGGTCTGCGGGTTGTCGTCAAAAGCATGACATGAGTTAAATAATAAAATATCCGATCTACGGGGAAATTTTCTAACCGGTGGGTGGAGTTTATGTCCTGTTGGGGGAGAAATAGAGAGAAAACAGCCAATCTACGGTCAGTAGAGAGAACATCGCGCTAAGAAATCTAGTGCTTGGGGAGGGATTGCGTCTATTGGTTTACATAGACTATGCTCCGGGGGGGGGGGGGGGGTATAAATATAGAGCGAAATAAATAT
>Ga0307513_10004948_pt1 | contig 17664 bp, 21 predicted proteins | sample 15_EM_MG_FD_202174 | JGI IMG/M metagenome (GOLD analysis project Ga0307513, IMG submission 202174) | Populus trichocarpa ectomycorrhiza microbial communities from riparian zone in the Pacific Northwest, United States - 15_EM | ecosystem: Host-associated > Plants > Roots > Unclassified | place... | reverse complement strand
GGGATGTCGACGAGGAAGCCGAGGTGGCCGTGGTTGACCCCCACCACGGGCACCGGCCGGTCCGCGAGCAGGCGCAGCGCACCGAGCATGGTGCCGTCCCCGCCGAGGCTCACCACCGCGTCGACGGTGGAGGTGAACTCGGCGTCGTCGAGCTCGCGGCAGGCGGCCCGGCCGGCGTCGCCGGCGCGGGCGACGAGCTCGATGTCGTTGCCGTCGCTCCACGTGCGCAACGTGGCGAGCGAGTCGTCGGCGGCGCGGGTGGGATGCAGGACGATTCCGAGGGTCTTCTGTGGCACGGCACCAGTGTGCCTTCCGGGTCATTTCCAGGTTCGTCGCAGCCAGGTGTCCATCCGCCGTCCGCGTGGTGTTCTGACTGATGCCGGATCGAATCCCGGCAGGCGAAAGGGGGGCACGATGAGGAAGCGCGTTGCGCAGACCGCCATCGCTGCAGTGCTCGTGGGTGTGGCCATGACCGGCACGGCATGGACGGCTTCGGCCGCGCCGTCGGACGGCACGGACGGCACGCGGGTCACGGGCGGCGACGGCACCGACGGCACCCGGGTCACCGGTGGCGGCGACGGCACCGACGGCACGCGGGTCACCGGTGGTGGCGACGGCACCGACGGCACGCGCGTGACGGACGTCGGGACCAACAGCACCGACTGGACCTGAGGTCCGCGGCCGCATCAGGCCGGCCACGATCGACGGGTGTGCTCCAGCATGGAGCACACCCGTTCGGCGTGCCCCGGAACTCAAGCGTGGATCAGCCGCCGTCGAGCAGGGCGAGATATTTCAGAACGGCCTCCTTCGGCGGCCCGTCGAGGACGATGCGGCCGCCGTCGAACAGCAGCGCCCGGTCGAAGCCGGTGGTCGCCTCCAGGTCGTGGGTCACGACGATGGCCTGTTGCGGCAGGGCGGCGACGACCGCCCAGGTGCGGCGCCGGTTGCGCAGGTCGAGCGAGGTCGTCGGCTCGTCGAACACGATGCATTCCGGTTCGAGCACGGTGACCGACGCGATGGCGAGTAGCTGCTTCTCGCCGCCGGAGAGCAGGTGCGCCGGCCGGTCGGCGAGCGCGGTGAGCCCGAACCGTTCGAGGGACGTGGCCACCCGCGCGGCGATCTCCGCGCGGGGCACGCCATGGTGCTTCAACCCGAACGCGACGTCCTCGGCGACGGTGGGCATGACGATCTGCAGATCGGGATCCTGGAAGACGAACCCGACCCGTTTGCGCACCTCCCGACCGGCGCGGCGGGTGTCGTGCCCGTCCACGGTCACGGTGCCGGAGGTGGGCAGCAGCAGCCCGTTGAGCAGCCGGGCGAAGGTCGACTTGCCCGACCCGTTCGCGCCGATGATCGCGATGCGCTGCTCGGACAGGGTGACGTCGACGTCGTGCAGGACGGGATGCCGGTCGAACTGCAGACCGACGCCACGCACCTCGATCATCGGGGCACCTCGATCATCCGACGATCATGCGCGCTGCGGCGCCGCCTCGATCACCGGGTAGGCGCGGCGCACCGCGACGGCAGCGGCCGCGGCGATCGCGACCTTGACCAGGTCGCCGAGCAGGAAGATCGCCGACGCCGCGGCGACCGGCAGCAGCGGCAGCCCGGACACGACCGCCGTCCATGGGATGCCGAACGCGTAGACCACACCGATGCCGCCGACGACGTTGGCGAGCACCGCCCAGCCGAGGTTGTAGTGCCGCCACACCCGTTCCGTGATCAGGCCGACGACCAGCGCGCCGAACACCCATCCGACGATGTAGCCGCCGGTCGGGCCCAGGATGATGCCGATCCCACCGCGGCCGCCGGCGAGCACGGGTAGTCCGACGGCGGCCATCAGCACCACGACCAGCATCGCGAGGGCGCCGCGGCGGGCGCCGATGATCGAACCGGCGAGCATCACGCCCAGCGACTGCGCCGTGACAGGCACTGGCAGGAACGGCACCGCGATCGGCGGGAACAGGCCGAGCACCACCATGATCGCCGCGAACACCGCCACGTAGGCCAGGTCTTTGGTGCGCAAGCCGGCTCCCCTCGCTCTATCGCTGCGCGCGGCCCGGATCGACGCCGCGCGCGTCGAGAGCCTGGGCGAGACCATCGGCCGTGCGCAACGTCTTGACCAGCAATGGGGTGAGGAACACGAAACTGCGCTCCACCCCGCGGGCGCGCTGCGCGGCCCGCACGCCGTCGGCGTGCTCGCGCAGCACCGGCACGAACCGGATCGTCATCAGCACGACCATGCCCACCCGCTCGGGACGCACGCCCAGCGGCCGCAGCGGCGTGAGCGCGGTCTCGACCACGGCGATCAGCGCCTCCGCACGCGTGGTGAGCGTGACCAGCCCGGCCAGCGCGAGCAGCGTGACGATGCGCAGGCCCACCACCAGGGCCGTCGACCAGCCGCCGACGAATCCCTGCACCACGAGGATGACCACCAGGAACGGCAGCGCGACGGTGACCTGACGGGCGGCGAGCCGCCACGGCACGCGCGCCACGACGAACCCGAGAACCACGACGAGCAGCGCCGCTCCCAGCACCCGCGCGTCGGTGACGAGGAAGAGCCCGATCCCGGCGCCGACCAGCACTGACAGCTTCAGCCACGCCGGCAGCGAATGGACCGGAGTGCGCGCGTCGTGGTAGATGCTGAGCATGGCCGCCGAAGTCTCGCACGCTGCGGCGCGGGCATTCGCCAAGCTGACCGGCGAATGGCAGCTCGTCCGCACGTTCGAGCCGGGCATCGGCACGTTCACCGGCACCGCCACCTTCGTCCCGGTCACGGCCGAGCTGCTGCACTACCGCGAGGACGGCGAGCTCGTGCTCACCGGCGGGCACCGCAGCGCGGCCTGGCGCGAATACCACTACCTGCTCGTGGGCGCGGAGATCCACGTCTGCTTCGTCGAGGAGGGCACGTTCGGCAGGGTGCTGCACCGCCTGCGACCGGCGCCCGGGGCGAACACCGATGTGCACCTGTGTGTCGCCGACACCTACACCGGCCGCTACGACCTCGACGGGCTGCCGGACCGGTTCACCGTCGACATGGACGTGCGCGGACCGGCGAAGGCGTACTCGACCCACACCGTCTGCACCCGGGCCGTTCCCGCCACATCACTCGATCGGGTGCTCTCCGAGGGTTACTGAAGCGCTGCGCCGGGTAATCGCGATGGACCGGATGACACGGCAGGACCCGAGCGGAAGGTGGTGACGGGGTGCGCACGACGATCGAGCGAACCGAGATGGCACACGCGACGGTTCCCGGGCAGCGATCCGGCACCGACGACTTCGCAACTGTGCTCGCCAGCGCGCTCACGCGGCTCGTCCCGGCACTGGACCCGACGCCCGACGCCCGCAACCGTGCCCGTCGGCACATCGCGGCGCTCCTCGCGTCCTGAACGACCCGTCGCCGCTGACCCGGCTGCGCGAGCTCTGCCTCGCGTTGCCGGAGGCCACCGAGCGGTTCAACCACGACGAGCCGTCGTGGACCGTGCGGCAGCGCACGTTCGCCCAGTTCACCGAGAAGTTCCACGACCGCCCCGACCTGTGGTGCCCGGCTCCGCCCGGAGCCCGCGAGGCGCTGCTGGCCACCGACGGGGACCGCTACTTCGCGCCCCGGTTCGGTGGCCGCGCCTGGATCGGGATCCGGCTGGACCACGGGCCGGACTGGGTGCAGGTCGCCGAGCACGTGCAGGACGCGTACCTGCTGATGGCGCCGCGCCGGCTGGCCGACCGGCTCGACGAGCCCGGGTGATCAGGCCTTCCGCGGGGTGAGTTCCGCGACGCCCTCGAGGTCGGCCGCCATGGCGATCTCGCCGCCGGCGGGGCTGCGCTCCCCCAGCTTCACTGCCGCGACGCCGGCGAGCACCAGGGCGGCGCCGGCGATCTGCAACTCTCCCGGTACCTCCGCCAGCAGCAGCCACGCCAGGATCAGCGTCGCCACGACCTCCATCAGGCCGCAGAACGACGCCAGGCGGGCGCCGAGGCGGCGGGCGGCCCCGATGCCGGTGGCGTAGGACAACGCTGCGGTGATCAGGCCGAGCGCGACCATCGGGATCCACCACGGCATCGTGGCGCCGCCCAAGGTCACCTCCGCGGTCGTCACCGTGAACGGCAGCAGCCCGACTGCACCGGCGAGCGGTAGCGCCACCCCGCCGACGAGCAGCGCGCCGGCGGCAAGCACCACGCCCGGGAGCGCGTCGTCGCTGCGCGCGGACAGCACGAAGTAGGCGGCCCCGCCGACCATCGCGAGCAGCGCCCACCCGATGCCGACCCAGCTCAGCGACCCGGTGCCGAGGTCGAGCACCAGCACGAGCCCGCTCATGCCGAGGGCCGCGCCCCCGACGGTCAGCGCGGTGGGTCGCTGCGCGTGTCGCAGCCACATCCACGCGACGACGGCGATCGGCGAGGTGAACTCGATGAGCAGGGCGACCCCGACGGGCAGGTACTTGATCGCGGTGAAGTAGGCGAACTGGGTGCCGGCGACCGGTACCAGGCCGTAGGCCAGCAGGAGCGGGACCGAGCGGCGCAGCACCGCCCACCGGCCGCGCAGTGCCACCACGGCGAGCGGAACCAGTGCCAGCCCGCCGATCAGCACTCGGGCGGCCACCGCCGCAGCCGGCGTCCATCCGGCGTCCAGCAGCCCGCGCCCGATCGGGCCGGAGAGCGCGAACGACACCGCTGAGACGAGGGCGAGCCCGAACCCACCGAGGTTCCGGACAGGTCGGTCATGGGTGATTGCGCTCATGACACATGACGCTATGGACGATCCGGTAAGCTGTCAACGTGGTTTTCGCCCATGACACCAATGCGTCACTGGCCGCGGCCGTCGCCCTGGTCAACTCCGCGGAAGCGCCCGACACACTGACCACGCTCACCGAGCTCGAGGACTTCTTCGCCGAGCACAAGTACTCCGGCCGGCCTCCGCGCGACGAGGCCGACCTCGCGGCCGTGCGTGCGCTGCGCGCGCCGATGCGCAGGCTGCTGACCAGCGACCGCGACACGGCCGCGGCCCTGGTCAACGCGATGCTCGCCGAGCACCGGGCGGTGCCGCGGCTGGTCCGCCACGACGGCTGGGACTACCACGTCCATGCGAGCGACGACGACGCTCCGTTCGCCGACCGGGTCGCCGTCGAGTCGGCCATGGCGATGGTCGACGTCGTGCGTGCCGACGAGATGGGGCGGCTCTCGATCTGCGCCGACGACACCTGCGACGGGGTGGTGCTGGACCTGTCGCGCAACCGGTCCAGGCGCTTCTGCAGCGTCGCCTGTGGCAACCGGGTGGCGGTGGCGGCCTACCGGGCCCGGCGCAGCTGATTGCGCCCGTACGGACGAATCCGACTAGGGTCCGAACGTCCGAGATCCGGACCGTCGTGCGGAGGGACCCTGACGATGAACCCGCTGAACCCGCTCAGCAAGGTCGTCGCAGCGGCCCGCGGGCCCGTCCAAGCGGTGAACAAGGCGCTCACCCGCCCCGCCGCGCACACCCCGTACGGGCTGGCCCGCATGCTGCGCCGCGGTTCGCTCGCCGATGCCGTCCGCGGCCGGATCGTGTTGATCACGGGCGCGTCGTCGGGGATCGGGCACGCGACCGCGGTGCGGATCGGCGCGGCGGGCGGCACCGTCGTGCTGGTGGCCCGCGGCGAGGAGAAGCTGCGCGCGACGGCGGCCGAGGTCGAGGCGGCCGGCGGCACCGCGCACGTCCACCCGTGCGACCTCACCGACATGGACGCGATCGACGCGCTCGTCGCCGATGTGCTGGAGCAGCACGGTCGCGTGGACGTGCTGGTGAACAACGCCGGGCGCTCGATCCGCCGCTCGCTGGCGCTGTCCTACGAGCGCTTCCACGACTTCGAGCGCACCATGCAGCTCAACTACTTCGCCCCGCTGCGGTTGATGCTCGGGATCCTGCCCGGCATGCGGGAGCGCCGGTTCGGGCAGGTCGTCAACATCTCCTCGATCGGCGTGCAGACCAAGGTGCCGCGGTTCGGCGCCTACATCGCGTCCAAGGCGGCGCTCGACACTCTCTCGGACGCGTTCCAGGCCGAGACGCAGGACGAGGGCGTGCGGTTCACGACCGTGCACATGCCGCTCGTCCGCACGCCGATGATCGCCCCGACCACGCTGTACGACAACTTCCCCACGCTCACGCCGGAGGAGGCGGGCGCGGTGGTCTGCGACGCGATCGTCACGCGGCCGCGGCGGTTCAGCCCGGCGTTCGGGCGGGTCGCCTCGTTCGCCGACTCGATCACGCCCGAGATCATGGACTTCGTCCGCAACCAGGGTTTCAAGATGTTCCCCGACTCGGCCGCCGCGAAGGGGCGGCCGGCCGCGTCGGGCGACAGCGAAAAGGGACGCGCGGACGACGAGTCCGTGGCCCGGCGGGTCTTCGTCGAGTTCACCAACGGCAACCACTGGTAACCGGAAGGCGCCTCATGTCCCTGCCCCGCCCCAATCCGAACGCCCACGTCGTCGTCACCGGCGCGTCCTCGGGCATCGGCACCGAGCTGGCCCGCGGATTCGCCGCGCGCGGACACGACGTCATGCTCGTGGCGCGCCGGCGCGACCGGCTGGAGACGCTGGCCACCGAACTGCGCGACGCCCACGGCATCGAGGTCGATGTGCGCGAGTGCGACCTCGGCGACCCGATCGATCGCGCGGCACTCGCGGCTGACCTGCGTGGCGGGGAGCGGGCCGTCTCGGGCCTCTGCAACTGCGCGGGGTTCGGGACCGCCGGCACGTTCCACCAGCTCCCGGTCGGCCGGGAGCTGGCCGAGGTCGAGCTCAACGCGGCCGCGATCGTGGAGCTCACCCACGCGGTGCTGCCCGCGATGGTGGCTGCCAAGGCCGGCGCGGTGATGAACGTGGCCTCGATCGCCGGCTACCAGCCCATCCCCGGTATGGCCGTCTACGCGGCGACCAAGGCGTTCGTGCAGACGTTCTCCGAGTCGGTGCACGAGGAGCTGCGCAGCACCGGCGTCTCCTGCACGGTGGTCTGCCCGGGCCCGGTGCCCACCGAGTGGGCCGACATCGCCGGGGCCCAGGCGGTGATGATGGAGCCGGCGCAGGTCTCCGCGGCCGACGTGGCTGCCGCTGCGATCGCCGGTATGGAGCACGGCAAGCGCACGGTGGTGCCCGGGATCGTGCCCAAGATGATGTCGCTCGGTGGCCGCTACACGCCACGCTCGGTGCTGCTACCGGTGCTCGCCGTGGGCCGCAAGCTGCGCGGCAACGGCAACTGAGGAGAGCTGGACTCAGAGGTCGATCGACGCCCACACGGTCTTGCCGGCGGCGAAGCGTCGCACACCCCAGCGCCCGAGCGCGTTCACGACGAGCAGGCCGCGGCCGCGGTGCCGGCCGAGCCGGGAGAGGCCGAGGGTCAGCGGGGCATCGGACGCCGTGTCGTCGACCTCGACGGTGAACAGGGTGTCGGTCGCCGAGATCCGTACGATCCGCGGGCCGGGTGCGTGCTCGATGGCATTGCTGGCCAGTTCGGTGGAGATCAGCTGCGCGTCGGCGAGGGCGTCGGGGATGGCGATCACGTGCGTGCGGATCCAGCGCCGGAGCTCCGTGAGGGACTCCGCACCTCCGAGGTGGCGCTCCAGTTCGACCGGCTGACGCCGATGGGCGTCGCTGCCGGGTCCTGAGGAGCCGACTCGTTCCACAACCGGGATTCGCCTGTGACGCACCCGTTGTTAACACGGAGGGTGATCGGGACGACTGGTGTGCCCTGTGTCACGTCCGCTTGTCGAGTTCGCGGTCACGCATTTCGCGTACCGCGGCCTGGTCGGCGATGCGCTGGGCGTAGTCGTGGCGGGCCTCGTGGTCGACGCCGGTGAGCGCCCTGGTGTCGTCGACGATCCGGCGCAGCAGGCGCATCACGGGCTCCGGCGTGAGGGCGTCCACGAGGTCGAACACCGCGAGCCAGCCGGGCACGGTGATCTCCGCGCGGCGCGTCCGGACGCTGCCGACCACGGCCCGGGCGACGTCCTCGGGCTCCACGGTCGGCAACAGGCCACCGAGGGTGACGCCCGACGCCAGACCGGTGCGCACGGCAGCGGGCAGCACGGTGCTCACGCTGACCCCGCTCTCCGCGTACTCGGCGCGGACGGCACGCGAGAGCCCCACTGCCGCGAACTTGCTCGCGTTGTAGACCGCCATGCCGGGCAGCGGCAGCTTGCCCGCCATCGACGCCACGGTCACCAGGTGCCCGCTGCCGCGCTCGAGCATCTGCGGCAGCACCAGTCGCATCCCGTGGATCACGCCGCGCACGTTCACGTCGAGCGTCGTGGCGTCCAACGCCTCCGGCTGCTCCACGAACCCGCCCAGCGGCATCACGCCGGCGTTGCTCACGAGCACGTCGATCCGGTCGAACCGGCTGGTCACGGCGGCCACGCAGGCCGCGAACGAGGACCGGTCGGCGACGTCGACGCCATAGGCGTGCGCCTCCATCCCGGCGGCGGCCTCCTCAGCGGCGGGCAGGTCCAGGTCAGCCAGGCAGACGGTGGCACCACGCTCGCGGAACAGCGCACCGGTGGCGCGGCCGATGCCGCGCCCGCCTCCGGTCACGAGCACGACGGCGCCGTCGAGATCGATCGGTGGGTAGCTCACGGCATGCCTCCGGGTCCGGCTGCTCAGGCGACGGCGGCGCCCGCGGCGGGCGCCGCCTGGGCCAGAGCAGCGTCGAGCGCGCGCTCGCGCGCGGCGGGGTCCATGAAGTTCGCGCCCATCGCGGCGAGCGCGGCCGGATCGGGATGCCGGCGCAGCACCCGGGTACCGCCGGCCTCCAAGATCGCGATCTCGGCGTCGAGCACGCGGCTCAGCGGGCGCCGCACCAGCCCCTCGAGCCGGCCGCCGAGCCCGCGCGCGGGCAGCGGGCCCTGCGAGGCCATGGGCGCGATGACCACGACCTCGTCGAGCCCGAGTCCGGCGAGCAGGTCGGCCGATCCCGGGGAGACGATGCCGCCGTCGGCGTAGCGGCGGCCGTGCGCCGACACAGGCGCGTACCACCCCGGTACCGCCCACGACGCGCGCAGCGCATGCCCCAGCGGCACCTGCGGGTGGCCCGGGCGGCCGAACGCCACCCGTCCGCCGGTGCCGAGATCGACGGCGACGATCCAGGTGGCGGGATGCGCGACCCAACCCGGTTCGGAGCACAGCGCGTCGGCGAGAGCGTGGAGGAATCCGGTGTCGCCGCGCCCGCTGGGGGCGAGCCCGGACAGCGTGCCCAGCATGTCTCCGCGGGCGGCCGAGCCCGCCGCCAGACCGACCGATGTCGGCACCGGCCACGGGACGGGCGGCAGTGCGGCGGGTGGGTCCATGAAGTAGCGGCGGGCCGCGGCCGGGCCCGCACCGCGCTGGGCGGCGACCAGCTCGTCGCTGGAGATGCCGGCGCCGAGCATCGCCGCGATCGACGATCCCGAGGATGTCCCGACGATCACCTCGGCGGTGCGGGGGTCCCAGCCGAGCTCGTCGGCGACGGCGGCGAGCGCGCCGACCGTCCAGGCGCCACCGACCGTGCCTCCACAGCCGAGGACGAGACCTCGCCGAATCGCCATCGATCCCTCCCCGCCGATCCCTCCCGGAAGCACGCCGTGGATCGACGGTAGCAGCGATCTACCCGCGAGTACCGGCTCAGGAACTCCGCGGCTCCTGTCGGGCCCCTCGCGTAAGTTCGATCTGCCGGGGTGGCCAGCGCGAAACTGGGTACCCGGGCTGTACGACCGCAGGAGGTGACGGGTGCCCGTTCGATCCGGAGACCACTACGCCGCGACACGGTGCACACCGTGAGCGACGAGACGCGCGCTGAACACGCCGAGGAGATGCGCGAGAACGTCCGCGACGACCTGACCGAAGGCGCGCCCGAGCCGCCACGCGACATCGGGTTGGACGCCGAGGTGCGGGCCGGGGAGCTCAGCACCGCTGCTCTCCCGCTCGGGGAGCCCGGGCGGCCGCTGAACCGCCGCTCCCCGTTCGTCATCGGCATGACCGGCGCCGCCGGCGTCGCCGTCACGGTGCTGGCCGCCGAGCTGATCATCGTCGCGCGGGATGTGCTCGTGCTGATCGGGCTGTCGCTGTTCCTCGCGATCGGTCTGGAACCTGCGGTGGCGTGGCTGACTCGGCGCCGCGTCCCGCGCTGGGCCGCCGTGACGATCGTGGTGGTGGGCCTGCTCGGTGCGTTCGGCGGGTTCCTCGGGGCGGCGATCCCGCAGCTGGTCACCCAGGCGTCCCTGTTCGTCACCCAGGTGCCCACCTACCTGCAGGACTTCCAGGCCGACAACGGGTGGTTCCGCGATCTCGACGCGCGGTTCCACATCGCCGACAGCCTCACCGCGCTGGCAGGCGGCGGCGCGCTGGAGCTGTTCAACGGCATCCTGGGCGCGGGCGCCATCGTGTTCGACGTCCTGTCCAGCACGCTGATCGTGATCGTGCTGTTCGTCTACTTCCTCGGCGACTTCCCGCGGATCCGGCGCGGCCTGCACCGCGCGGTGCCCAACTCGCGGCGCCCCCGGTTCATCCTGATCTCCGACGAGGTCTTCGCGAAGGTCGGCGCGTACGTCCTGGGGATCATGGTGTGCGCAGTGATCGCCGGCACGTCGTCGCTGCTGTGGATGGTCGCGTTCGGGGTGCCCTTCCCGCTGCTGCTGGCGATCATGGTGATGTTGCTCGACGTGATCCCGGTGATCGGCACGTCGGTCGCCGGCATCGTGTGTTCGCTGGTGGCGTTCACCGTCTCCCCCACCGCCGGCATCGCCACCGCGATCTTCTTCCTGGTCTACCGGGTGGTGGAGGACTACGTGCTGGTACCGCGCATCGTCGGACGAGCCGTGGAGGTGCCGGCGCTGCTCACGATCGTCGCGTTGCTGCTCGGTGGCGTGCTGCTCGGCGTGATCGGCGCGGTTGTGGCCGTGCCCGTCGGGGCCGCGATCCTGCTGGTGGCCAAGGAGGTCCTGGTCCCCCGGCTCGACGCCACCTAGCCAGGTACCGGTGCTCCCTGGTTGGCCACTGCGCGCGGATGCAGGCTCGGTGCCATGGACACATCCACTGCCCCCGGCCTGCTGACCGACAAGGTCGCCTTCATCACCGGCGCCGGTCGGGGGATCGGTGCTGCAGCAGCTCGACTGTTTGCCCGGGAAGGCGCCCGCGTGCTGCTCGCAGCGCGTACGGAGGCCGAGCTCAAGGCGGTGGTCGAGGAGATCCGGGCGGCCGGCGGAATCGCCGAGTACGTGGTGTGCGACCAGGCCGACGCGACGAGCGTGCGGGCCGCCGTCGACCGCGCCGTGGACCTGTACGGCCGGCTCGACGTCGCTTTCAACAACGCGGGGACCGGTCACCGACCGGGTCCGATGGACCAGCTGCCCGAGGCCGAGTTCGATCACATCTACGACGTGAACCTCAAGGGCGTCTGGCTGGCCATGGTCGCCGAGGTCGCCGCCATCCGGGCCACCGCCGGGCGGGGCGCGATCGTGAACAACTCGTCCGTCGGCAGCCACCGGGCCAACCCCGAGCTGCCCGGATACGGCGCGACGAAACGGGCGGTGAACAGCCTCACCGAATCGGCCGCGGTCACCTACGGGCCGGAGGGCATCCGCGTCAACGCCGTCGCCCCGGGGCACACCCGGACCGAGATGATCCGCGCCTGGGAAGAGGCGACCCCCGGCCTCCGGGAGCAGCTCACCGCTCTCACCCCGCTGCGTCGCGCCGCTGAGCCGCACGAGATCGCGCAGGCCGCGGCCTGGCTCCTCAGCGACCGCGCGTCCTACGTCACCGGCGCGGTCCTGCGGGTCGACGGAGGCGCCGGGGTCTGAGCCCGTTCCTGACGGAGAGCGTGAGTTCCCAGGTCAGGCGGCCGCTGGCCGGGATGGTGGCCGGCGTGCCCGTCCCGTGGAGATCGGCGGCGGTGCCCAGCATCGGCTCCACACCGATCGATCGGTACGGGCGGCCGGCCGGCCAGCCGCACAGGTTGCGCCACAGCAGCAGCGAGCACTCTGCTTCGTCGGCGAGCACCCGCCAGGAGAGCGACAGCGCATCGGGCCCGTCGACGACGGTCGCGGCCGCGCAGCCGGGCAGGACGGCCGCCACAGCGGTGCCGTCGTCGGGGCCCAGCGCGTCCAGCCCGGACGGCCACGGCACGGTCCCACCCGGACCGTCGAGCAGGTGCGCGACCGTCGCCGGGGCCTCCAGACGGGCCTGCTCCGAGACATCCAGCAGCAGGTGGACCGCGTGGACGAACGGTGTGCCCGGCGGTCCGGTGACGTCATAGGTGACGGTCGCGGCACCGTTGGTGCGGATCTGCCGGTGGAGCCCGAGCGCGCCGGTGCGGACGTCGCCGTGTCGCCAGTCCCGGGTCCACACGTCGCCGTGGTCGGGCTCGCCCCGGACGGTCGGGAAGCACTCCTCGCCACCGCCGGCGTCGACGAACGCCGCTCCCGGCCGCACGGCGGCCCGGGCGTCGGCGACCGCGGGGTTGCGCCACAGCCACTCCCGCGTCGACGTGCGGAGCGAGGTCCAGCGACCCCCGTGCCGCTCGTCGACCTCAACCGTCAGCGGGGGCACGGTCCACCACGACGATGTCGCAGTCGGGAGCCACCGCGAACGGCACCGCCAATCCGCTCACGGCAAGGGTGGCGCCGGAGACAGCCGTCTCGCCGTCGATGCGGTAGGTGGCGCCCGGCTCCAATCCCGCCAGGCGCACCCGGGCCGTGCCGACCCCGGGGCGCGCCCACACGAGCACGACGGTCCGCTCCTCCAGGGTGTACTGCACGGCGTACCAGGGATCTCCCGGTACGCCGTGCCGTGTCACCTCGCCGCCGAGGATCACCGGCCGCAAGTCCTTGTAGCGGGCCACCAACGTCTGCGCCCGGGCCCGGACGGGCGCGGCCCAGGCCAGAAGATCCGCGCCGATCCCGAGCACGCCCGCCATCGCCACGACGAACCGGAATTCCAGGCTCGTCGACGCGGTGTCGAGACGGTCCGGCTCGTCGGTGACCCACGAGCTCATCACCGACGGCGGGTACGCCGAGAGGAAGCCGTGCTGGATGGCGAGCCGGTCGCGCGGGCCGGTCTCGTCGCTGGGCCAGACCACGTCCGAGCAGGCCAGCACGGCGTTGTCGATCCGGCCGCCACCGCCGGCGCACGCCTCGACCGTGACCTGCGGGAACTCGGCCCGCAGCAGCTCCATCAGCCGGTAGTAGGCGCGGGCGTGGGCCATGCTCCACCCCCGCCCGTGCGGGTCGCCCGGGCGGCCGCCGTCGGTGACGGCCCGGTTCATGTCCCACTTCAGGTACGTGATCGGGTGCTCGGTGAGCAGCCGGCGCAAGGTCGCCGCGGCCCAGGCCTCGACCTCGGGCCGGCCGAGGTCGAGCACGTACTGGTTGCGCATGGTCAGCAACGGGCGGTCGCCGGCCCGGTAGACCCAGTCCGGGTGCTCGCGGTAGAGATCGCTGTCGGGGTTCACGGCCTCCGGCTCGATCCAGAGCCCGAACCGCATCCCGCGCTCCAGCACGCCCTTGACCAGCGGTTCCAACCCGTCGGGGAACTTGTCCGGGTCGACGTACCAGTCGCCGAGCCCGGCCTTGTCGCTTGTGCGCCCGACGAACCAGCCGTCGTCCACGACGAACACCTCGGCACCCAGGTCGGCGGCCACGTCGGCCAGGGCGAGCTGGTGCTCCACCCGCACGTCGAACTCGGTGGCGTACCAGGAGTTGTAGACGACGGGTGGTGGTCCGGCCGGCCGCGCGAGCTGTGAGCGCTGGTAGGTGTGCCAGGCCCGGGCCAGTCCGGCCGGCCCGTCGGGGCTCCAGACGCCCAGCAGGTGTGGGGTCTCGAACTCCTCCCCCGTTCCGAGGGTGATCACGGCGGTCTCGTCGTCGACGCCGGCGCTCACCCGCACCACTCCCCGGAACGGCACCGCGTCGGCCTGCAGCCGCCACGAGCCGCTCCAGGCCAGCGCGATCCCGAACGCCTCGGTCACGCCGTTGCGCGAGCGCAGCGCGACCACCGGGGCGTACTCGTGCGAGGTGATCCCCTGCCGGCTGCCCAGCCGCAGCTGCCCGGCCGGCAGGTCCACCTCGACGGGCGTGAACTCCCGCGACCAGGTGCCGACCAGCGCCGACACCCGCGCGCCCGGCCCCACCGGCACGTTCCAGCCGGCGCCGAACGCCCTGGTGAGCGCCACCTCGTGGCGGGTGGAGCGGATCACCGCCCACCGCTCCACGACGTCGTGCACCGGCGACGTCCGCCAGTGCAGGGTCACCTCGATGCCGGCCTGCTCATCGACCAGCTCGGCGCGAAGGGCGCGGTCGTCGCCGTCGAGAGAGCAGAGTTCCAGCCGGGCGCCGTCCACCGGGCCCTGCACCAGCAGCTCCGACGTCTGGGTGTGCCGCGTGCCGGCGGCCGCGAACTCCAGTGGCGCGACGTCGGCTGCCGTCTCGAACGACGCCCTCTTCGCCGGCGCCGGCCGAGTCGCTCGCGAGGGGTCGCCCCAGTGCTCCAACACCGGCCCGTACTCCGACGAACCGACGACGTAGACCGAACGTGCGGTTCGCAGCACATGGCTCACTTGTTCGACCCCACCAGCAACCCCGAGACGAACTGCTTCTGGAACAGGAAGAACACGATCGCCGTCGGCACCGCGGCCACGAGCGAACCGGCCGCGATCACGTTCCACGAGCTGGAGAACCCGCCCTGCAGGTTGAGCAACGCCGCGGTGATCGGGAACTTCGACTCGGTCCGCAGCACGGTCATCGCCCAGATCAGGTCGTTGAAGATCCAGGTCGTGGCCAGTGCGGCCAGCGCCGCCAACGCGGGCCGGCACAGCGGCAGCACGACGCTCCAGAAGGTCCGCGCGGGACCGGCGCCGTCGAGCACCGCCGCCTCGAACACCTCGGTCGGCAGCGAGCGCATGAACCCGTGCAGGACGAACGTGTAGAAGCCCAGCCCGAACCCGACCTGCACCACGACCAGCGCGAGCAGGGTGTCGTAGATGCCCAAGGCCTGCGTGATCCGCGAGACCGGGATCAGCAGGATCTGCGGCGGCAGCAGGTTGCCGGCCAGCATGAAGAGCAGGATCGTCCGCCGGAAGGGGATCCGGAACCGGGCCAACGCGAAGGCGGCCACGGCGGCCAGCGCCAGGGTCACCACGACGGTCGCCACCGTGACGACCGCGCTGTTGACCAGCGCCGCCGCCACCCGACCGCCGCCGAACGCGGTGGCGAAGCCCTCCAGGGAGAACGACGTGGGCAACGCGCCGAGCCCGCGTGCGGCGATGTCGTCGAAGCTGCGCACGGCGATCATCGCCGCGAACAGGATCGGCGCGAGCCACAGCAGCGTGAACGGCACCATGATCACGTGGAACCAGCCCGACCGCGGCCGGTTGATCACACTCATGAGACGTCCTCCGAACGGGACTGGCGGACGAGGTAGGTGATGATGAACGCGATCGCCAGCAGGAAGATCACGACGGCGATCGCGGACCCGTACCCGAGGTTCACCAGGGTGAATCCCTGCTGGAACATGTAGGTCGAGAGCAGCTGGGTGGTGTTGTACGGGCCGCCGCGGGTCATCGCCCAGACGATGTCGAACGTGCGCAGCGAGTCGATCACCGTGACCGCGAAGATCACCGTGTTCACCCCGCGCAGCTGTGGCATGACGACCCGCCAGAACCGCTGCCAGGCGTTCGCGCCGTCGACGGCGGCGGCCTCCTCGAGCGTCGGATCGCAGCCCTTCAACCCGGCCAGGTACAGCACCATGATGTAGCCGACCTGTCGCCAGACCGCCGCGATCAGCACCGCGTAGAGCGCGGTGTCGGGATCGGCCAGCCACTGCCGCGACCACTCCCCCAGGCCGAGCCCGTGCAGGCCGGCGTCGATCGGCCCGTCCGGCTGGTACATGACCCGCCAGAACAGCCCCGTCACGGCGAGCGAGACGACCATCGGCAGGTAGATGGCGCTGCGGTAGAACCCCACGGCGCGTCCGGGCCGGTTGAGCGCCACCGCAAGGCCCAGGCCGCCGATCACCGAGAGCCCGCCGAACCCGACCACCCAGATCACGTTGTTGACCAGCGCGGTATGGAAGACCGGATCGGCGACCAGCCGCTCGTAGTTGGCGAGGCCGACCGGCTGCGCCGCGCCGACGCCCTTCCAGCTCGTGAACGACAGCGAGAAGCTGTTGAACGCGGGCCAGAACACCCAGAACAGCTCGACGGCCAGCGGCACCGCCAGGAACACCCAGACCAGCACGGGCACCCTGGCGAGCACCCCGCGCCGCCGCTCCGGCGCCGGATCATCAGGCGGTGTGGTGCGTGCCCGCGCGACCGTCCCGGCGGTCATGACGTGAAGACCTGCTTGGCCGCCGCCTGCCAGTTCCGCTGCGCGGCGCCGATGTCGGACGGGTCGGCGATGAACTTGGTGAGCGCGGCGTCGGCCGTGGTCTGCAGCGCGTCGCTGGAGTCGCGGTTGAAGAACTGGGTGATCTCCTTCGTCTCGTTCAGCAGCTTGATGCCCTTCTGCACGAGCGGGCTGAACGTGGACGTGTCGACCTCGGGCGAAGTCGGCATGTTCGACGAGCCGGACTTCTGGATGAAGGATTGCTGGGCAGCCGGCGAGGCCAGGTAGGAGAGCAGCTGCCTCGCCCCCTCGGGGTTCTTGCTGCCGGCGGCGGCGAAGAACCCGTCGGTCGGCGCCTCCTCCGCGCTGGGCACGGCCGGGTTGATCGGCGGGACGGAGAAGAAGTCCAGGTCGCCCTGCTGGTCCTTCGGGAAGTACTGGGTGCAGAACGCGCCCACGAGGTACATGGCGGCCTCGTTGTTGACCATCGGCTGCACGGCCTGCTGGGCGTCCCACGACGTCTGGTTCGGGTGGAAGTACGGGATGAGGCGCTTGTACTGGTCGAGGACGTCCGTGACCTGCTTGTCCTCGAACGAGTGCTTCCCGGCGAGCAGCTCGCGGTGGTAGGTCGCGCCGTTGATCCGCAGGTTGAGGTAGTCGAACCAGCCCGAGGTCATCCACGCGGTGGAGCCGATGCCGTTGGTGAGCGGGTGGATGCCGCGCGCCTTGAGCTGGTCGCACAGGGCGATGAACCCGTCCCACGTGGTCGGCGGCTGGATGCCCCACTGCGTGAACGCGGACTTCTTGTAGAACACCGACCACCAGTAGTAGCTGGTCGGCACGAAGATCGACTTGCCGTCCGCGGCCGTGGAGAGCGCCTTCAGCGCCGGGGAGAACTTCGCGCAGGCTCCGCCGGGTGCCCACAGGTCCGACACGTCCAGCAGCAGGCCCTGCTGGGCGTAGGTGTTGGCGACCGACCCGGCGTACCAGGCCAGCACGTCCGGCGGGGTGGAGCTGGAGAGGTAGGTCGAGAGCTGCGCCCGGAACTGCTCGGTGGCGACCGAGTTCAACGTGGTCTTCGGGCCGGTGAACGCCGCGACCACCGACTCCATGGCGGCCTTGGGGCCCGCGTCCTGGATCGAGGACTGCAGGGTCAGCGTGGTGGCGGCGCCGGCGGACGGGCCGGCGTCGGCGCCGCTGCCGACACAGCTCGCCAGCAGTGGGATCGCTCCGACGGCGGCCGTTCCCATCAGGAACCGGCGGCGGGACAAGTTCATGACGACCTCCCGAGCGCCGACGTTGGCGCATTGGTGAACAAGGCACTGCATTCCTGCTGGAGGGCGACGTC
>Ga0307513_10004947_pt1 | contig 17669 bp, 17 predicted proteins | sample 15_EM_MG_FD_202174 | JGI IMG/M metagenome (GOLD analysis project Ga0307513, IMG submission 202174) | Populus trichocarpa ectomycorrhiza microbial communities from riparian zone in the Pacific Northwest, United States - 15_EM | ecosystem: Host-associated > Plants > Roots > Unclassified | place... | reverse complement strand
AGCGACCCGTCCCCGACGCTGGCCCAGTTCCAGCAGTACGTCCAGGACGGCAAGATCCATTACTTCATCGGCGGCACCCTCGGTGGCGGCGGTAACAGCAGCGGCGGCAGCAACTACAGCTCGCAGATCGCGGCCTGGGTCGCGGCGAACTACACCGCCAAAACGGTCGGCAGCACCACGGTCTACGACCTGACCGCGCCCACGACCGCGCAGTGATCGAGTACATCGACCGCCCGCAGGCGGCACCCCTCAGCGGGAGCCGCCTGCGCGGCGTACCCCAGCCCGCCTTTCGTGACAACGACAACACGGGAAGTGATGTGACCAAGTCGAGCGCCACTCACAGCTCGGCCACAGTGTCGCCACATTCCGGGCAAAGCCGCGAAGACGACCTTGGTGGCATGAGCCTCACGACGCTGCCTTCGCACAGCGCTGCCCCGACGCACCTGGACGTCCCGGTGCTCGATGTGGTCGTTCCGGTCTACAACGAGGAGATCGACCTCGAGCCGTGCGTGCGCCGTCTGCACGCCTACCTGGCCAAATACTTCCCGTACCCGTTCCGGATCACGATCGCCGACAACGCCAGCACGGACAGCACGGCCGACGTGGCGCGCCGGCTCGTCGAGGACATGCCCGAGGTAGCGGCGGTACACCTGCCGGAGAAGGGCCGAGGCCGCGCGCTCAAGCACGTGTGGACGCACTCGGACGCGGTCGTGCTCGCGTACATGGACGTCGACCTGTCGACCGACCTGGGCGCCCTGCTCCCGCTGGTGGCACCGCTCATCTCGGGCCACTCCGACCTGGCGATCGGCTCCCGGCTGGCGCGCGGTTCCCGCGTCGTCCGCGGCGCCAAGCGCGAGTTCATCTCACGCAGCTACAACCTGATCCTGCGCGGCACGCTGTCGGCCCGGTTCTCCGACGCGCAATGCGGCTTCAAGGCCATCCGCGCGGACGTCGCCGAGCGCCTGCTGCCGATCGTCGAGGACACCGGCTGGTTCTTCGACACCGAGATGCTGGTCCTCGCCGAGCGCGCCGGGCTGCGCATCCACGAGGTCCCGGTGGACTGGATCGACGACCCAGACAGCCGCGTGGACATCATGTCGACGGCGATGGCCGACCTCAAGGGAATCGCCCGCCTGACCCGCGACCTGGGCAGCGGCAAGCTCCCGGTGGCCGCGCTGCGCGAACAACTCGGCCGCAACGCGCTGCCGGTGGCGGGCGTGCCGGCCGGCCTCACCGGGCAACTCCTCAGGTTCGCCGCGGTCGGCGTCGCCAGCACGCTCGCCTACCTCGCGCTCTATGCGCTGCTGCGGATCGGCGTGGGACCACAGTGGGCCAACCTGATCGCGCTGCTGGTCACGGCCGTGGCCAACACGGCCGCAAACCGAAGACTGACTTTCGGCGTACGCGGAACAGATCGGGCCTGGAAGCACCAAGCGCAAGGTCTCGTGGTGTTTGCGATCGGTCTCGGCCTGACCAGCGGCTCGCTGGCCCTGCTGGACGCGCTGAGCACGCACCCGGCGAAGTCGGTCGAACTGGCGGTCCTGATCGTCGCGAACCTGGTGGCGACCGGCGTCCGGTTCCTGATGATGCGCATCTGGGTCTTCCGCGCAGCTCGCGCCGCCCGTGCCGAAGCATAGGCACCGGATCTCCCCTCAGCTCGCAACGGCCGGCTCGCAGACCCCCAGTCCGCGCAGCCGGCCGCTTGCGTCTCTCCCCGCTCCGGACGCCGAGTCCGTCCCGCGCGGAAACCCGCTGGCTACGGTCGCCGGGCTAGTGCACGGAAGCCCTCGGGCACGAAACGGTCATAAAGTTCTCCGCGCCGGAGGGTATCAACTTGGCAACTCACGGGTAACAATGACATTGACCGAGATGGTTGTTTCCCGGTCTATCGCTGGTGTCCGGCACCGCGGGTGTCCGGGCCTCGAGCGGGAGGTGCTGGAATGCTGAGCAAGGAAGACAACCGACGACTGGCCCAGCTGGAACGCCAGCTTCTGCGCGACGATCCCGAGTTCTGCGCCCGCATGCAACCAGGCCGCCCCATCCGCCGGCCGGTTCCCCTCTCGCTCGTCCTGATCGCCGCGATGATCTGGGCCACGGCCCTGGTCCTCGGCGTCCTCGGCTGGTGGATCGGGGCCGCGATCGCCGCCGGCTGGGCAATGGTGATTGTGATCGCGGTGGCGATCCGCTGCCGCCCCGGCCGCCGGCCCACACCCGGCCCGGAGATCCTGCCACCCTGGTAGCCGTCCTCGAATCAGGCGTAGGTGACGGTGGCATCGGGAACCTCGCGGGCCCGGGCCACCGGCGCTGCTTCGGCCGCCACGGACTTGCGCGCGGCCGCGGTCAGCGACCCGAACGGCGTCATCGTGAGATCGACCCGCTTCTTGCCAGCCATCTTGGCCCGCCAAACCCCGGCAATCTCACCATCCAGCAGGAGCACGCCCGGATTGCCGAGGATCCGCCAGACCTCCTTCTGCTGCTTGCGATCCGGCACGAGCAGGTCCCGGTCGCGGGCTTGAATCAGCGCATCCATCGGCGGAAGAAGCCGCACCCCACGCACGGGCTCGGCAGACTCGAGGTCACCCACGGCCGCCGCGGGCAACCAGGCCCGGCGACCGTCCACGCGAACCTCGGCCAGCCCAGTCGGCCACACCTTCTTGATCTCGGCGGACGCACTCCCGAAGTACTTCGCCACCTCAACCGGCGTCGCGGGCCCCAGCAACCGCAGATAGGTGCTGATCAGATCCCCGATGCCGGCGTTCTCGGTAGGCGGCCCCGGCAGCTTCTTGATCGGCCCGAGAGTGGCGTCTTTACCCCGCGCCTCGACCTCGATCGCCCCGGCGAGACCGGAGTGCTGCCAGACATTGCCGGCGATGTGCCGCGCTTTGCAGGACCGGCATTCGTACGTCAACTCGCGCGGCACCCGAGCACTGACCTCGGTGCTCACCTGACCACGCGGCATCGACCCCCGAACCACCTCCCGAAACGCCGTGGCGGTAGCGGTGAACGCGGCAACGCCAAGCTTGACCCCGTCCGGAATCTGCGCACTGTTGATCCGCGCGGAGGCGTCGGCATCGCTTACCGGCCACAACGCCCGCATCAGCGCCGGCAAGTCCGCTCGCCGATGCAGATGCGGCGCCCCCCGCGCAGCCCAAACCATGATCAGCCGGTCATCATCAAGCTCGGAATCGGTCCGCGCCGCCAACGCAACCCGCATCGACCCGGGCGTGTACTCCTGCACCCCCAAGTCGAGAACGGCCAGGTCCCCAGGCCGCTGCTTGCCGCGCTCGGCCAGCCCAAGGGCCGACACCCGATACGCCATGACCCGCGCCCGATCAACCTGAACCATCCCGCTGCCTCCCGCCTGTCAGGTGCGCCGTCGTCCGGCCCACCCGCTGAGCCCGTTCCCACCGCCGGGGCGGTCTATGCCATCCAACTCGCGAAAACACGCACCCGCAGCCCCGCTACCTGTTCGCCAGGGCTCCACCTAGGCAGGTTGCGGAGGGTTCCGGTCGCCGCGTTCGTCGCAGCCAGGGATGGCAGTGCCGGCCGCCGCGCTTCCTCGCGGTCAGGGGCGGCGGTCCCGGTCGCCGGGTCTAGCGCGGTCAGGGGCGGCGGCCGCCGTAGCGGCGTGACGCGACGTTTTTCAGCCGTTCGAGGCGGGTGGCGCGGGTGTCGATCAGTTCCCAAGTGTCGAGGCTGCTCGGGCCGTAGGGCCCCTCCTGCAAGATCGGCGGCTCGCCGGTGAGCCGGTAGCCGCACCTCCTGGCCACCGACGTGCTCGCGGTGTTGCCCGGGTCGATGCGCAGCAGCAGCCGACGCAATTCAAGCTCACCGCGCGCGTACATGGAGAGCAGAGAAAGCGCCCCCGAGGCGAGCCCCCGCCGGCGGTGCGGCGCGCCCACCAGGTAGCCCAACTCGGCCTCCTTGAGACCGGCGTCCACGCCGAAAAGCAACACCTCCCCCAGCGGCTTGCCGCCGTCCAGCGTGATCGCCAGTTGAATCCGGCGACCGTTGGTCCGCCCCTGGTAGGCGCGCTTCAGATAGGCGATCCCGGCCTCGATGTCGAACGGCGACGGCATCGGCGTCCAACGGGCGATGTCGGGCTCATCCAGCAGCTCGATGAGATCGTCGAGGTCCTCGGACCGCCACTCGCGCAAGGTGATGCCCTCGCCAGTCAGGGTGAGTGGAAAGGGCAGGCGGCCGGAGGTCGTCATGTGCCCGATCCTGCCCGTATGTACCCGGTTCAGGCCAGTACCGGCGCTTATGAAAGCCGTGAGTGATTTTTTATGTACGCAGTGCTGGGTTGGTCTCCGGTAGGTAGGTCGCGCTCGGGACCGAGTCGAGCAGCGCCCAGTCGTGGCCGATCTCCGCGGCGGTATGCAGCAACAAGGGCAGGTACTCCCCCGTCAACGTCTCGACGGACGTCTCCGCGGCGTGCACGGTGATATTCACAGCCGCGACAATCCGGCCGTCGCCGTCGCGCACACCGGTCGCGATCGAGCGGATGCCGGGCGCGAGGTCCTGATCGGCCAGCGCCCAGCCCTTGGCCCGCACCTCGCGAAGAGCCCGGTCCAGCTCGCTCGGGCTGGGCCGCCATCTCGCGGTGATGCCGGAACGGCTCTCCTCCGCGAGCGCGTTGTCCAACTGCTCGGGAGTGAGCGCGGCGAGCAGCACCTTGCCCATCGACGTGGCCACCGCGGGGAAGCGCGTGCCGATCCGCACCGACAGCGTCACGATCTTGGGGACCGCGACCCTCGCCACATACGTGATGTCGCTGCCGTCGAGCTGGGCCATCGACGTCGACTCGTTCGTGCGGGCGACCAGCCGCTCCATGTGCGGCCGGGCGACGTCCCAGCGGTCGAGCGAGTTGATATACGTCATGCCGAGCTCGAGCACTCGCGGGGTCAGGGCATAGCCCCGGTCCCGCAAGCGCACGTAGCCGATCGCCTCGAGGGTGAGCAGGATCCGCCGCACGGTGGGCCGGGCCAGCCCGGTGTCGGCGGCGATCTCACTCAGCGTCGACACCATGCGGCCCGGGTGGAAGCTGCGCAGCACGTCGAGCCCACGGGCCAGCGCCTCGATGAAGTCAGGACCAGCCTCCTCGCGTGCCATCCCGCCTCCTTCGAGTGTTGAAAGGCTCAATGCTTCCATTGAGCGGATCCCGCGTCCCACTGGGTGTACGTGTACGGATTGTCCATCACCTTCGTCGCCGGGATGTCCGGGTTCATGCCTCCCGCCCAGGCCTCCTCGCCCATCTCGCCGACCAGATACTCGACCGTCTGCTCAACCTTCTGCCGGGCCGCGGCCAGGTCGACACCGACCAGCTTGTGATCTCGCTTCACGATGCGTCCGTTGACCATGACCGTGTTCACGTCGCCGCGCTGTGCCTGGAACGCGACGTGGCCGTACGGGTTGAGGATCGGGAACATCACCGGCGAGTCGTCGTTCTTGAGCAGCACCACGTCCGCCTTCTTGCCGGCCTCCAGGCTGCCCACCTTGCTGTCGAGCCCGAGCGCCTTGCTGCCGCCGCGGGTGGCCCAATCGACGACCTGCTCGGCGCGCAGGTGCAGGTGGGTAATGGTGTCGCCGCGACCGTGCGCCGCCATGTGCTCGCGAGACCGGTCGGCACCGAGCGTGGTGCGCATTGCCGAGAACAGGTCGCCGCTCCACCACACGCTGGTGTCCATCGACAGCGAGACCGGAATGCCGTGGTCGCGCAGCGCGTACGTCGACGGGTAGCCCTGACCCGCGCTCTGCTCACTTTCCGTCGCGACCGAGGCCGAGCCGCCGGTTGCCGCGATCCGGTGATACGAGTCCTGGTTGAGCGTGGCTGCGTGCACATAGATCGTCTGCGGCGTCATGAAGCCGTTCTCGTGCATGAGCCGGATGCCGTCGTCGTTGGTGGCACCCCAGACGCCCGCGTGCGTCGTGACGGGCACCCCGAGCTCGCGGGCCACCTCGAACGCCGCTTTCTCGGGGAAGGCGGGGTCGCCGGTGACGTCGAACGCCATCTGGAAGCCGAGCATGTCGTTGCCGCTAGTGATGCGGCGGTTGACGAAGTCGCGGAAACCGTCACTGGTGGACCACTGCCACGGGCCCTCCTGGATGTTGCCGTAGGCGAGCACGAACCGGCCCGGCACGGCCTCGAGGGCGTCGACGGCCGCGTCGGCATGCTGCGGGCTACGCAACCCGTGCGACCAGTCGACCGTGGTGGTGACGCCGGCGTCGATCGCCTCGAGCGCGGAGAGCAGGTTGCCGGCGTAGATGTCCTCGGGGCGGAACAGTTTGCCTGACTCCAGGTAGTACCAGACGAAATACTGCGTCAGGGTCCAGTCGGCGCCGTACCCGCGCATTGCGGTCTGCCACATGTGCCGGTGCGTGTCGATCATGCCGGGCATCAGGATGCCACCGGTCGCATCGATCTCGATCGCACCCTCCGGGGCGGTGAGCCCGACCCCGACCTCGGCGATGCGCTCGCCGATCACGAGCACGTCGGCCTTCGGCAGCACCGTGTGCGCGTCGTCCATCGTGAGGACCAGGCCATTGCGGAACAGCACCGGTCGATCGTCGTCGTCACTCATCGCCGTCTCCTCGTCGAGCTTGGCGGACATGCGTCCGCCTGGCGGTCACACCTGCGTGGCCCGAGCTTGCTCCCGCCCTCGACCCCTGTCAAGGGCGTGTTTCGGGCAGATGAATCCACAGGCGAGGTTGACACGATCATCGGTCGAGTCGAGACTGGCTTGAGCGCGGACGCTTGTCCGCACAGCGGTCAAGCGGAAGGGCGGAGGATGACTTCGGAGCGCTCGGGACCCCTCAGCGGCCTGCTGGTCGCGGACTTCTCGCGGATCCTCGCGGGGCCGTATGCGACGATGCTGCTCGCCGACCTCGGCGCCACGGTCATCAAGGTGGAGGGCCCGTCCGGCGACGACACCCGCACCTGGATGCCGCCCGTCCGCGACGGCGTCTCGACCTACTACCTCGGGATCAACCGCAACAAGCGCTCCATCGCCCTCGACTTGAAAAATCCCGCCGACCTCGACGTGGCACAGCGGCTGGCCCGGCGATCCGACGTGCTGATCGAGAATTTCCGGCCGGGTGGCCTGCGGCGATTCGGGCTCGACTACGACACGGTGGCGGCGACCAACGACAAGATCGTCTACGCCTCGATCAGTGGCTTCGGCACCGGCGCTGGCGCCGACTATCCCGGCTACGACTTGATGGTGCAGGCCATCTCCGGCCTGATGAGCCTGACTGGCGACCCCGACGGCCCGCCCTATCGGGCCGGCATCTCGGTCTTCGATGTGATGGCCGGGCTGCACGCGAGCATCGGCATCCTCGCCGCGCTCCGGCACCGCGATGCGTCGGGCGCCGGCCAGCACGTCGAGGTCAATCTGCTCTCCTCGGCCCTGTCCGGCCTGGTCAACCACAGCAGCGGATACGTCGCCGGTGGGACGGTCCCGTTCCGGATGGGCAACGCGCACCCGAGCCTGTTTCCGTACGAGCCGCTGCCCACCTCCGACGGCGAGCTCATCGTCATCGCCGGCAACGACGGCCAGTTCCGCAAGCTGTGCCAGGTGCTCGACCTGCCGGATCTGCCCGACGACCCGCGCTTCGGCCGTAACCAGGACCGCACCGCCCACCGCGAGGAGTTGCGCCCGATTCTCCTCGAGCGGCTCACCAAGCGCACCAAGGACGAGTGGTTCCGCGACCTGCTCGCCGCCGGCGTCCCGTGCGCGCCGATCAACACCATCGACGGCGGGATCGCCCTGGCCGCGGAGCTGGATCTCGATCCGGTGGTGACGGTCGGCGAGATTCCTTCGATACGCAACCCGATCACCTTCTCGGCCACCCCGGCCGACTACGAGTTGCCCCCGCCCGGGCTCGATGAACACGGTGAGGAGATCCGCGCGTGGCTGACCGAGAGCTGAGCTTCCCGACGTCGATCGGCACGTCGGACGCGAAACAGATCCGCCTGCTGGGCCAGGACCTCGCCGCCGACCTGATGGGCAAGGTGGGCTTCGGCGAGTTGGCGTACTGGCTGGTCGCCGGGCACCGCCCCACCCCGGGCGAGGTGCGCGTCTTCGAGGCCGTGCTGGTGGCGCTGGCCGACCACGGCTTCACCCCGACCGCGATCGCGGCCCGGCTCACCTATCTCAGCGCGCCCGAGTCGCTGCAGGGAGCGCTGGCCGCGGGCCTGCTCGGCGGCGGCTCCCGCTTCCTGGGTGTCACCGAGGACTGTGGACGGTTCCTGCACGACGTCATCGAGAGCCTGCCGGAGCTGCCGGCCGACGATCGGGGCTGGGACGCCGTCGCGCTCGAAGCCGTCAAGCGCGCCCGCGCGGAGCGAAAGCTGGTCCCCGGCCTCGGCCACCCCGTGCACAAGGAGCAGGACCCACGGACGCCGGTGCTGATCGGTATCGCCGAGGAGGAGGGCACCCACGGGCCGCACCTGCGCCTTTTCGAGGCGATCGGCCGCGTGCACCCCCAGGTCCTGAATCGGACCCTGCCCCTCAACGGCGCGGGAGTCTGCGGAGCGGCTCTGGCCGACCTGGGTCTGCCCGTCGATCTGCTGCGCGGCTTCGCTCTGCTGGCCCGCGCGGCCGGCCTGCTCGGCCACCTCGCCGAGGAACGCCGGAGCCCCATCGGCATGGACGTCTACCTGACCGTCGACCGCAACGCGGTCTACCAGTCCCCTCAAGATCAGTAGGAAGGAGCCGCCGTGGCCACCGTCGTAGCGGTGATCGCCTCCACCCACCATCCGTTCTTCTACAAGGCCAGCACCGCGACCGGCGAGGACCGACCGCCCTTCGCCGACGAGTGGGTACGCAAGATCACGGCCTTTCGGGAGACGCTGACCCGAGCCAACCCCGACGTGCTGGTGATGGTCGGCTCCGACCACTTCCACCAACTCTGGCTGGACAACATGCCGCAGTTCCTCGTCGGCAAGGCGCCGTTCTACGACGCGAACTGGTACAACGAGGAACGCGAGTTCGGCATGCCGCGGATGTTCCTCAAGGGCAACGAGGACCTGTCGACGCACCTGCTACGCGAGGGCATCGACCGGGGCTTCGACCTGGCGTTCAGCAACGAGCTGCGGATCGACCACAGCATCACCTGTCCGATCATCACGCTGCGGCCCGAGGCCGACCTGCCGATCGTGCCGATCTACACCAACATCTTCGCGCCGCCGATGCCGCGGCCGAAGCGCTTCGTCGACCTGGGCGAGGCGATCCGCGAGATCGTCGAGTCGTGGCCCTCGCATCTGCGGGTGGCGATCATCGGCACCGGCCATCTGTCGCTGGAGCTGGGCGGGCCACGCCAGTTCGGGCCACACGGGCCGGACCCGGAGTTCGACCGCCGGGCCGTCGAGTGGATCGCGGGCGGCGACCTGGAGAGCTGTCTCGCCGAGGTGACGCTGGACAGCCTGCACGCGCCCGGCAACGCGACCCACGGCTTCATGGACTTCATGCTGATGATGGGCGTCGCCGGGGCCGGGGCCAAGGCCGACTACTTCGACAGTCTCGACCTGTTCCACACGATGGAGGCGTACTTCACCTGGTATCCGAACGGGGTGGATGCAGCATGAGCAAGTATCTGGTGGACAAGTTCCTGTTCACCATCGATCGGGATCCCGAGCTGGTCGAGCGCTATCGGGCGGAGCCGCGGGACACGGTCATCTGGTGGGAGGCCGAGCGCGCCAACACGGTGCTCAATTGCCACACGGGCGAGGCCAGCACATGGCTGCGCTTCACCGACGAGGAGCGCGAGGCGTTGGCCACGCACGACCACGTGAAGCTGTTCGAGCTCGGCGCGCATCCGTTCCTGACGCTGACACTGTTCATCGCGATGTTCGAGCGGGACCACCCCGAGCCGCTCGAATACCAGCTCGCGTTCGCGGCGCGCCTGCAGCACTTCGAGATGCCATATCCGGACATCGCGACATGATGCGCGCGGCCCTCATTCACCACTGTGGAGAGCCGCCTACACTCCACGAACGCACGGCGCCCGAGCCCGGAGACGGCGAGCTGTCGGTGCGGGTCACCGCCGCCTCCATCACCCCCCTCGACCTGCTGTGCGCGTCGGGCACCTCCTATTTCGGCAAGCCGGCGACGCCATACGTCCCAGGCGTCCAGGGCGTCGGTGAGCTTGCGGACGGCACTGCTGTGTGGTTCGCCACGACTGCGGGGATGCGGCCGGGCGACGGCAGCCTGGCCGAGTGGGCGGTCGTGCGGCCCGGCGACACCGTCGCGTTGCCCGCCGGCGTCGACCACCTGCTCGTGGCGGCGCTCGGATTGTCCGCGGTGGCGGCGTCCATGGCGTTGACCTGGCGCGGCGGTCTGCAACCGGGCGAGCAGGTGCTGGTGCTGGGCGGCGGCGGGGTGGTCGGTCAGGCGGCGATCCAGTTGGCACTGCTGGGCGGGGCACGACGGGTGATCGCAGCGTGCCGATCCGAGGCGGCGCGGGAACGGGCGCTGCGGGTGGGCGCGGCGGCGGTCGTGCACACCGACGGCCTTGAGGTCGCCGAGCTGGCCGCGACGATGAAGGCCGCGGCTGAGGGGCCCGTCGATCTGGTCGTCGACCCCCTGTTCGGGGTGCCGGCGGCGGCCGCGCTGCGCACGTTGCGGCCGGGCGGTCGGCTCGTCAACCTGGGCAGCGCGGCCGGCGAGACAGCGCCGTTCGACTCCGCGACCCTGCGCAGCGGGATGTTGAACGTATTGGGCTATACGAACAACGAGCTGACGGCCGAGCGGCGGGCGGATGCGATCCGGGCGATCGCCGAGCACGTGCACGCGGGCCGTCTCACGCTCGACCACGAGGTGGTGCCGCTGGACGAGATCGGCACCGCGTGGTCCCGGCAGGCGCTCGGAGAGTCGGACCGTCGAATAGTCGTCGTGCCATGACCCGAGCGTCACATCCGGACCAGCTCAGGAGGTGAACTCGGGTTGATCCAGCACTCGCAGCCAGGTTCCGTCGCTCTGCCGGCGGACCACCTGGGCGCGCGCTCCGGCCCCGTCCCTCGGCGGCGTCGAGGTGAGCGCCAGGTCGCCGCTGATCAGGGTCGGCAGCGGCGGCTCGGGCTCGAAGGCCGGCATGTGCTGCAGCGCCTCCTCCCACAGTTTGTGGATCGCCGTGCGGCCCACGGTCTGGTGACCCGGCGGGTAAGCCATCACCGCGTCCTCCTCGTAGAGCAACGACAGTCCCTCGGCGTCTTTGGCGTTGGCCCGCTCGACGAACAGGCGGGTCAGGTCTTCCGGCTTCTGTGCCTTCTCACGTTCGGTCATGACTTCAGTCTCCAGCCAGCCCAATTAGAAGTCCAACGCATAGTTCTTGTCGGAGCTAGAATCAGTGGTTATGGAGCTGAGGCAACTCGAGTACTTCACGGCGGTGGCCGAGGAGGCCAACTTCACCCGCGCCGCCGAGCGGGTGCACATCAGTCAGTCCGGCGTCAGCGCCCAGATCCGGCAGCTCGAGACGGAGTTGGGCGCCGAGCTCTTCGACCGCTCGGGGCGCACCACCCGGCTGACCCCGGCCGGTGCGGCGGCGCTTCCGCACGCGCGGGCGGCGCTCGATGCGGCGGCCCGTGCCAGGCAGGCGGTCGACGACCTGACGGGGCTGGTCCGGGGGCGGCTGACCCTCGGCATGATCATGGGCTGCACGGTGACGCCGTTCTTCGACGCGCTCGCCGGCTTCCACCGGGCGCACCCGGGAGTCGAGATCGCGCTGCAGGAGGAGAACTCCGATGTGCTGGTCGACAACGTCCGGGCTGGGACGGCGGACCTCGCCCTGGTCGGGGTCTCGGGCGAGCCGCCGGCGGGGCTGAACAGTCACGTGATCGTCAGCGAGGGGCTGATCGCCGCGGTGCCCGCAGACCATCCGCTGTCCACACGGATCTCCGTCGATCTGGTGACGCTGTGCGCGTACAAGATCGTTTGTTTGCCGTTGGGGACCGGGATCCGCCGCGTGCTCGATGAAGCCTGCGCGGCTGCGGGGTTGCGCCCTGAGGTCGCGTTGCAGGCGACCGCGCCCGCCGCGGTCGCCGATCTGGCCGCGCGCGGTCTGGGGGTCGCGGTGCTGAGCGCCTCGATGGCGGTCGGCTGCGGCGAGCTGCGGACGATCCCGATCGACGGGATCCGGATTCCGGCGCTGCTCGCGCTGGTCTGGCGCGACAGCCACAGCCCGGCCGTGCGCGCGCTACTGCCGCACCTGCGGGCCGCTTTCAAGCGACAAGACCGACGCCCGAACGACCGACCCGCCGAACCCGGATAGGGCGATCCTCGAACCCCGACGGAGCGCCGGCCCGGACGCCGCCCGCCTCGCCGGTGGAGCGTCCACCGGCTGCCGAACCGGCCCGTCAGGAGGACGACGTGAGGCCGATACTTGAGGCCACGACTCCCGAGAGATACCGCGAGTACACGCCCGTTATGTGGTACTGGTTCTGGTAGACGACCATCGTGCCGATGATTGGCTCGCACATTGTGGAGCAGAACCACTTTGTGGTGTCGACGTATTTGGCGCCCGCGTTCTCGGCCGTTTTCTTCTCTTCGGTGCCGTGCTCGGTGTTCACGGCCGTTTTCGCCGCCGTTGCGCAGGACTTCACGTCGTCGGTGTGGGCGGCCAGGCATTCCGGCGCGCTCTGCTCGAGGTATGGCATGTCGCCGAGGAGCACGACTTTGGCGCCCGACTTCTTCACCTTGTCGATCGTCTCGGTCATGCCCGTCGACCACTCGGCCTCGGTGATGTCCTTCTTCTTGAAGTCGCGCGGGCCGGTGAAGAGGCTGGTCAGCACGACCAGGTCCGGCTTCAGCTCGTTGATCCGGCCGGTGGCCCAGGTGTGCCAGGTGTCACACTCGGTGTTCTGCCGCTGGGTCGTCTCCAGCCAGAAGTGCAGCATCGGCACGGCGCATGCGGGCTTGGCCAGCAGCACCAGCTTCCAGTGATCGCGCTTGCCCGCGACGTCCAGCGCGGACTCCCACATGCCGGCGTGCGAGTCGCCGTAGAGCACGACCGTCTTCTTGGCCGTCTTGTCGCCGTACACGCATTGGTCGCTGACCTGGGTGTCGGTCTCCTCGGCCAGGCAGCCGTCCCAGGCCGCCTCGGGGCCGTCGTTGGTCGCGTTGCCCACCTCGGCCGCCATGCCGCTGGGCACCTTCTTGATGCTCGTCGCGGCCTCGACCAGCGCCACCACGTCCGATTCGCTCGCGCCCGCCTGGGCCGCATCCTTCGTCGCGGTCTGCTGGATCAGGGCGATCGCCTGCTCCTGCGACACCGGCTCGGTGTCGGTCTTGTAACCCGCGTTCGCGCCCAGCCGGCTGCAACCGGCGACAGCCAGCAGCACGGCCAGCGAGGCCGACGCAATGGCCGTGGTCCTGCGCATGTCGTTGCCTCTCATTTGCCGTAGGTGCTGACCGGGATCGCGGGGTGCGTGCCCACCAGCGTCGCGGTGACGAAGACGACCGTGAAGATCAGGAAGATGCCCACGAAGATGCTGACGATCGAACGCTTGCGGATCAGCTTGAAGTTCCGGGCCGGGTTCTCGACGAAGTAGTAGCTCAGCGCCGCCAGCGTCAGCGCGCTCAGCAGCAGGATCACGCGGGTCCGCGGCGGCGGCACGTGACCGAGGCGCTGCTCGGCGATCATCAGGATCGGCCAATGCAGCAGATAGAGCGAGTACGACCACAGCCCGATCCACTGGATCGGCTTGAACGCGTAGACGCTGTTGAGCTTCGTCCCGTTGGCGCCGGCCGCGCTGCCGCCCGCGAGGACGGCGCAGGTCGCGAGCACCGGCAGCGCCACCATCGAGCCGGGGAACGTGGTCGCCTCGGTGAAGGTGAACGCCGTCACCACGATGCCGATCATGCCGCCGATGCTGAGCACCAGGCTCCACGCCATCGGGATCTTCTTCAGCGACGGCATGAGCACCGCGAGCATCGCGCCGGCACCCAGCTCACAGGCGCGGGTGAACGGCGAGAAGTACGCCTGGGTGACGCTCTCGGCCGTGTACCAGACCGAGAACGCGTAGCTGACGATGATGACCAGGCCGACCGGCACGATCATCAGCCAGCGGCTTTTGTACTTACGGCCGAGCAGCCCCAGGATCAGGAACATCACCGGCCAGACGACGTAGAACTGCTCCTCCACCGACAGCGACCAGAAGTGCTGCAGCGTCGAGGGCGGGTCCTGCGAGTTGAGGTAGTCGGTGCCGACCGCGGCGTAGTGGATGTTGGCGAGGAACACCGAGGACCACTGGGCGTCCTCGGCGATGTGTGCGCCGCGGATGTAGCCGAGCCAGTGGTACGAGGCGACGACGGTGCCGATCATCGTCAGCGCGGCGGCCGGCATGATCCGGCGCATCCGGCGGCCGTAGAACTTCTTGATCGAGATCTTCCCGGTGCGGTCCTTCTCGCGGATCAGCAGCCCGGTGATCAGGAAGCCGGAGATCACGAAGAACACGTCGACGCCGACGTAACCGCCGGTCAGGTACGGGATGTGGGCGTGGTAGAGCACGACGGTCAGGACGGCGACGGCACGCAGCGCCTGCACGTCGGCGCGGAAGACGTGTTTCTTCGTCTCTTCCGCCGGCAAGGCGGTTCCGACCGCGATGACCTGCGTTTCTTCGGGCGATGCAGGCGCCGCAGGGGTGAGAGTGACCATGTCTTTTCTTGAACTCCACGCTTCGTCACGCTGTGTGTTGATCGCCGCAGACAAGACTGTCTTACGGAGGGCCTTTCGGGCGACCTACGGACGTTCCCGAGAAGTCGACCATTAGGGGGGTTGCTCGGAGTAATAGCGATGACCGGCGAACAGTCGGTCCGGATCGGCGGTCCGAACGGCCGATCCATCGAGAGTTACCTGTGTCTCCTAGAAACGGTCTAGATCGCCACATAGTGCTCGTTCCGCCACGGCGGGCGTGACCCGAGGGGCGGTCGGGGATATGACCGTTTCGCCAGACAGCGCGGAACCGTTCGGACGTCAACCTGTCGAGAACATGACAGCCGATCGGGGAAGGCAGATCGGCTAGCCGACTGTGCCCGGGCCCGGACCGATGCACGCTGCGAATGCGCAGCTCAAGCGCCATCGGCTGGGAGGCATCTCGTGATCACTGTGGGCACCTGGAACCTGGAGAACCTGTTCCGGCCGGGCGGAGCGTTCGGACCCAAGGACAAGACCGTCTACGACGCCAAGCTGGAGGCGCTCGCCGCGACCATCAACGCCGCGGCGCCCGACGTGCTCGGCCTGCAGGAGGTCGGCGATCCGGACGCGCTGGCCGATCTCGTCGTCCTGCTGAACGGCACCTGGCACACCGTGCTCTCCAGCCACTTCGACGACGGCCACCCGATCCGCGTCGGGGTGCTCGCCCGGCATCCGGTGCGGACGGTCGCCGACGTCGCGGCGTTCGAGCCGCCGCTGCAAGCGATTCAGATCGACGACGACCCCGCGCATGACATCGCCGCGATGGGCCGTGGCGTCCTCGGCGTCGACGTGACCCTGTCGGACGAGCTGACCGTGACCGTGCTGGTCTGCCACCTCAAGTCGAAGCTGCTCTCCTTCCCCGGCGGCCGCTTCTTCGCCCGCAACGAGGGCGAACGGGCCCGCTTCGGCGCCTACGCGCTCTATCGCCGCGCCGCCGAGGCGGCCACCACCCGCGGCGTCGTCGACAACCTGCTCAGCGTGGTGCCGGACCGCAAGCTGGCCCTGGTCGGCGACCTCAACGACCAACCCCAGGCCGCGACAACCCAGATTCTGTACGGACCACCCGGCTCGCAACTCGGCACGGCCGGCTTCGACCGCCCCGACCAGGGCGACGCGCGCCGGCTGTGGAACCTCGCGAGCCTGATCCCCGAGGACGAACGGTTCTCCCGGATCTTCGCGGGCCAGCGCGAGCTGATCGACCACATCCTGGTCAGCCAGGCGCTGATCGGCCACGTCACCGAGGTGCACGCCATCCACGACCGGCGGCTGCCGTCGGTCGGCGAGGACCCCGGCCCGCGGCGCGCGGCGAACGACTCGGACCACGCGCCGGTGTGCGCGAAAATCGACGTCTAGAGGCGTGGCTGGATCATGCGGACGGCGGCCGGCGCACCCGGGAGGCCGCCGGCCGTCGACTTGTACTCCGGCACGCCGACGCAGGTGAACAGCATCGCGTCCAGCGGCTCGCCGAGCAGCGCGGGCATCTCGCTGTCCAGGAAAGTCATCCCGGACGCGCTGGCGCCGAGGGCGTACGCGAGCAGATGCAGCCTGCCCTCGACCAGGCCCGCGGCCAGTTGCGCCTCGCGATACTCCCGGTCGTCCAGGGTCGCCACGTCGGCCGCGGTGATCACGACGAACGCCGCGTCCCGGGAGAGGCCCTGCTCCAGGCTCACCCGGTAAAGCTCGTCGCGCAGGTCGCCCGCGTGCCGCGCCTTCTCGAGCTCCGGCCAGCGGTAGACGCCGGGCGCGACGCCCTCGACGTCGTGCACGGCGACGAAGTGCGGCAGGTCGATGCCGCGCAACGCCACCCGCATGCTGGTGTCGAGCACGCTCGCGGGCAGGCCGCGCTCGGGATCCATCCGGCGCTGCGACCCGCGCGTCAGCACCACGGCCTCGACCGGTTCGGAGCCGCTGACCGGCACGTCGACCGGGCCGCCGCGGTGCCACGGCGAGCCGAGCGCGGTGCCGTCCCCGGCCCGCTGGGCGGCCGTGTCGAGCGGGAACTCGAGCGGATCCCCGTCCACCTCGCCGGCGGTCGCGGGGCCGCTCGCGCCGAGCGCGGGCGCCGCCTCGCCCAGGCCGACCACCGCCACCGGCCACTCGTGCACGCCGTCCGCGCCGGTCAGCTCGATCACCGTCCGGTCGGGAAAGCGGGTGTACAACTCGGCGGCGACTCCTGCGGACTCCGCCACGGCGAGGAGTTGGGCGAGCATGGTGCCGGCGTCCCAGTAGATGTGCCGGTAGGCGCGCTCGCGGTAGCGCCAGCCCGTGCGCCACGGGACGCCGGTGACCACGATGGCCGGCGCTCCCCCGCGCGGCGGCGGACCGACCTGGACCAGGGCGTGCTCATTCGGGTCGTACCAGTGCACGCCCGCCGGCAGGAGCGTCCCCTGCGGCACGGCGACGTAAAGCTCGAGGGGGAACCGGCCGCCCGCGGAACCGGCGGCACGAAACGGATGGGGCCCGTACTTGCGCATCGACGTGCGCACGATCCCCGCCGACAGGTGCAGCAGCCGGGACAGTTGCGGCAGATCCAGGTCGGCGCGGGCGATCTCCGCGGTGCCGGCGAGCACGGCGACCGCCGGCGCCGTCGTGGGCGGAAGATCCCGAGGCAGCCGTACGCGGGGAAGCGACTCGGCATACCGCTTGTAGAACCACGGGAGCCGGGCCAGGTCGTTGGCTTTGAGGTCCTGCACCACCCGCGGGTCGTCGATGGCCTCGTCCCACTCCCGGCCGGGCTCGTACGACGTCAGCCGGTGCAGGATCTGCGTTGGGTTCTCCACGCCCCGACTTTAGGGCTGTTGAGCGCCCAGCGCCTCGACATAAACCGAGTAGAGCGACCGGCTGGCCGTGATGAACAGGCGATTCTTCTTCACGCCGCCGAAGCAGAAATTCGCGCACGTCTCCGGCAAGTGGATCTGGCCGAGCAGCTCGCCGCCGGGGCTGTAGCAGTGCACACCGTCGAAACCGGCCCCGCCGTC
>Ga0307513_10004946_pt1 | contig 17672 bp, 20 predicted proteins | sample 15_EM_MG_FD_202174 | JGI IMG/M metagenome (GOLD analysis project Ga0307513, IMG submission 202174) | Populus trichocarpa ectomycorrhiza microbial communities from riparian zone in the Pacific Northwest, United States - 15_EM | ecosystem: Host-associated > Plants > Roots > Unclassified | place... | reverse complement strand
CTTCTCGGCGGCGGGGGTTTGTATATGTCAGGAGTGATGAGCATACTCCCAGGACGGGGTGTACCCCTAGCAGCAGCGCGTCTGGGTACAGGAGGTGGCACTACTGTTGTCGCCCCAGGTGTAGTGGGGTACGAGATGTCCGTCATGGCAGGGTCGGCGCCACCAAAGGGTACTACTCGGGAGGGGTTACGGGCAGGTGTAGCTGGAGCAGGTGTAACCTTTGGGTCTTCTGTTGGTGCAAGGGTCCCTAGTACCGGCTCGCTTGCGTCTATCTTCGTTACTGTCTTCGGTTCTGGTGTTCTGGGGTGTTCACCAGTCTCCGTCGCTGGCACTTCGAAAGGTTCGAGACCTGCAAGCCAATGAGCAAACGAACACAGAGGGAGAAGTTCAAATCAAATATTTCACGCACTCTCTGCACTGGTCTCCATCTCAAACTCTGCCTTGGTGACATCCAACCTCTCTTCCAACGTCCCGGCATGAAGAGGTACACCTACGCCTTCAGGAGGAGTAGAAAAGTCTCCGAGTGAAACCACATCCGTTCGATCGGACGGGCTACGCGTGAGCGGCGCCGATTCTACTGATGTGCGTTGAGGTTTGACCTCTTTGGCCTCTTCGACCAGGGATGGTTTTTCCTCCTCGTCTTGCACAAATTTCTCAACCCTCTCAGCATTAGCCTTCTCCTCTTCCACCAGAGTACCCGGTGCCTCTTTCTCTTTTTCTTCGGCCCCAGCGCCCAAAAACAATGTTGCACTCCTTACATTCCTTGGCGGGGGTCCAGGGGGTCCAGGAGAGGGGCTGGGCTCACGACTTGAGCCGAGCTTAACGTTCGGCGTCGAGTTCTTCCGTCCGAGGAACCCACCAAGCCCACTAGTCAACCCTCCGATGTTGATACCCCGTGAAGCCACACCAGTACCGGAAGGCGTATCAGACGAAGCAGTTGGGCTGGTGCCATTGGCGGGTGACGCCGACCCGCTGATAACACCCCACAACCCCGCAAGCTTTTTCCTTGGTGGTACAGGTGGTGTATACATTGATTCCGCAGCAGTGTTTGTGTTCACCTTAAGCGGCGGAATGGGTGTGTCCCGTTGTTCCTGGCTGAGTTGATGTGCGATGATCATGTCCGAGCGGGTCTCATCCTCCCAAATTCGCTCAACGACGCGCTCCCGGAGGAACTTCCAAAGCTCGACTGTCGTACGAAGACGCTGTTGGCACCACCCATTAGCACATAGGGGGTAGGGTGCTGAGCGTTGTTGGTGCTGTGGTGTGGTTAGTGTACCAGATGCAGCAAACGTTTGTGAGTTGGAAATGTAGGAGGTTGTCGAAGAGGATGAGGTTATAGTGCGGAAGACTGGGATGACGGTTTGCAGACTTGTTGGTGGGGGCGGTGATATAGGTCGGACAATTGCGCGTTTGTTGAGCTGTGCGGAGCTCAGCGCCACGCCTGTGCCTACGGTTGTCGAACCCCCTGCTGCAACGACGTTCTTCAAAAACTTAGGCGCGTTCCACTTGTCCCCTCCTTCGTGCTCAGCCGGTACATCCTCGTCGGTTGGAAGAGCCCAAACGACCTTGCCACAGAGAGCACATGAGACTTTCTTCACTCGGCCCATTTGCATCTCCAACATTGCATTTGCGGGAGAAGATGAGGTAGAAGAGAGGGCGTTGGCTTCGAGGAAGAGGGTAGCTATGTGGAGGTCTTCGAGAATCAGTTGGGCGTGGTGAACCGCGCTTAGGACAGAGCGGCGGGAAAGCCAATTGAGTGAGGGCGCGGTGTCAAGGCGTAGGGTCGGTTCTCTGGAGAGTCGTCAGTATGCGATAATGACAGCAGAAAAGGCCATCAGAAGAGGGATACACTAATACTCACGAATCCTCGGTAACTAGCCGAGCCAAGAATGGGAGCGTCAGGAGGGTCGAAATGGCGGGCGGAGTAGGGCTTGAAGGAACCAACGCGCGCAAGTGCTCGACAAACGCGACATACTCCTTGTATGGTACGTTTCCAACGCGTAGTCTCCTAGCACCTCTTTGATTGCGATCGGCAACCTTTATGACCCCTTGCAGCTCATCAACCTCACGTTCGAACCCATTCCTCTCCTCTTTGAGCACACGCACGGTACTCTCAAGCTCCTTGGCTTGTTTCGACTGCGCAAATATTTGCGCCTCACACTCCTCCACTCGCCGTTGCGCCGAGGCCCTTGCGATCCGTTCCTCGGCCACCATGGCATTCGCTTGTCCAAAGAGGCCTGCGCTGAGCTCAAATAATTCCCTCTCAATCTCCTTCCGTTTTCCTTCCTCCTCTCCACGCTTTCGTTCCTCTTCCGTGGCTCGTTCCATCAACCTTGAGAGCTCGGTGGCGATCGCGGCCCGCTCAACGAGGACGCCGGATTGCAGTGCTTCAATATGGCTTTGACGCTGTTGTTCGAGAGGTTTGAGACGTGCTTGCGTTGATTCAAGGTTGCTGTTTGAGACATACAGGTCGTCTTCGACAGAGGAGATGCGTGAATAAGATGAGATAAGTTTGGAGTTTAGCATTTCTAGTTGGTTATGGAGGTCTGTCAGCTGGGTTCGTAATGATGATATCAGCAATTGTGACGCGTCTTCGTCGTCATCTTGTCCTTGTGTGGAATAGGTTGAATGTCCGTTCGTAACGGGATTTGGCGTGGTAGGCAATGACTTGAGGACAATTGGAGGGCTATTCGACATCGCCTGCGATGCCAAGGATGACGTTGGGCTTGTGTTTCCGTCCACTGACGGTCTAACCCGTTTGACCTGTTTTGGTTCGCCTAGGTCCCACTCCTCACCGCTCAAAACCTCTCCCTCGATGTCCTGTACATTCTCGAGAGACTTTTGGTGATCGTGAGGTGACCTGGGAGCCTCAAAGAGCAGTTCTGTCGAATGACGTTTGGCAGACGGGCCGTTGTTCATTGCCGGAGCCATCGTCGCTCGGTTATCTTCGACTGGAACCGATGATGGTGACGGTTGTTGTTTCTGAGCATCGTCCACATCCGTCAACATTCGTCGAGGTAGGGGTGGACGTCGACAGATTGAAGGAGCGGAGGTTAGGAATTGAACAAACGCCCTGCGTTTGTATTCCGACCTCCCCTGGCTTCCAATCAGGCCCCTTAAAACATGATATATAGTCGATGTTGTGACTGGTTAAACAATGACCTACCTGAGGCTCAGGGGCCATAGCCAATGTTGGGGTGATCGCTTCAGAATGTCGATATGCTAAGGCCTAACGACATCATTTTCAAGGCAGAAATTTTATAGAATTTGACAGCAGATTGGGCTCACGACTAACTATTGTTACTGCCTACACAGTAATGGTTCACTAACATTTGAGGGATATAATTTTGGATTTAATCCGCCGCGCCCACTGGGACGTCATCCCACTCAATCCCACTAATGGACATGGTCGGGTCAGCCGTGCCAATACGTACACCAGATAGTCGAGAGGTTGAGGAGTGCGCTTGCGGTCTTGCGACAAGCCTTGTTCCTGGTCGGCTGGCGTCCTCGGAGCGAAGGTGTGTCGGTGTGTCGGGATCCATGGTGCTCTTCTTCGACGGCATCGGTAGGAAACGCCACCAAGGAAGGCCGAACGTCGGGCGGACCGGTAGCATTTTACTGGTACTCGAGCGTAGCGGAAACGCGTCTTCTTCGTTCAGAAAGTATCCCAATATTCCTCTGAGTCCTGACCAATTGATACAGAACCCGACCACTTCTGAGTTTTCTGCCTCTTCAAGGAATCCTGCTTTCATTCCTCCGTATGTTCAGTCACTGCAAGGAAGGCAACAGTACGTAGTTTGGTCACCACTTATCCGGCTTTGTGGTGGGTTTGTCAAAGCTTTTTGGAGATGTAAGCCTTAAATGGAGCCGGAGAATTCGGGCCCTAGTAGTTAATTCATTAGTCTACTCTCAAGTCTTACTGCCCGCTCCATTCTCAATCCACCGATCGTGCCTCTTGACAAGCAACTCGACCATGATCTTTTCAATTTCCCCGTCCTGCTCTCGTATTTTCACCCACTGTTCTGTATACTTTGACACAGAACTATCGCCTTTGCCCGTCTCCTTATTTCCACCAATCACTTTCTCATCTCCCCCAACAATGCGTTCGACGAAGACAACTTGGTGTTTGCGGGTGTGAAGCTCATTTCCAACGACTACTTGGTGGCCGTAACGTTCCAGAGCGGCTTTGGCTTTTGGGATGAGGAGTGTGGAGTCGGTCTCGAGCTACATAGACCAAATAGATAGTGCCATTTTTGAAACACAGAAGGATAGAACCGAGGTGAGGGAGAGGTGAGATATAATATTCGTGGGTGGCCGCGACGCAGCGGCGCGAGCGTACGCACCTTGAATGAGACGATGTAGCCCTCCGGGGTCCACTCGTTCACCAATGGCTTTAGGATTTTGGGTACTTGATCCATCTCGATGAGCAAACTGCCTTTTCCGCTCTGAATTTTGTGCTCCGCCTGGAACCCAGGCGGGTAGAAGAAGGAACGAGTGGTCAGTCAAGTACTTTAGTCGACGAAGAAAAGAAGTATGAAAGTGGAGAAATAACGACCCACCATCTTGTACCTCGGCAAGAAGAAATCGCTGACTGCTGCGGCGAGGTAGTACATCGCTCGTCGACCCAGCACTCGCATACTCTTCGCCAACGCACGGAGTAGGAATAGATAATCGTCTATGGTGACGAATGTAAGGGTATGAAGGGTGCCTAATCGGTGCACTTCCTTGTGTCGCCTGACGACTCGTAAGAGGAGTGGCAGTCCTCCCGGAGTGGGGTTTACAACAACACGAGGTGTCCGGCAAGGCCGAGGTACATCGTCTGGAGTGGGGAGTTCATACTGCTGCGTGGGTTCGGAAGATCCGCGAGGGGAAGATGTTGGGGCAGCAGAATGTTCGTACTCGGGATCGTCGTCCTCAATGTCAAGAAAATTGAGGAAGGGGTTGGTGGAGTGTGAATAGTGCCGAAGGAATGGCTGCTGGCTGAATTGTCGATGCATGAAGATTACCGCATAGCCCTGCTCAAGGAAGTATTCCGCGGAGGTGGCACCACGAGTACCTAGTCACAATAAGGCTTAGCACGATTGGGATAAAAGTAAGAGTTCGAGGCCGGACTCACCAGCGGAGAAGTTGTCGAGAAATCGAACGCTGGGAGCGGGTATTAGCGCTCCTCGCGCATTGAAATACAAGGTTGATACAATTCGGTCTCACACGTTGAGCTCCAGGGGGACCGTTGTACCACCACTCTGCATACAAAGTCGGTGAGAAATACGGCGAAGCAAGGTGTAGAAGTCAGCATCCGAATCTTTAATGATAGATGCGAGTGTGAAGTGTGAAAGAGAAGACCAGGCGACAAGAATCGCGAAGGAACGATGACTCACAGTGACGAGTACGACTCGACGTCCGTCTCTCATCTGCTGCACAATAAATTCTTCTACACCCTGTACGACTACCTCCAGGTTTTCTGGTGCGGATTGCATTGAAAAGTAGGCATCCGCGGAGAAAGTTCCTGGTGTCGAACCAGATCGACTCGGCCGCGGGGGAAGATTGGACATTGATGGTACAGATGGATGTTCGAATGGGCACTGTAGATGTCGTAGATGCTAGATTTTGTCCTGGTTCGATCCTCATAGAAACGCGGTTGGGTCAAGAGCGTCGAAAGCAAACTCTGGCCCTCCACCACATTTCCGAACAACGGCTCTACCCTGATGACCCAAGGTACAGGTAGGGACACGAAGACCGCCTTGAGTGTTTTCCTAAGGCATCATGGAGATAGAAAACGACCTCGATCGGTATGGCCAGAGCAGAAACTCCCCACCCCTACTACCTGACACCACCTCACCTGAACACCGGAAGATATAGAGAAAGGCGTCAGTATATATGAGAACATATGTTCACAGTGGTGTATACAAGATGTCTGGCACATCCCACTCTGAACGGGGATTATTTTGATACATGTACAAGGTAGTAAATATCAATTATATCATTTGAATCAGGCAAATTTGCGATCTCTTCGCAAAGTTCCCGCACCACGTAGTCCAGGGAGCCAAATTGCCATGCTTCAACATGCTCCTATCGGCAAAATGTCCGACAGATTATGATGGATATGGTGATTCCGGGTATTATCTGGTTTCATAAGTGTTTGTGTCCGACTATGACCCGAGCGATGTAAGAGCTACTGCATGGCCACAGCTGAAATTGCATTAGGTACGCTGTGTCTTGTTTAACGATACGATTTTTAACCCCACTGAGCCAGTGACGGAGTTCCGTTCTGACGAATTTTATCTTCGGCCGTTCTCGTACCTTACGATGCCAACTATGTTCAGGAAATAGCCGCCCTTCTGCGATACTACAACTCGTGAGTATTTACCTCCTCATTACTCACCAATTTAGGCCGCTACTACGTCGACGTTGAGGTCACACTCGGACAGGATGATGTTGGTAAGATGGAGTCAGTCATCGAGGGAGATAATGACTCTAGTTACATTATCGGTGGTCTCATATACGTTGATTCAACGGTATTTTGATTGCGCTCTTATTTGCTGTGCGTACGGACATCGGTCTTGAGTCCGTTGACCCATTGAATATCGCACACAATCACACACGTGTTCCTTTACTGTGCTTGCAGCACAACCAGAGCTCCAGCTCATCAACCACTAGTGACTCCTTAGCCAGGTGACCTACAATTCCAATAAATTACCCCTTCTGTCTTCACGCTGTCACACTGGAGTCCATTGATTGTAGTTGGATCTAAGAATTATGGCACTTGTATGGCGCAGTGGTGACGCTCGCGATTACCGGTAAGGTTTACCGTGACCATGGTGTATTCAGCAGTGGCCATACCGGAACATAACCGGGCAGTGGCCCGTAGCATTATATATAGTGGATATGAAGGCTATGCCCAACCACAGCCAGATTGCAGTCGGGCAGATGCTTGGCCGATGACAACACAACGCGACGGGAGGACCATCTTCTCGCCCTCGCCATGGCTACAGATTTTGCACCCTGTCCCAGTCATCAACAGCGCTTCCAATTCACGTGCCGGATTTGTGACCTTTTTACCACGAAACACTCTTGCCTCAAACGTACTACCATGAGGCAGTATTGATGCTTACTTAAGAGCCTCACGTTTACTTGGGTAAACACCAGTCACGTGTTCTCCAGTATGGTATATATTTGGGGGCTGGCAAATGGCTGTCCGCATCCTCTTCCCCCAACTACCATGAGCACTCTCATCAAGCCTCCTCCTGGTCTTGATAATTTCTCCAAGCAAGGCGCCACCGTATCTGCAGCTGGCCCCATGAAGCCGGACTCCATCCGTTGTGGAGTCTCTACCCTCTACACTGCACTCAAGGACTTCGACAAACGCTTTTCCAGCATATCCCAAGATGTAACTGATCCTGTATGTCCCTTGACATCAAAGATTTTGCCTACCCCCTTTGCCATGATACCGCCAGGGCCAAAGCTGACACCACAAATCTTTCTCCCAGATTCCTTTTGAAGTGAAGAACTTTCACGACATTTTAGAAAAAGTCACCACGCTGTCAATAACTCATCAAATTGATTTCGACTCGCTTTCCAGCATCATCAGGTTTCTGAATAAATTCCCTCAGAAAACACCGCGGCTCCAGCCAGGGACCCTGGATGTCTCTCCACTGCTCACGGGCATAGAGGCAGAAACTTATGACGATACATGGGACGCTCTTCACGAGCTCGGACGTCTCCTCTCCCCCCCCCTCTATCTCGGACGGAAGGTCAGGCTTTTGCGTTGGGCCATGGGTGCTATATATGGGAACGACATGGCTCGTCACGTCATTGGTCTACTTGCTCGGTTTAGATGTGTCAATGAGGTCACGTTCGGCTTCCAAGAATGGTTTGGTGACGACTTCGTGCTCGCGGACGACAATAGTACTACAGCGGATTCGGACTCCGAAACTAGCTCATACCGTTCAGATACACAAGCAGGTCTCGCCGATACTATGAGAGCAAAGTCACGCGGAGTTTCTGGCAAGCCAGAAGAAGAGCCATTGCTCATGCCACTTCCGAAGATCTTTCATTGGAAAACTGCAAGGCTGGATTTCCCGCTCATGGGGGCTTCTACTCTTCTCTCGATTGGTTGTTGGCCCCGTACGCGCCACCTCACCCTGAATCTCGCCGTTCCGAGTGCTTGGCCCGGGAAAACCAAACTCGAGATTGCTCAAGCTCTCGCTCATACGCTTTCTTGTGTATCTTTTCTCTTCCCTTCGCTTGAAACCCTGCGTCTCAGTACCTCGAATATTCTTTGCGACCCGATCTCTTCTTTCTCCCAGGCCGCTCACGGTGGCGAGGTATCTTCCAAAGGGACTTTCGCTACTCCCATAGACCCCGCCCTCTATCCAGTGTCAATCGTCTCTCTAGGATCAAAGGCTCTTGTTCCTCCTCTTGCATTCCTGACCAATCTCGAGGTCCGTGCCATACCAAAGTCCCTTCTTCTCACATTCGCTTCCCAATGGACGTGCCGTGCAAAGGAGCGTAACGTTCAGCTGTCTCTTCGATCTGGCGGGTGGGTAGTTGAAGGAGACGAAGACGAAGACGACGAATGGACGAACTTCTCTGTCGAATTTGCACAACGGGCTGAGATTGCTCGGGAGAATGACATGGAAACGAACTGGGATAGGAGTTGCTACCGTCGCAGGTTGATGACGGGGAAGACTAAAGAGGAGCTTGCGGTCGTCGCTCGAGAAGTTTGTATTAAGGTGACCGTTAAGGAATAGGGACGGCGCACGCCTGGTTGTAACATCATGCAAATTTACTCAATCTTCTTCGATATCGGTTATATGCGCACCACTGGCGTTGTATGAAGTAAGGAAATATGCTACCCAGCTCTCTTCCGGGTCAGCAATTGGCCGAGCTCGATTAAGGTTTGCAGGATCCAGGCTCGCAGTCATTCGTGTTAACATATTCAGCTTTATCACGACCGCTTATGCGATCATTGAGCGTTTCAGACCATCACAATATTAATGAGGGTAGACTCTGACTCTGGCAAGAATTCTGCTGCAAAAATACGGGAACGCGAATTATACTGTACATAGAACAGGTGTTATACAGCCCGAAAATGAAGTGAGCAAAAAAAGTACCTCAGCTGAAATAGTAGGATGCAGGCGAACAGCGGTCTTGTCTATCCCGCTGACGGGCGGTCAAAAACGAGACCGCTGTAGGCAACAGATTGAATAAAGGGCGTAGTCCGTAGCGCGAGGGAGCCTGACATTAGCAGCAGGACGCCTTGACGCTGTGGTCACGGGCACAAGGGCGGCAGGGCCGCTGGAACCATTAAGTAATGGTTGTCCGTGAATCTCCACTGACTACACCGTCCGTTGAGACGCTGAATCGCAGAGGTGACAATGTGAATGGCTGCCCGCTGATAGTCCAAATCAATTAATGGGCCATAGTGGGTATTGCGACCCGTTGGATGACGAACGCCGGCAGCGACTGAAATGAGACGGAAAAGCGAGTATATAAGAAGCCTGGATAATATTTTGGTGTTTGGTATGTCAAGGATGCATGTGCGATGGTCGCGCGCTGCGCCTGTACATAAGCCATGCGACGCACAGCGCCGTGCTGGATTAAACATTCCCCTCAAGCCAGTTTTAAACGAAGATAATTTGGTTTATACATCCGTGAGAAATCTGCATAGGAAGCACTGTCAAATGCAATAGCAATGGAAAGGGGTGCTGCCAAAATGTCCGCATTTGATGAAAGATACAGACAGTAGAAATAACGGAAATGACAGAGTCGCAGGTTGAGCCGCGAAACACCACCTTGGGTAGAACGTCACCGCTTCTTACCCTTCCTGCCTCTGGTTCGCTTCTTGCCAGCCATCTGCTCAACCGCCTTGCTTATCTCCTCCCTCTCCCTCGCCTCTTCATCAAGTACGCCAGTAACGTCGTCATAACACGCGTCTTCTTCGATCGCTTCATGGTACACTTCCGCTTTTCCAACCCACTCTTGTTCCTCCGTTGATGGGATACCAGTCGATGATAAAATGCGAGGCAGCGGAGCGAGGAGCGAGATGGACTCACTCGAGCCAGAATCACCCGCTCGATGCGAAACTTCCATGCCAGTATCGAGACCGATGACCCCTCCAACAAGCGGGCTCGCATCGCCAAAGCTTCCGGGTAAACTTGGCCGACTTGAAGTTAGAGGCCGTTCGCTCGCTGCACGGATCGTAGCGACATCCATAATAACCCGTCTAGGTTCATCCGGGGCTGTAACAGGAGTGCCAAGGTCTAGTCCATCTACGGCGAATATTTCATCCGCTTCGTCAAACTCCAACATACACGGTGGGGAGGCAAGCGGTCTGGTTCGTGGACTTCGTAGCCCCGCCGCTCCGATACCCCCTGTTCGTTCTCCGACCTTGCTCGCGATACCCCGTCCCAGTCTCCCGAGCTCCTTTACACCTTTCGTCCCCACATCCACCAACGTACGCGGGTCGTGTCCCCGGTGACGCATCTGCGCAGTTGGCATTCCATTCGGTAGTGCAGGAAGCACTCGCCGGCCTGGTGAAGCGGCAGGGCTGAAATTGGTCAAAATTGCGTTCGCGAGCCCTTCGTCGAACGACCTTCGCACACCTCCGTGACTGTGGCTAGACGACGACGGAGTACTGGAGATTGGCACACCGGGTCCTCCCAGGCCCGCAAATCCCCCTAAAGGCGCACCATACGACCTGCTGAACCCAGTCGGAGCAGTTGTTCCACCCATAAGGTCGATTAACGCATTTGAAGGGCTTCCCATGAAGCCCTCTGCGTCGCCAATATCGTTCCCTGATGATGATCTCGAACCAGGTCTAACGACGACCTCCTTTCGTACTTTGACTTCATGAGAGGGTACAGCGAGGTCACCGCGTCTAAGCAAGGCGTAATAGTCCCCTCCAACAAGCGCACCGAAGCTGAACTGATGGGAGAGGTAGATCGAGTTGGGTACGATGGATGGCATCTTTGAAAACGTTGACAGCTCGGCATGTGCGAGATACCTAGAAGCAAGGCATAAAAATCTGGCATTGTTCAAGGTAAGAGTGACGCACTCAGTCTTCAACCTTACAGTTGTCTTCCTCCTATTGTCTTCCGCGGGCGTGAAAACACCTGTGACCTCGCCCCAGTCCTTTGCACGTCGCAAATTCCACATCGCAACTACGCTCTCTTCGTATACCAATCCACTGTCTTCATAACCAACCCCGCTCAACCCAGCACCGACACCACCAGCTGCGTTCGCTAGCCGTGTGAGAGCCCCGCTTCCGCTCCCACTCGAGGCAGATATGCTCAAATTCGTCGACCCTGGAGTTGCATCCTGCCGCTCGGTTGTCGCTACTCGAACGTTAACTCTAGCGAGGGCTAGCGTCGCTTCCTTCGTGTTGAAAAGCAGAATGTCTTGGAATGCTTGCTTGGCCTGGCCGTTGTGGGACGAACGGGTCGGTGATGGAACAAGGCCTTGCGCGTGCAGTCGAGGTGAGGAAGTAAGGGAGCCGATTGGTGTCGTCGAGGCACTCGCCCGGCGGTAGTGCGAGGTTGAGGCTGATGGGCGTAGAGGGTTTGGAAGGATTACAGAAGACAGAGAATGCATATTCGTAATGAATGTGAAGCTAGGTGGCAGTTGCTTTTCAACGGGGAGTGGAACAACATTTGCTGCGGTGGGAGTAATGGCCGAGGCGTGTTGAGGTGACTCAATGGCTGACATTGCGCGGACTCGAACATTAGGATGAAGGACCACTCCGAGAGGTTGCTATACGTAAAGAGGTACATATCAGTTCCACTGACCAGTTCGCATCCGTCAGCACACACCAGCTCGACTGCATTATGCACACGGCCTTGCAAATGGAGGTAAGGGTCTGGTTGACCGCCGTAAGAGTTTGTAGCAAATACATCTGTGACATGATCTATTTATTAGTGACCAACTCTTGGGAGGGGGGATGTATACTGACGAATCGTCCCATTTGAACTCCCGAATCCAACCCATCTCCCGTCTTTTTCCCAAACAAGTTCCCCAACGCCCACCTTAGTGGCACCCCTAACTAAATCATACAGGTGCCACACCGTCTCCCCCGCGTTTGCAGCCTCTGGCTCCTTCTCCCCTGCTAGGCCAGCTTCGCGCGCAGTGGCCCTTGGACGGATGGAGAATACGCGGGTGACTAGGCCATCCGTACCTGAGACGGCGAGTTGGGTCGCATTTGGGTTCCACGCGAGGGAGGATATGCCTTGAGGAGAGTGGGAGTTCGTGCGCGGAGTATTCACCCAGCGGAACTCGGCAACTTTGCGTGGAGATGACATTGGACCATGCACGGGAATCAAGTCGACAACGGTCACGAAGGCATTGCCTTTGTCTGCTGCTCCTGTCTGGCCCGACTCGTCGATTCTGGAAATGGCGCTCCCGCCAAATACCCCTGATAGCCGTTTCCTAACGCCGATCATACCAAGGGGAGACGACGTATTCGGTACGCTCTTCGAGAAACCGAATTTAGCGCCTCCACCGTCGGAACTTGTAGTGCGACTCGCGGCGTCGAGAGCCATCCCACCAAGCGCTTTTACACCACTCCAAACGCCCGAGCTGATGTCCACCGCCCCCTTTACTGCCGTGTCCATAATTGCCGCGGACGTTGAGGTTGGTCGAGGATTCGAGGTTGCGTAGGCATACTTACCTGCATCGGCTGCCGAGGATGGGGGAGTGGGTGATGAGTATGCAAGCATACGTCCTGATAGTGCGAAAATGGGGTTTGGAGTTTGTGGGACGGGTAGGACGTGGAGAAGGGGGAACTCGAGGGTTGTAGATGAGAATACATGCAGAGCGGGGGACGGCTGTGAAGTGGACACAACGATGAAACTGTTTGATACTTGAATGGACGTTGCGTGGGGGACTGGATGACGGTGGATGATCGAATGCGAGGTGAGCGAGTAGACGTGGAGCTGGGTATTAGGAGCAGCGCCAAGGAGCATGAGGAGAAGTGTATGTTCGTTGTCGCATGCATTAGGGCGCGATAGGACCGTAGCGCTGGATACGCAGCCGATCGCCGGCAAGTGGGCGAGCTCGCGGACTGCGTCGAGGTTTGTGGCATCCCATATATGGAGACCGTCAGCGTAGGTAACCAAGAGAAGGTTACTGGAGCGACATATGTTGAATGAGCAGGTGTGACTTCTGAAGTGGACGGGGTACCCACCGGCCATGTGGCCTGCACCAAGCAGCGTGGATGATGTCGTCGTTCTCAACGGGGGGGACCCCATCCTCGTCGAGCAGCTGACCGAACTTCGGAGCTTGAAGACCAGAGAGGCTGTAGTGGCCAAAGGAGACGGGACGGGCGCCTCGGCTCTGACTCTGGGACGAGGGGGTGTGGTCGGTATTGGATGTGTTGGACAAGGAGAGGGACGATAGGGAAGAGAGAGTATGTGGAATATAGTGCTTCACCGTACGACTGAGTGCCTCGAGGCGGGTCGAGTGTCTGTGCCGCCGCCGCCGTGCCGCCGTGGTCAGTGTCACCGGTCATCGTCATGCGTGGTGGGCTACCTACCTGACCAACTGCGGCGGTACAACATGAACATGACCGCCTATCTTGGTACTCTTCTTGCCCTCCTGTCCTGGGGTATCCATGGGTCGTCGCTGAGTCGGAGGCGAGAGCGAGGCGGGTTTGTGTGGCGGGCCGAGTTGACGAACGGAGGGACTTGCAGGAGACTGGAGATTGACTGTGTGTTGTACATTCTTGCTCATAAACCACGTATTCGAGGTATTCTAATAAAACGCTGTGATGGAACCGGGTCCAGGATTGGTACGCTCGGTATCCAGCCTCGCTCGTCACCCCCAACCATGACTCGTCGCTATCCAGATCGTTCTCGAAGTCTCTCTTCAAGCGCTAATACGCGTCCTAGTCACCAGTGAACGCGCCCTGTCATACCCACGAACCAGCCGGCTTCTTGGACCTGGCGTGCACTGCCGTTCGAGGCCAACGCGTAATTTGACACGCAAAATATGGCACATAACGATGATACAACACCCCTGCTAAACGGTGGTCGTCGGCCTCTGTCATCACACGCATCCCAGATTGCAGCCACACGGCGAGCAGCAGCGGGTTCCATTTTAACCGTAATCTTCATCGCCGCTCTCATAACCCTCATCGCTGTCCTCGGAGCAGATGACATTGACCTCGAGACCCATTGGTTACTACGGGGAAGCCCCCACCAGGCCGCCCGAAGGATCCTCTCGAAATACCCTGTCATCGTAAGTCCCGTCACTCGTCCGCTAGTCTTGCGACTCGCTAATGGCCACATTAGGACGGTCACATAGGTACTCCTTCGATTCATCCATTGATAAATCCTCCACCGATGCTTACAAATTTCAATTACGACCTTGCATCTTACTAATTGGACTCCTTGGCAGACCTCCCGGAAGTCGCGCGCTTGGTTTACCGTAATAACCTTACAGCTATACCCCTTGACAAGACCACATTTGGCCATGTCGATATACCTCGCCTCCGTCAAGGTCACGTCGGAGCCTTCTTCTGGAGCGTCTACGTCGATTGTAAACCGGACAATGAAAGATTCACTCAACCTAGCTATCGCGTACGGTTCGTGTGATCTCAATTCTGTCCATTGCCCAAATATTGGTCTCTGAGTTATTTTTCTCCAGCGATACACTCGAGCAAATTGACATTTCCAAAGGTCTCATCGATATGTTTTCGCATGTGGGATATGACTCTAGTACCTCTTTCCGTTGAATGGTTCCTCAAATCTACCCCACAGACATTCCAGCTGGTTTCCACCGCACTCGAGGCCAAGGAAGCTATGCGATCAGGGAAGATAGCTGGTTGGCTGGGAGTCGAAGGGTACATCCCCCCGTGTCCCTCTTCAGCCCGAATATCTGAGAGCTAATGTCCTTAACCCCGCCAGCGGCCACCAATTAGGCAATTCACTCTCCGTCCTTCGACAATATTACGCCCTTGGTGCTCGGTATATGACACTTACACACGCCTGCCATAACGCTTTCGCTGATTCTGGCGGGATCCTTACTCCACTCCCGCCGCTTCACCATGGACTCTCTGATTTTGGCGTTGAATTAGTCAAGGAGATGAACCGGTATGAGCTCGTTTCATTATACAGTCCCATTGTCCGTTCGATAAGAGGATATTACTCCTCATCAAATCTCTCAGACTTGGAATGCTCGTCGACCTCTCCCACACCTCGGACGACACCGCCCGACACGTGCTCAACATCACACGCGCACCTGTCATCTGGTCTCACTCGTCCGCTCGCGCTCTACACGACGTCCCGCGTAATGTGCCTGACGACATCCTCAAGCGGATTGGTATGTCCACAAACGCGTACATCATCTTACGCACGCTTTCCATTTTGATACCTGCCAATATTTGACCTTTTTTCAGGCTTCCCGCACGGAAAGAAACATAAAATCGATGCCGTCGTTATGGTCAACTTTTCACCCTATTTTATTGCCAATCCCGGGGAGGCCGACGTAAAGATTGTGGCAGATCACGTCGAGCACATTGCGAGGATTGCGGGGAAGAATCAGTGCGTCCGACTGTTTTAAGTTGATTCTCGGCGAGCGGCTGGGCTCACCCTCCGCGCTCCAGTGTCGGCATTGGTTCCGATTATGATGGAATGAGTGGCACGCCTCGGGGGTTAGAGGACGTCTCCAAATATCCGAATTTGGTGTGTACTCATGATGCTTTTGTTGTGTTTGGCACACTGTTGGTGATATTCGCACTCCTTCCAGTTCTCAGAGCTCATTTCGCGCAAGTCGGGCTGGGATGCTACGTCTCTCGCAGGACTCGCGGGTGGGAATCTCCTGCGGGTAATGGAGGGTGCAGAGCAGGTTGCTCATCAGATGCAGAAAGCCGGTATAAAGAGTAGCTGGCAACTCTGGGAGGGCCGGGATGACCTCCCTGTCCGGGACAAGTGGCTGGGTCTTGTTGGGCAAGACCTACAGGCATAACACTATGCAGGTTCAGGTTATAGTTACCTATAACCACTCCCGTCGATCAGGCCGCGCCGAAATATACCTCCTCACAAAATCCAAGTCCTTCGTTTCAACCCCGATCCCATCCAAATTAGTCCATCGGCACCACCAGACTGACTATATGCGGTGGTACACTGGCCGACTCGACACACGAACTGAACGAATTGAACATAGCAAAAACAATCCGGAGCGCACGTTCCAGGTTACGGTAGGAACGCGTTGTGAGAGCGATTGAAGACCCTATCGGCAGTTACTACTGGGAACCGCATTTAGAACCCATGGCAAGGGAGCTAGTCGCCGGAGCAACAATGGTTGAACTGGTCTGGCGCTGTCGATCGTTATTGCAGTAGTACGTCCATTGGATTGGTCTCTCCTCTGCCTTTTTTGAATGGGGGAGGTGTACGCGTGGAACACGTACAACACACAGAGACTGGAGGAGTGATTTCGCGCAGATGCTACGAACCACGCTGGTCAAACATGTCACCAGAAGCAGGCATTTGTGTTGCGTGCAGCTGTTAATGAGTCTGGCGTGGCACGAGAGTCAATTTCAACAGAACTGACAGGTAAGCCGTGATCATGATCTCACTCCTTTATCCAGGCTGCTTACTTCCTTACTCTCACGGGGAACCCCTATCCTTTGACAATATTAACCTCCATCCGCCGTATAATCAGTAGTTTTTTTTTTTTTTTCCGCAACGTACTTCAGGGAACACTGAGGTATGGACGACATGAGGCGGGCGGCTGGTCTCACTTCCCTCCAGTCTCCTTACGTCTCTATCACCCCGACCTGCAGGCAACCATGTTGACGCCTCACTTGTCTTGAGAACACCTATAAATTGGCGGATCGGACGGCGGGGTATTTCCCGGAACCGACACTGCTTGAAAGTTCCGTGGGACGAGAATCGGTCCAGCAGCACTTGAAAAGGATTTGTGAAAACTGGAGTGTCATTTCAAACTCGGTCATTCGGTCAGACCGACCTCGCTCTTGCCACGCCCCAAAGGCACTCCTGACTTACACCCTCGACCCGCCTCATACCTGACCTCTCCTCGGCTTAATTCGACCCATGGATTGCCTACTATCCATTTTTGAATGTTTGACTTGTTGTCTAAAATCCATTTTTGACTGTTTAACTTGTGGTCGATTTCGCTCTTCTGGTGTGCATCTCTATTTCTGGTCACGATCTGGGCTTTGCAATCACTAATGAGGGCATGGCGTGTGCACTTCCAGACGAACACCTTCCACAAGTTGTCTCTCCACAAACCTCTCAACCTCTTTGGCCCGCTACACCCCTTCCGACCTTTCCAATACCTGTTCCGCCCTATCCAACACCTGTTCCGCCCTACCCAACGTCTGTTCCGCCCTACCCAACACCTGTCCCGCCTTATCCAATCCCTCCACCCTCTCCACCCTCTCCACCGCCTCCACCCTATTCAATCACTCCAAACCCACCGACCCCTCCAAATGCTCCAGTCCCTCCAAGACCACCAACCCCTCCCACCCCTGGACCTAGTATCACCCCTGGACTTACTCTAACCTCTCCGACTCCTCCAGCTTCTCCAATTCCTCCAGCCTCTCCAATTCCTCCAACTCCTCCGACTCCTCCAACTCCTCCAACTCCTCCGACTCCTCCAACCCCCCCTCCCCCTCCCCCCCGGCCCCCCCCCCCAGGGGGGCCGCAGCGCCCGCG
>Ga0307513_10004945_pt1 | contig 17673 bp, 24 predicted proteins | sample 15_EM_MG_FD_202174 | JGI IMG/M metagenome (GOLD analysis project Ga0307513, IMG submission 202174) | Populus trichocarpa ectomycorrhiza microbial communities from riparian zone in the Pacific Northwest, United States - 15_EM | ecosystem: Host-associated > Plants > Roots > Unclassified | place... | reverse complement strand
GTTCCGCTTGAAGCAGCGTTCGCTGACGATCCAAAAATGCGGATATCCGTATTGTGTCTACGCTGGATGACATCGGTTTAACGCCTGTTGACTCGAGAAATCAAGCCGCGGGCTGCTTTGTAACCTTTTCTTAACTTCCAATTTTCCGATAGGTTCTCAGAAATCAAAGATTTCAGTTCATGAGGCGAAAAAACAAACTGTATTACTGAGGGATGTGTACAAATTTCATCAAACCGTAAATTGTTGAAAGGTTCGTGTGCCGTGGTCCTCCAAAGTCCTTACTCACGCACTCTTACAGCGACCGGCTGCCATTCTTTATAGTATTACACACAGTCCTTAGATTATCCGGCAGAGGATCTCATCTCGAGCGTCCAGTAGCAGCCTTTTCGCTGTCCCACTGTCGATTATGAGTCAAAACCGTGTAAGATCAAAGAGTCCGATCGCAATTACGTGGCAGTGCTCCCACTCGTCTTGGGTGGAAGTACATCTTGCCATAGCGCCAGGACCATTGCTGTTCTTGTCCAAACGCTGGCTCTTTGCTCGAGTCCCCCAAGGAGCTGGCGGACGGGAGGTGAACATTGTAGTATGCAATAGTTGGATCACATTTCAAAGTTAGAATAGATAGCTTGCTGCTACTTAGACACTTCGTCGACTTTAAGGCTGAGACTAAAATCGAACCCATGCCTCAAGAGGTCGTTCCACGTTTCTTCTGTGTCGTTGAGCTGTCGTAATAAGCCTCAGGCACACTCTGATGGCTCGGGGATGCGCTTACCGTCTGGAGTTCGTACATTTGATAGAAGCCATGAAACCTACATGCATGCGCGTAAAATCGAATTCGAATAGTCGTTGTTCATGACTCACGTTAAGTCTCCCTGCGCATTGACATCCAGCATGTCCCTCAATTCTGCTTTTGCTTCTGCGTCCAGCGGCTTTCCATTCGTGTCGATAGCGAACTGATCAAGTCCAGTACCAGTAAGGTAGGCGTTCGCTGGAGGCTTCATTAAAGCATCCTTGGCGACTGGTACAGCAGCAGGGGTACAGTATTTGGAGAAAATGTGGCCGAGCGCATTCACAAACTGGCGAGTTGGCCCCCAAGGTACGAAGAGGCGTCAGTATACGGGTTTCAACTCTCGATCTGGACCTCGATCTGGACCTACCGCTGGCTGGAGGCACTCATTTTCGTCGTCAACGAGAACCTCAAGAAGGGGCAGTGGATTGAGGTTCTTGTGATTACTGTTCATTATCGATGGTTAGGAAAGAGGAGACAAGATCGGGTCATGGTGGCAGTGCAAGAGACACTTCTCCAAGCTAAAGAGCATTGAGGGGGGTCAAGCTTGACACACTCTCGATTTTGTACTCCACCACAGCTAGTCTACACGTATCGGTCTACCATCGAGATACCCTCCTTCTCCAACAGCTCAATGATAGGGTCGTTGAGCGCCTTGCTGTAAGGCGCACATACACCCGGCTCCTTGATGGCACCATCTAGCACCAGTTGTACGGCAATCCCGCACGGAATGCCGACGGTCAGCGCCATGGCAGAATGGCCGCCAGGCACACCATATGCCTCAAGGGTGCTGGTGATAACCTGTTCACTTCCATCCTTCCACTCTACCACAAATTTGTGCTGGAGCATGATGAGGTCCCTCTCACCCTCCCCATACGCCATGAGCTTCTCCAACCGCGCGCAGAGTGTGTCCAACAAGTTCCCGGCGCGAATCTCAACACTCTCATCTGAGAACAGCCCAATCCATTTAAGACCAGATATGATGCGCGTCTTCTCGGCGACATCGGAGAACCGCGCAATCGCGGCAATCTTCTCCACGAGCACCTTTTCGTCGGCGGATTGGGCCGCGATGGCCTTTTGCGTGACTTCTCGCCAGGTGACACCGTCGACCAGCCAGTCCTTCGGCTTTTCGTTCAAGAATCCGATCTTTACGAGTACACTGATAAACTGTGGGAAACCTTGGTACCTCAGCGTCCCTCGGATGACAGTCTCCGCCTCGGGGATATTGTATGCTTCCCTGAACGAAGTAGAGTCACGGTTCGGGTAGGCAACAAATGCGTGGGCGGGGGTGATGAAGTACGGGTTGGCGTGCGACATGAGGTCCGTGCCCGGGATTTGGATGGTCTCGCCATTGGCGTAGTACTTGGCGGAGTTAAGCAACGCTAGGAGTACACCGCGCGAAGACCAGGAGAACTTGTAGCCCAGTGGGTTGTCTGAAGCCTCTGGTGCGGGGAGGCCGCCGCAGTATGAAAGGAATTGCTTGACCTAAATGGAAGAGGTCACCGATGGTATATGGTGTAATGCGAGAGATGAGGCACACCTTTCCATCCTTTCTGTGGACCTCATCTATGATCTTGACAGCATACAGGTGGTCAATACCGGGATCAAGACCAATCTCGTTCATTACGACGATACCAGCCGCCCTTGCTTCCGCATCCAGCTCCCTCATAGCTGGGGAGACGTAGCTGGTAGTGACTACATGTGTCTTGCCCTTGATCGCGGCCTTAATGACGGTGACGTGATAGGTATAAGGAATAAGGGAGATGACGACATCATGGGCTGCAATTTCCTCTTCAAGAGCAGTGGTGTTGTTGACGTCCAGGGAAATAGCGGATGTCCTTGGCAGACCGCCAGCCAATTCCTGGGCTTTTGCGAGTGTTCGGCAGGCTGTAATTCCGGAGGTAAGCTGAGATCACCAGAGAAGGTGAGAGTGCTCACCAACCGCCAAATGGTTCCTGGGATCACGGACGACGTACTCGGCAGCAGGACGAGCGACGAAGCCGCTGCCAAGGAGAAGGATCTTCTTCCGTACAGATCCTTCTGTGGCGACTCTCTCGAGCACGGGGAGGATTTCCTTCCCCTCTTGTAACATCGCCCTGCCGAACTCGGGCAAGACGAACGCCGCTCGATGAACGTCAGCGTTGTAATACCTCGTTCCTTCGATTTTGCGGAGGGCAGTCTTAAGGTCTCTACCGGCCTCTTTCGAGCATACTGCGAAGCCGATCTGCCCACAGGGGTACGTAGGGATAGTAGTGAAGGCGTACTCTGCGACAGGGAAGAGCCCCCGAGTCGTGTCCATGACGTTTTTGATAAGAGGCAAGTGGACCCACAGGCACTCGCCTTGTGTTGAGATGTGTCCACCAGGGGCAAGAGCGTCGTGCAAGAGCTGAAAGTAGGGCTTTTGGAAGAGGGACTCGGCAGGGCCTACAGGGTCAGAGGAATCGGTAATGATCGCATCGTAGGTCGATGTGTTGTTTGCGAGGAACTTGAAGCCGTCCCCGACAAAAATAGTTACTCGAGGTGATTCGAGGAGTGCGGACATGTGCGGAAGGTAGGTCTTGGAAACGCGGATGACGGCCTGGATCCAGAGGCTTTAGTCAGTCTCAAATTGGATATGCGGTGGGTGGTTACCTCGTCGATGTCGCACAGGACGACTTCCTCGACTGATTCATGCTTGAGGACTTCACGAACGACACCACCGTCTCCTCCGCCGATGACCAGAACTTTTCTGGGGTTCGGGTGGCTGTTAAGAGGGAGATGTGTGATCATCTCTTGATATCTAGAAGAACCTAATCAGACAGGCCGGGACGCCGATCCCCTCGACTTTGAGACGTACGAGAATTCGTCGCGTTCGGTGCACTGGATGACCCCATCGAGGATCAGGACGTTACCGTACGTCTCCGATTCAAAAACAAGGACATCTTGGTACTGCGACTTCTCGACATGAAGGATGCGATTGACTTTCAGAGTCATCGCTTGACCCTTCCACTGTGGATTGATCTCTCGGAACCAGCCATCTAGAAGATCGAGAGGGTCAGAATGAAATCTACGCATTAGATGAGAACGCGCCTTTGATTGAGGGGTGAGAGAGAGGGGCCATGCTCAGTTTTGGGAGAGTCCAAGGTTTTGATGGTGCTTCCCGATGATTGCCGGGGCGATGGAATGGGAGGAGAAGAAAGGAAAGCAGCTCCGGATCATCCCCACGTTCTTCAGGACGCGTCCGGTTGCCAGCCAGTTCCGCACTGGCTACAGGGAGCGTGAGCAGAGCAAGCCGGGAAAGCAAGCCGTAGCAGTTACGCGTCGCGAATCAGGATGAGAAGGTCGCCGTGCTAGCAACTGGGAAAGATATGCAAAAAACGCGTGTCGGTGCTCTTATTGTCGCATGGCCGACAGTTAAAAGAGTCGGGCGAACCACAGAAATCAAGAGCATCAAATGGGACAAGCCTCAGCTATCAGCTATAGTCTAGAGCGGTGTATTGTCATTGTAGCTTGAATCCAGGCTGCTTTCCAGTTGTTTGGGCCCACGTTTTGGCAACCAGCTTACGCAACTTCAGACGACGGCTGAGCTGAGTTGGGCAGAGAGACGATACGCGCAAAATGGCAGACAAAATAGTAATCGTGTTATGAGTAGGAAGACAGGGGGAACTGTCGAGGGTATCCAGATGATGCGGCCCGTGGTTCGTGGGGGCTTTGCTTTGCCATTGTGGGTTGACCTCTAGCCCTGCCTCAGCGAGAAAGACAGCGGCGCAAACAGCGACCAAGGCGCACAATAACGCAAGTTATACGACCGCAGATCACACAGTTAGCGTTCTCACCATCCCCGCTCTCCCCACCCGCACTGACGCCCAGAAATCAGAAGCGGCGATGGAAGTCGACGACAAGCAGCCAGTGGCAGGGCCTTCTAACCCCGCCCATCACGAGGATCCAACCGTATCTGTCAGAGATCGTGCGTTACAGTAACCCCTCCATAGCCTATAGCTTCCGCTTACCGAGCTTTACAGCTGAGGCGTTCATGGCCAGACATCTGCCAGACCTCGGCCAGGAAGTCGAAGAGACACAAGTTTACACTTGGTCCATAACCAACTGGCGTAAACAGGACAAGAAGGTTACCAGCCCAGAGTTTGAGTGCGGTGGCCATAGATGGTCAGCATTTCCGCAACTTCTACCAGGCACTGAAACATGGCTGACCCGTATATAGGCGTATATTGATGTTCCCATTCGGCAATTCAAATGCTCCGCCAAATGACTCGGTCTCTATTTATCTTGATTATGCTGATCCAAAGAAGGCCGACTCGTGGCACGCTTGTGCGCAATTCGCTCTCGTTCTCTCAAACCCAACAGACCCAAAAGTCTACGTCGTTAGCCGTATGTCCTAGTCGTCCTCCGCGCTTGTTGATCGGCCTTGGCTAATTCTGGCCCGGCTTCTCTCAGATGCACATCACAGATTCATCCCTGAAGAGTGTGACTGGGGTTTCACTCGATTTATTGACCTTAAGAAGATCTACCACCCACAAGACGGGCATACTCGATCGCTCGTCGAGGATGACTGCACCGAGATCACCGTCTTTGTCAGGGTTCTCAAAGACCCAACGGGCGTGCTATGGCACAACTTTGTAAAGTAAGGATCATCTCTACTCGACTAGGCGGTTTCTCATCGCTTCCTCAGTTATGACTCGAAAAAGTTTACTGGCTTCGTCGGATTGAAGAACCAAGGAGCTACATGCTACATGAACTCTCTTTTACAATCATTATATTGCACTCATTACTTCCGCAAGGTAAGACTTGCTCCCATTTTTAGCTCTTCATTACTGAAGCATCCATAGGCCGTCTACCAAATACCGACAGAAAACGATACCGCATCAGAAAGTGTAGCCCTTGCCTTACAACGAGTTTTCTATGGATTACAAACATCTGATCAACCTGTTGGTATGCGCGTTTGCCACTCGAAATACGTCCGTACATTAACCACCCAACAGGAACAAACGAGCTCACAAAATCGTTTGGTTGGAAATCGCTAGACTCGTTCATGCAACATGATGTACAAGAGTTTAACCGTGTCTTGCAAGACAAACTCGAGTCGAAAATGAAGGTTTGTGGTCACCACTTACCGTACTCTCGCATGGCTGACCACTTGCAAAGGGCACTGCCGCAGAAGGCGCAATCAATAAGCTCTTTGTTGGCAAGATGAAGAGCTACGTCAAGTGTGTCAATGTCGAATACGAGTCTTCACGGACAGAAGAGTTTTATGGTAAGAAGGAATAATCGCAATGCTATTTGACACCGACTGACACCCCTTAGATATCCAACTCAATGTCAAGGGGATGAAAAACCTTCGCGAGTCGTTCCGCGACTATGTCCAAGTCGAAACCCTTGAGGGTGACAACAAGTACCAGGCGGAAGGCTTTGGATTGCAAGACGCGAAGAAGGGTGTCATCTTCCAGTCATTCCCGCCTGTGCTCCATTTACAGCTGAAGCGCTTCGAGTACGATATCCAGAGAGATGCCATGGTCAAGGTTCGCCTTGAGCCGTATCCCTAGTAGATTGATCTAATTTCCATCACTAGATCAACGATAGACACGAGTTCCCCATCGAAATTGACCTCGAGGAGTTCCTGGACGAGACCGCGGACAGGTCCGAATCGCATCTCTACCGCTTGCATGGCGTCCTAGTCCACTCGGGTGATCTGCACGGCGGACACTACTTTGCTCTTATCAAGCCCGATCGAGAGACTCGATGGCTCAAGTTTGACGATGATCGCGTTACGCCAGTGACGGACAAGGAGGTCCATGAAGATAACTATGGTGGCGAATCCACCAACGGGTATACCCCTGTCCAGGCGAGGAATCAACAGCTCAGGGCCATCAAGCGCTTCACAAATGCGTACATGTTGGTGTACATCCGCGAAAGCAGAATTAACGATGTACTTGCGCCATTCACCGAGGCTGATACACCTATTCACCTCAGTACGTGTTCTGTCCTTCTGCTCGCTGTAGAAATACAGATACTAACGCCGTCGCTCTTTAGAACGCTTGATCGAGGAAGAGCTGCGCGCAGCCGAACGTAAGCGCCGCGAACGTGACGAGCAGCACTTGTACCTCACCGTCAAGATCATCACGGACGAGACCTTCCAGCAGCATCAAGGGTTCGATCTTGCCAGCTTTGAGGACAAGAACTGGCTTCCGTCCGACCTGCCCACCTTCCGCGTGCTCAAGCAGGAGCCGTACATCCAATTCAAGCAGCGCGTCGCGGCACATTTTGCGCACCTTCCAGATCGTATTCGGCTTTGGGTGCTTGTTGGACGGCAGAACAAGACTGTCAGGCCTGATGTGCCTGTGCCCGAGTCGGACCCTAATATGAGTGAGTAGATTGGTGGGGCTCAACTGAAGTGGGGCTAATAGGTTTGTGTAGCCGTCGAGACAGTGCGACATTCGATGGCTGGGCGAACGCATGATTTGCGTTTGTACATGGATGTCCTGCCGGATAGGGAGAAAGTACGTTGCTCGCACAGGTCTAGGGTCAGTCCGCTCACTGATATCTCCAAAGTTCTTCCCCGAGGTCAACAACAACACTCTCGTCATTTTCCTCAAGCACTTTGACGTCTCCAAGCAGCATCTCTACGGCATTGGCAAGATGTATGTCCAGCGCAGCATGAAGGTCGCCGACCTGACAGCATTGATCAACGAGCGTTCCCGCTGGCCTGCCAATACCCCGCTCAAGTTCTTCGAGGAGATCAAGCCCGGAATGATCGAGCTGATGAAGATGAAGGCAACGTTTGCGCAGAGTGAGATCCAGGATGGAGATGTCATTTGCTTCCAGGTTGAGTTACCCGAAAAGGAGTGAGTTTCATTGATGATATTTGGGCCTTCTGGTTGACCTGGATCGTAGGACGGCCGATATGGAGAACCAGGGGATGTACCCCAACCCTGTATCATACTATGACTTCCTCCAGAACCGCGTTATGGTTCACTTCAAGCCCAAGGACGAAGATTCGGAAAAAGCCGCTGAGTTCAACCTCACCCTGAGCAAGAAGATGACTTACGATATGGTTGGTGTACTTCCATTCCAGCTGCCTGTAATCGTTTGTCTGACACGGCACCTGGAAATAGATGTCGCAAAAGGTCGGCGAGTTCCTACGTCACGATCCGTTCAAATTGCGCTTCACGACCATCCAAGCCACCGGTGCTCCCAAGACAGTCCTCAAGCGCTCACTCAACCAGGCGGTCTCTGAGATCATTGCGCCTAGCTACCTCTCGCAACAGCCCGCAACCATCTTATACGAACTCCTAGATGTTTCTATCTCTGAACTGGAGACGAAGCGATCACTCAAGGTCGTCTGGACGGGCATCAGCAACAAGGAGGAGTCGACGTACCCGTTCTTGTTGCCTCGGACGAGCATTGTCAATGACCTCTGCAACGAGCTCGCCAAGTGTGTCAAACTAACGCCTAATGGAACGAACAAGATCCGTGTGTTCCAAATTAGCAAGGACGGGAAACGTCAAGAGGAGTATACCGGCAATGAGATGATTGGGAATATTCATGACAATACGGAGCTGTTTGCGGAGGAAGTTCCTCAGGAGGAGTTGGATGCTCTGTCCGTTCCTGAGAGGGACAAGATCATAATGGTCTACCATTTCTATCGCGAACCCTCGAGGGCCCATGGGGTGCCATTCCGTTTTGTCATCAAACCGGTACGTCGGACGATTAGCGTGCGAGATCGTAGTACTTATTGCCCTTTTTTCTAGGGTGAGAAGTTTGCAGACACAAAAAAGCGTTTGCTTGCGCGCTTGCAAGTGCTTGAGAAAGATTGGCTCAAGTTCCGCTTCGCCCTCATCCAAGAAGCCACCTTCAAGCAACCCACTCATATCAGCGATGGTGAGTTGATGCTTGGATCCGATTGTGGTTCTTCGCTAAGAATTGCCTTTGCAGAGGATATCCTGTATGACCATAAGTGGCTCACAGAGGACGTGCTTGGCTTGGATCATATGGATAAGTCCAACAAGAGGACCAATGGCGCATACAAGAACGATGCAATCGTCATCAAGGGCTAGACACCGCCCCTAACCTTGTCGTGCTGCGCTGGACTTTTCTAACCATTCCCTCATCTCGGCATGTACGGCACGTAATCAATAACAACAAGCACATCATTCATTGGCTCTGCAATTTCGAGTTGTGGCATATCCTTACAACCCCACTGATTGTTTCATCCTGCTGCGCTTCTGTACACTCCTTAGGTTTGCAGGGACTCTCCCACTTGCATGCAATGTCAGGTTTTTGGCAAAATAATGCATCCACAGCGGTGGATGCAAACAAGGTCTTAATTGGCTAAATAGCCGTTCTGTCTTGTGTTCATACTACACGGTGTGAATATAGTGTGCATGTAACCTCCTGTTCCGCATTCTACTTTCGTTTGCGGCCAAACCACAGCTTAGAGGCGAAAAAGGCGTGGCATATCTTTGAACTTGGCCTTATTTAATCATAGCATTAGAATAAACTGTGCATCAAGTACTGGCTCGCCTTCAAGAGATGGATGTCGGGACATGTCGAGTCCTCTGCCGGAAAGGTTATCCCGCTCCTGCCCAAAAGCGCCGCTCCTGTCAAAAGAGTCACGACTTCGCGAGTTCACCAAATCACCTTAGTGATTCAAGTCACCATCCGACATTCCGCCTCGGCCCCGGCGTCCCTGGTTTCTCGACGACGAAAGCTTTAAATATGGTCTGACGACCACCATCTACTCTACTCTCAAAGCCACCGAAGCCACCAAAGCTACCATGCAGATCAATGAGGACATCTGCGAGCTGATCCTCGCCCAGCTCTGGGTCTTACACGCCCATACCTGGGCAAATGACAACCATGAATACCGGCCCGACACTCATCGCGCGCCCTTCATAAACTATTCTCTCATCTCGAGGCTGTGGACCCGCCCTGCTCAGGTCTATATCTATCGCTCTATTTCCATTCAATACCGCGGTCACTTCGAATCAGTCCGTGCTGGATTAACGCATCCCGTCCGAGGTCCAGGCTTACGAGACTATGTCCGTATGCTCGACGTCCAACTTTGCCTCAATCACAGCCGTCTTGCAATTCCAGTCAAGGATTTGCATCATATCCTCCGACTTTGTCCCCGGCCAATTCAGCTCAATCTGCGGATTGGGCCTGGCGTACAGGCCCTGTGGACACGGCCCTCGGAGGAGAAAAAACTACGTGACGCTGCTCGCCCTCTAACTACCCTTCGTGCACTTCAGATATCCTTCGGGGAGCGTTGTACCAACTCCCAGGTCCTCACTCAGCTCTTCGACTTATTTCCCCCATCCACCCTTTCATTCTGTACCATTGCATCCTCCGAAGACTTGCCCCCTCACCCACTATTCGAAGACTCGTGGGAAACGGTACGAATGGAGTCGTGCTTTGTCCACTGGCCACTCGATCTCAATGTACGCGACACACCCATTCCCAAACTGTGGTCGAATGGACCACAAATCGACACTCTTCGCATTTACCAAGACGGCAATACCGAACAGACGACTCGCCTCTTACGGCTTGTCCAGCCAACCCTCAGTCAGTTCATAGCCATCGAAGTCGACTCCTGGGACTTTGTGTTATCAGGACCCGTGTTGAGGAAGGCGATTCGGTGGTCTCCATATTGGCATGCTAGATTGCGGGCCAAGTTCTATACTGCGGAACTAAAGAGTGATGAGGGTGCAGGCAAAGAGGGAGAGGAAGAGGAAGAGGAAGAGGAAGGGCGTAAGACATCTGAATCGGAATCCTCCAAAACGACAGGCGCGGCCTGGACTTTGCAATGTCGTCATGAAGTTTCATTTGGCGGGCTAGATGACCGTCGTCCGCTTCTCGAAGCTCTCTCAGGACGAGAACAATCTGATGGGTGGCCTCATACCCCCACGTTCACGCATATGCTTGTCGCTGTGCGGAAGACCGCCGACATCACATGATTTGAGATTGAGCCATCGACCTTGGACGCAGACGCAGAGCGCTCTTGACCGTGTATTTTGTGTGCAGTAGTGTACTTGTATTGGAAATGAGCCATCTGTTCATTACAGAGCTGACTTACTCGAACCACAACGGTTTAGAATAATCCTCATCTTTATAGAATGGTTTTACCACCCGTCCGTTTGTGGCACCGGTTCCCGACGGGAACTCCGAAATCTATGTCATCTGAACCTCGATCTGTAAAGTCCTAACTCGAAGAGGGAAAACAGGAAGAGAGACAACAGGGGATGTCATTCAACAGTACCCAAATTCACATAGTCAGCAAGCCTATATCACGCAGCTTCATACCGACTCGATGGCCCCCACAGGAGAGAGTACGACCACTCAAACTAATTGGGAAGATGCCCTGCTTCCCTTCATACTAGAATAGTTTATATTGTTTGGAACGTGTGACGAGAGTACGTGTCACCATTTGTTACCTCCTTCGGTTGTGCTCAACTTGCACGATTGTCGGCTAGGCTTGCCGAGGGCGTAGTTTAACTATGACCTCGATCCTTTCACTCTCGAACGTTCGGGCTTTCGTTATGTGTATATAAGCCTCCTATTCCCCGTCTACCGAAAAAAGCTTTTTGGGAATTCCAGTGACCTCAGGTTCAATTTTTTCTGACACATATTGAACGTTAGCATCTACGAAACCTCCCGATTCAGCGCACCGAGCCGCGTCAGTACTCCAAGTTCGCACCAAGCGTTGCATCCTCTAAAACTGAAGTGATACTTTGTATTTCCTAACACCTCTCGGTGTCCGACCTAGTAAATTTGCGAACAGTACGTACAGAGAACCGATTTACGACCAGGTGACAACGACTGACTCAGTACGGTGAACTCGTGGTTGTTGGAGCTCCAGTAATCGTTAAGTCCACCAAGGTCAACGACTTCGCTCGCCTCTCGGTACGTTACCCAAAAAGAATGATCGCGTTTCATTCGGACCTCAGCGCCGATCTGGGATGTCGGGGAAAGATCCCTACACACGCAGATCCACTTGTGAGTGTACATATTGGAGCAATAAGGGACCCACAGGCGCCGTGCTGGTGTCCATGTGTGGTCGTCTTTCCTCTGTAATTCTCTCGCCACATTTTCTACAAATAACCTCAGCGTATACTCCCGATTTGGAATGCCTTGCAGTGTGATTTCTGTATGTGGGCTGGAATGAACGGTATGGACATAAATTGAGGTGAAGCGCCACACGATCTAGATACAGACTTGGATTCGTCGTGAGCGAGAATGCACGCGGCACTATCCAGCCGTGGAGGGTACTCACAAGTTCTCTTTCTTGGGATCTTGATGAGCCGGAGTCGCCATGTTCACTTGATGATGCAACGGGTAGACAGCTGTCAGTTAGTGGATGTCGGGCCGGACATCACAATATTGATAAGTTGAAACTATATTCACTGTTGAGCGCTAGATGGGTTTGCTTCAATGATGACTCAAATAAATGAGAACAAAGGCAATAGTAATATTCCTTACTGAAGTACAGACCATTCAACCCGTACCTTACACAGTTGAATACTGACACAGGTATCCCCGAGTGGAGTTTGCCCGATCTAATCATGTTGTGCACATTACAAACATGAACAGAAGGTCAACTGGGGACGGTGGGTGGTGAGTATGTACTGACTGCATTGGTCTTGGACGGCGAAACAAGGCGGATGCATTCGTGGACAGCGACAATGGAATTAATATCTCCTCTTGTCCCTCCAGACCATACTTGTAACCCCCATATTCCCATTATGCCACTCCTATTCCTATCTCCCTCAGGCTGCTGGTCAGGTGGTGTCGTGGTCCCTCTTTAAGGAGGCGCTTCGGATTGTCTCTCGAAGCGTATCCGAAGGTGGATGATTGTGATGCGTGGCATGTGAAGTGGAAACAACTGTCCCATACTTGTCCCTTGTCCACTTGTGGTGCATCTCTTACTTAAGTACTCTGGATATCACATCGTTCACCATGCCACTCACGGTTTCAGGTGTTGGAGGAAGGTGTGCTCGTTGGAGTTAATATTCGGCGCACAGACAATAGGGGCGAGTGCCCGCGGAATGGGAGACGGGCGAGTCGTACGGAGGGTTGACGTCGAGAGTTACTGGTCCAGTATGGGCGCCCTTCTCGCTATTATCTCAAAAGTCTCGTTCTATGTTCTTCGGTTTCAGCGCCATGTATCTGCTTGGTTATATTCTGGCTCACAACAAAATCTATCTCGTCGACCACGACATCAACGTATACGCCTACAGTCTCTCACTAGTTGTAGTAGAATAGTAGAATACCAAACCAAGTGGAGATATGGACACCGCAAGCGAACCCCTGGCGGAGGTCCCAAGAACAGGGTCGCACGATTCAAACCTCTTCCCAGGAGTGATTCTGAAGCATACTGGACGTAGCTTGATACAGGTCGCCCTCGAAATGTCCACCGATCCCAACCATTGATTCCCTCTCCTCGACGCGCTAGATATCGCCCTTTCCATCACCGAGCAGACTTCTCCGCCAGAGAATGAGATGAAGTGGAAAGCGGTGGACGATCAAGCTGGAGGTTCGCCACGGCGAAGCGGGCGTATGAGCACGTCGGAAACGCTGAAACGCTGTTCCTGTCGGTCTCGCCATGGGCGATATAACCGCGATCAAGGAGGTCGATCGGCTGGCGAAGGGCAAGGGGGTTGAATGAGTTGGTAGACGGGAGACGCGGGAGTGCCGTGGACTTGCTCGTTGATACGGAGGGGTGCGAGCGAGGCTGCGACTTGCGCGAACGTGTGCGCCGTCTCGCGTGGACAAGACACTTGACGCGTTGCGCGGGGGGGCTGGAGAAGAACTGCCGGGCAATGTTCGAGCTCTTATTGGCGACCCACTCAGAGGTAAAAGCGTGAGTTGTCTAGCCACGACTGCTCAGTTGCGCACTCGCTATTGGCCGTATCGCGATGATGTCTTGCTTGCCAACGAGATTAGGGTTGCAACGTACGAATGACAAGGTCTGGAGTGATCGCTTGAGGATCACTAGCCGGTACCTATAGGGAGATAACCATACCACCAACGGGAGCCAAAGGAGAGGATGAAATACAGCTCGGTGCTGTGTACCAGGTTTACTTCTTTCCAGCCCGTTTCTTCTCCTTCGCTTTTGCTTTCTCCTCTGGCCTCTGCTCGGCTCTTGCTCCCTCGAGACCACCCATCACCTTCTTCATCCTCTCATTGTACGCCCTGTTCTGCGCTTCCTTTCTCTCTTGCACCACCGCCGCAAGGAACCAACTGTCTTTCCGCAACTCCCGCATTGCTCCCTTCTTCTCTTGCCGATACTGTGCACGCAGCATCTGAGCAGTAGCTCTTTCCGCGTCTGGGCCCTGAGGGCGGAGGTACGAGGACGATGACCGTGATTCGAATTTAGGAATGTCGGTCGCAATGGGAATGGGCCTATGAGCCTGGAGAAGGAGAGCGCGATGGCCCTCTCGTGAGAACCGCAGAAGGCAAGTGGGGATATCGATTTTACCACTCAGTTTGCCCTATATCGAGCTTCAGACCTTACGCCCACTCATCATTTCAATGACTGACCTGAAAACCTCGTGACAACTTGTGAGCTTGTGCTTGCTCAAGCACGTCCAAAACGGGTGCGTATATCTCGGTGAAGGTTTATACATTTCCGCCAGTTGTCCGAGGAGATCCACAGACAGGGTAAGAAGATCCACTTTTGCCTGCTCGTTCACGTCTCCGTTGAGGATCGTGAATAAGGCGGGTTTCCCAGGTTGCAAATCTCTAGCATTCTTTACCCTGATCTCGAAGTTTTGCGTATATTCAGCGCCAAAATCCAGAGTGGGGGTAGTACTAGGTATTGACACTTTGTCCTTGAAAGCAGTTGGAGCGAGTAAGAGCATGATATTCACGAGACAGCTGATAACCTCTAGAACGAATCGCTTTGAATCTTGTTCATACTGTACATGGATGAGCTACCAGAAAGGAGCTAACTCACCTCGTGGAATAAACTACATAAGAACAGTCCACTGGCGATATCTGCTAATGAACATATTCGCGGGAGACTAAGATAGTCGCCCATCAAGTACCGCGCGGGGCGACCCCTGCGTGCTTCATATCACTCGTTGACTAGATCCCGCCGAGTACCCGGAGAAGAACCAGTTCAGGGATCCCAGGGAAAGTCTGGCCAAGTCATATCGTAAATACGACGACTAGGTGAGAGTATCGGAGAATGTTGGATATCGACTTCGGTTCTGCTGGTGATAATGATCTTGAGCCACGGAGCTCGTGCGGCTGCATCGATCAGGACCTTTAGGATACTTGGACGAATGACAAGGGCGAGATTGTGCTCTGGGTGGTGAGGAAGGGAGCGGATGAGATCGAGGAAGAGAGCGCCTTTCATCGACTCTGGAGTTAGGTATGGGTCGTCACGAAGGCGTTTTGCTATAATGGAGGGAAGGTTATGGCGAGTTGGTGAATTCCGCGTCCTGCCAGTCAATACTGATGATGATGTTGTTGTCGCTAGACCCCATCCGTGCGTGTCCGAGTTGGGAGATTTCCCATTAACTCCTGCTCTTCGCGCTTGTCTCCACTCGAGTCGTCATATTGTTTTGTGCGAGTAGTCAGTGACATCTGGATTGGGTTGACATAAAGAGTCTGTCGCCTCGAATTGAAGAAGCTCCTACGCCTTGTATTCCTAACCACTGGGTTATGTTCAAGTAATGAGAGTAGGAAAGTTATTATATCCACCGTCATTGATAGCTGTACGCATTTCTCAGGAGCAGGAGCAATCAACAGAGCCTCGTTGGAGTAGAACGAGCTGTTGATTCGGATACCTTCTTTCATTGATGAGGGGATCAGGCGAGCTAGCTAATGACCCGTCAGAAAGAAATAAACTACTGAAGGAACTTGCGGTCAAGATATGGAAAGGCGCCGCTTGTGCAATTCTGGGGCGCAAAAAGCAGGGAGAAATTCAGCCATTGAACTTCGAGATGAAATCCTATGAGATGATCGACGTCGCATTCCACTCTTCCAATTCTCCAAACCGCACAGGGATCCTCACGTCTCACAGATTACATCAAGCACTAGCTGAGTGGAAAAAAAGAAGGTTGAAGTATACATGAAGAGGTTAGAGGTTCCAAACCGGCCGCATTACACGGACGTGCCGGTCGATATTCGGAAACGGAACGGGCAACGACGGACGCGGAGAGACAAAATGGAATCCTGGAGATTATCGAGGTGGTACAGTCACAATGTCGCCGCGTTGTGGTGTTGGTGCATACTTGCTCAATGTATCAACACCTTCAAATGGAAGTCGCCAGCCACTGTCTCATCGAGATAAACGCCTAGATTTGCGCTCATGATCTCTCATCCATCAAGCGGCCTAGTTAGTATGCCTAGAGACTACGCCGAGCGGAGAGCGGTCCAAGTGATGGCTCGAGAACTTGTTCCTGGACTTCGACGAGCTCAAGGGCAGAGGTGCCACCAAAACCCTCATACGGTACCAAAATCCTGGTTCTAGGAGCGAAGATGGTTCATATGGACCAGTATTTGCGAACGGACGTGCCATATTTATCCTCCGGAACTTAATTTCGCGACTGGCACCTCGACCTGCGTGATGGCGACTTGGAGCGCGACAGGATCTTGAAGTATACGCTCGTTGAGGCTGATTTGTACTTCACATTGAATCCAGACACGGAAGTGGTGCGGCAGGGCATAAAACCAAGAAATTTGATAGTCAGGTAAGCAACGCTAGCAACGGGCATTTCTGGCTATTTAATATGCTAATAGGCTCCTTGTGAAGCATGTTGACTATGTACTTGACGAGCGGGATTTGCGGAAACTGCTGACAGAGACCTGAGTTGTTTTTGAGGCGTGTTCCGCTGGCGACAAGAAAGGATATTGTTGTGAGGTGGTAAAAATCGTGAACTAGATGACACGTAGGTTCCTCTACTGATAAATTGCACGTTCAGAGCAGCATCAATTTGTGCCGCAAAATATTGTCGAAATCCTCGGGGGTCGTCAAGTGCGCCTCTTGCAAGGATGCTGGCGTATTATCCAGAGCGTCAATATCGGCGACAATATCGCGGGATAGATCTGCAACCCATCAACGTCTCGCCTCATCAGTTTAGGGCTTTGAGGTCTGCTCACCAATCTCGAGCCAAAGCCTGGTGATAGTCGCATGGAGCTGCATCAATTCATTGTCCAGCGCATTCGGTGGCACGTCTATCGGGGCACCTCCGGCTCGAAAGTCGTAGCTTGCCATGTTTCGCAATCTCGAATGCGTCTCGTGAGTTGCGCCTACTGCATACACCTGCGTACTAGGTGAGTATCTCGCTGTTGCTGCGATACGTCCCCATATACTTACCTTACCTTCAAACTGCTTGAGGATGAGATCCCCACGATCCAACGTGGTGAGCCAACTTGCGTGCAGCATAAGCGCGTTGCGTGTGGAAAAGAGGTTCTCCTTCGTGAGAGACTCGGTACATCCTCCATTGAAGAACGCGCTGGCAAGCTCGACGAATCGGTCCTGCGACGGCAGTCAACACCAACGATGGCGACGCAAAAACGTTCTCCTGCTCACGAAGCGCTCTGGATCCTGCGAGATGGGGATGACCTGTGCGATTTCTACATCTTCCATTCCTCCGGTCAAGGCGCAGATGCGTCCGTTGCTCCGCTCGCCGCGTTGGAGGACCTGTTCAGGCGGCCTGCTTAGCAGCGGCCCCTCTCAGCAGGCTTAGTGCCTACCTGGTACTCCAGATCACGCATCTTGATCCATTCTGTGGTGCGGCTATCGACCTCAGTGCCATCAAGCTCGCCGCACCAGTTGTTGTACCAAACGAGCTTTTTCAAGTACACCCTGCGCTTTCCAATTGCTGTAGAACCCCATTAGGGTGGTATCAGCACACGCTCTCCTCTCTCACGGGTGCAGCGCGACT
>Ga0307513_10004944_pt1 | contig 17674 bp, 13 predicted proteins | sample 15_EM_MG_FD_202174 | JGI IMG/M metagenome (GOLD analysis project Ga0307513, IMG submission 202174) | Populus trichocarpa ectomycorrhiza microbial communities from riparian zone in the Pacific Northwest, United States - 15_EM | ecosystem: Host-associated > Plants > Roots > Unclassified | place... | reverse complement strand
CAGGAGTGGTTCGAGAACCACATCTCGGACGTCTGGATCTCACCTATAGCCTACTACAGCTTCCGGTACAGAGAGCAATGCCGTTATATGGTGTTTGGCCTACCATTCGTTTCAGCAGCCGAAAAAGTGCCTGTATATGAGTCTAATCCGCGACCGTACGATGTGGTCCGAGTGTTGCTTGCGAGCGCACGGAGCAGAACGAACGCCCCGCCTACCTTACAGGGGGTTCGCCCGGCGCGAGAAATCCTCCACAGAATCGAACAAGGTTGGGAAATCAACTGGGAATCCCTCCCCAGTCAGTACCTTTTTCCAGACCTGGACCTCTTCCAGCTTCTTGCGGTAAGTCCCGGACCTATGATCACAATATCCAGCTCTGGCTGACTCGACAACTTTGGAGCATTTCTTCTCTTCTCTTCCTCAACCATTCATCGAGTTAGATCAAGAGCTCAGGGCCGAAATTGTCCGCCAGTTTAATAAGACAAACCGATGGACCCAAGACCAACACCTCGGGACGTTGGGTAAAGTATTCGATACAGCAAAAAGCTTGGACGAGAAGAAGGTTCTCGTCAGGTTATGCAAACTTCTCGAGCGCCATCCTGCCGAAGGCAGTCGTATATTTGCCAAGCCATTGTTTCGTACAGAGGTGCATATGCTAAATGAGCGTCCAACCTATTGAATCCCGAGTATTAATGCTAGTTGATAGGGTCAGGAGTTGGAAGTCATGCTCTTCGAACTAATCCAGTCATGGAGACACTTCCAGTCCCACTCAACCCCACAAACAACTCCACTCCCTCTCGAGGGAGCCGACTCCTACAGGTAAGTTACAGCTCCTTAGTAGTCCTTGCTGATGTAAAACGGGGGTATTAGGGGTCATGATTATTCTTATCAACCTTCGACGTCTGCGCCTGCTGCGCCTACTATGACGGGTTTCGCGACGTGGCCACAACCGCCCGTTCATATTGGTAACCAAAGATACTATCGTAACGAAGCGAGTGATCCGCAATTACAACCAACCCGCCACCTCGGGAATTAAGATAAATTTTTGGATAAGCAGCCGACGGTGGTCTTGGTAGTTGAGGCGAACCAAGGTCTCTAGACACTTGTTATTGAGAAGGATTTTGGCTAATCTTATTGATATCTCCGCCAGTCATGTAAAGAAGTGGGGTATCATACTGTGAATGAATACGGAGTAGTTCAAAGACGATTTCCATTAGAGATTCAAACCTCTCTGAGAGAATCCCGGGGGGACTGGGCTGTGCGCCAAAAGGACCGGAATCTGCAAGGTTTACACAAAGATTGTGAAGGCTTAATTTCCCAAATGGGCTTGCTTGTCTCTCCCTGTGGCCACTCGCAGACGGACAGTCGAATCAATTCCCCGCCAACGGGCCTGATAGTTCTGGAAAGCATATAATCAGCTGATAGGATATGAATATAAGGACCTTAAAGACTGTCCATGCAATATTTTGAAATTTTACTTAGACTATGGGTGCATGAAGAGAGGTATGGAGCACTAAAATTAATCGAAAATCGTCTCGAAGTCAGGGTTTTGTTCAACGATCCGAACGAGGCGAGTGTGTTGATCGAGGTAGAGGTGAGGACTGGTGTCTTGTGGGTTTTTGGATTGAGTCAACTTGTGCAAAGCTAGGTTGGATGTCTCTGAGCGTTGAGAATATTGGCATCGTGCGGGTGTTGATACGGGTGCAAGCCGTTGAAGGGGGTGATGCTTCCCTATTTATTTATTACGCCATGACTACTTGACCGATGTCTCGCTGTGGTGACGTAGATAGGAGAAACCAACCATACATCATACTTATTAAATATTTAATTATTATGGGGAAGTCTTTCATCGACTACGTAGTAGTACTGAGATGCTCAAGGATTTGTGCACTTCGTGTGGGCCAGTCATAGCTACGATTGAGCCAGCCAACCAATATAACTTGCTGATGCAAACACGATGTGTATCCATTGCTGCAGGGATAGTCCGATGCGTATATAAGGAGGCCAATCTGAGGTATCTATCGCTCCTTAGCTTTGACCTCCTCATCAATCGAGCCTGTTGCAGCTACCCAACCTATCCGGCTTCAGTACCTCCTCGGCCCCTCTTTCCAGTACGTCACGCTCCTATGACCCGCTGCGCCACGCCCTGAGAATATACTATCATCCGATTGAGACAAAACGTGCATACCGCTCTTGTTAGCTAGCCGGAGAGCCTCAACACCCACTGCACGCATGAAATCCTCAATGACGTCCGTCAATTTCTTCGATCGTTTCCCGGTGTTGCGAGGATGTCTAACCACCTGTGACAGGACTAGAGGAATCAATAGGATTTATTATGAGGGCATATAACGCCCAATAACACGTCCTAGGGCCCTCTTTCTTTTGCAATCCGTACCCTTGGGACTAAAGGGCGCCTTGAAATAACAAGAAGAACCGGCCGCCATACGTCATGACACACCCAAAGACAGCTTGACCTGAGCCGCTTCGTCGTCAGGCCTCGTCTCCTTCCTTCTCCTCGTGGCCAGAGGATTCGAGCCCGGTACACACCAAACCGGGTACGATCTAGTGGTCGTCGGTGTCCGACGTGCGTTTCCTCATTCTTTCCCACCTTGATCAACCCAACAATATATACTGAGATTGATTTAGTCGCCTTTCTGGATCTGGGACATCTCAAGCGATTTGCTCTATCCTAACGTATTTCAACCCGGCTGGCAACTTCTAAACCGCAATGTACTCGTTGTCCATCCCCTATCGATCTGGGATCTGTACATAGTCTCTTCAGGCGAGCAGACGGGGATAGACATCCTCGACCGCCACGTTCCCAGAAGATGAGTCCCGTCGGCCTTCCCAACGCTGAATTCCTTCATCCCACTCAGATGCATAGGATTAGCTAGTTCCAATGGGAAGCATAGGTACAACTGAACAAGCTTCCTCTGCAACAACACCAAGGCGCGCAGTACGCTCCAGTGCTTCTATTGGGCATGGCGGCGCCTGCTGGTGTTGAGCCGTACAAGTGGACAAGGGCAGCCGCTCCCGATCGTCGTCTTTGGAACAAGGGCGACCTCACAGAATCGGAGAGGGAGGCCTCCTGAGGAGGTGGAAATCGCTTGCGTCCACTCGTTCTCTATTCCAACCTGAGCACCTCTGCTCGCGCTTCCCCACTCAACCCACACCCGTTGGCGTTCTCGCCAGAGGGTCTTGCCTACGCCGAGTGGCTGGAGGATGGCCTGGTGTATGTATTGCTTATTATTATTATTAATACGTGACCGTTGTCGCTCTCACTCCGTGTTGTGTGTCCAACCAAGCTGGTGGGATAGAGAGGCCACGGAATCTACACCTCCCAAAGGAAGGTATGGGTATGCTATAAGCGGTTCGACAGCAATACGACCACTTTATAAGGACCCAAAAACAGCCAGATCGACTTTGGGGATGAGAACCTCCGATTGTTATATATTAATGTGCTGGCTCGTGGTTTATTTCTTCGTTTTCTGTCCATTTCCTGTATCTCGTAGTTGTCTTGCTACCTCTTGTTTGGCCACTGGGTAATACATAGTCAGGCGAACCTATATATATCTTAACTTACACATGGAGGAGATCCTGTGGGACACTAATATGTGACAAAACCAGAGGCTCAAGGAAGAAGAGACTGGACCTGCAATACCCAATGGATGAAACTACAAACACAGAGCCATAAGGAAAGTCTAACACTGTGCACTGTTAAAGATCTGTGTCCAAGAAGTTCCAAAGACAAAGTCCTCGAAATCAAGAGAAACTGAGCGAATATGAGATGTCAGAGGGATTGCGAGAAGAGCAGGTGAATGCAGGCCTCCACGATAGTCTAAAGGTACCCAGTATAGTAAGCCGCCTTCTGAGTCTCGGACCCAACCATTTGGGTCTGGCGGAGCACAAAATTGAGCGTGGAATGGGTTACATGAGGAGCAAACCGAGGTGGAAATATGTGGTAATGCATCCCATACACGGAGAGTGTTGTCAGCAGATCCGGAGACAATGTACTGCCCATTCGGAGAGTAAGCAACAGACCTTACATTGTCAGAGTGCCCGGTGAGAGGCTTGCCAACTGCAGCGCCGGTCTTAGCATCCCATATTCGAACGGTCCTGTCATCAGATCCGGAAATAATGTGGTGCCGAGTGGGAGAATAAGCAACAGACCACAACATACTTTCGTGCCCTTCTAGAGGTTTGCCTACTGCAGCACCCGTGTTAGCATCCCAGATTCGAATGGTCCCGTCCGCGGACCCGGAGATGATATGCTGGCCATCAAGAGAGTATGTAACAGAGCATACATGTCCAGTGTGCCCTGTGAGAGGCTCGCCAACTACAGCACCAGTCTTGGCATCCCAGACTCGAATCGTCCTGTCAGCAGATCCGGAGGCGATGCGCCCCCCATTAGGAGAGCGAGCAACAGACCGCACAATCAGGTTATGCCCCATTAGCGGCCCAACAGCCACAGCGCCAGTATTGACATCCCAGATTCGAACAGTATTGTCATTAGATCCGGAAATGATGTACTGTCCATTGGGAGAAGAAACAAGAGAGCGCACATAGTCGGTGTGCCCTGATAGAGGCCTACCAACGGCAGCTCCAGTCCTGGCATCCCAGATTCGAATGGTTCTGTCCCGGGATCCGGAGATAATCTGCCGCCCATCGGGAGAGAAGGCAACTGACTCGACATCAGATGTGTGCCCCTCCAAAGGCTTCCCAACCGCAGCACCGGTCTTGGCGTCCCAGATTCGAATGGTGGCGTGACTGGATCCGGAGATAATGTGCCGCCCATCAGGAGAGTAAGCAACGGACCACACTCCCCGTGAATGGTCCTCTAGGGGATTACCGACTGCATCACCAGTCTTGGCATCCCACATTCGAATGCTCCTGTCCACGGATCCGGAGATAATATGCCGCCCATCGGGAGAGAAGGCAACTGACTCGACATCAGATGTGTGCCCCTCCAAAGGCTTTCCAACCGCAGCACCGGTCTCAGCGTCCCAGATGCGAATAGTGCAATCAACGGATCCGGAAATGATGCGTCGCCCATCGGGGGAATAGGCAACGGACCATACAACCCCGGCATGCCCCTTGAAGCGTTTTCTGGCTGCAGCGCCAGCGCCAGCATCCCATAGTTGGATAGTACTGTCACTGGACCCAGAGATGATGTGTTGCCCATCGGGAGAGTAGGCAACAGAGAGGACCTCACCGGTGTGTTTCTCTAGAGGCCTGCCAACTGCAGCACCAGTGTTAGCATTCCAGACACGAATGGTCCTGTCTCGTGACCCGGAGACGATATGTTGCCCATCAGGAGAGAAAGCAACAGACCACACTCGGCTAGAGTGCCCCCTTAGAGGCTTGCCAACTACAGCGCCAGTCTTAGCATCCCAAATTCGAATCGTCCCGTCATCGGATCCCGAGGCAATATGTCGCCCATTAGGAGAGTAAGCAACAAACCGCACACCCCCGGAATGCCCCTTGAGGGGCATACCAACTGCAGTACCAGTTCCGACATCCCAGATTCGAATGGTACTGTCATCGGATCCGGAGGTGATGTGCTGCCCATCAGGAGAGCATCCAACAGAGCACACAGCACCGATATGCCCCCGTAGTGGTTCGCCAACTCCAGCACCAGTCTCTACATCCCAGATTCGAATCGTTCTGTCATATGACCCAGAAACGATATACTGTCCATCAGGAGAATAACTCAAGCAAGTGATTGTGCCAGTGTGTCCCCTCCATTCCAACGGGGGGGCTGGCCATGACAACATTTGCCCACTTTGCATCTTGATCGCCTTAGTAAACCCTATGCTAAACGCGCTTGATAAAGGCGACTGTGAGGGTAGGAATGGTTGCGTCGAAATATAAGTGTGTGGAGTGCTGATAGAGATGGGGGTGTGGAAGGTGATGATGAAACGACAAATATCTTGAATTCTCATAAGGAGCGTCGGATCGGTGTCCTGTAGCAAATTAGGAACGCAAACAACGGCAAGCAGAGCTGCGCTCACCTTGGCCCAGGAGATCACTCTTCGAAGGCTTGGAGCACCAATTGAGACCATTTCCATAATGCTCAATACTTCAACCCAAAATAATGGGTACATTCTTTCAAAAAAATTCTTCAAGCTTCCCCACACACGCTGATCACCAACGTCGGGAGTAAAGCAAAGATGATTCGACCAATAAAGACAACTATACTGCAAAGCGTGGGGGATGTATTGCTCGATTCGGGATTGGAGGTCCTTAACGTCAGCATTCGCGAGCCGGGAATCTTCAAGTTTGCAGATATTGAAATGGAGATGGTTGACCATCGTCTTGACGCAAGCAATACTCAGCTCCACGTTTGCCTCTTGTATGCTGACTTGGTACTCGGAGTGACACTCCGGGTGGAAAAAAAAATCGGAAATTGATAAATGACGGACACGGATCCCTCCTTTGGCCGCTTCGTCTCTATATAGCAAAGAGCTCAGATCATCCACCCATTTTTTCACCAGATTCGGTCTCACTCCCGCCAGCGCCGCAATCGCGTCGTCGCATAGTGAGCGGTAGGGAGCTGTTGTAAGAAGCACTCCAACCACTCGCAGAAACTCAGTATTTCCGGGGGGTATTCGTTCCGTCAGGATGCTGGAGTAAAGGCCGTATAGAGGGTTCAGGCCGGTACCATCTGAAGCTTGTACGGTTGCCCTCAAATATTCTGTGGGGTCCTGGCAATGCTCGAGGTCAAGGACAACAGTCTTGATGAAGATGAAGAGACCGTTAGCCCGAGCGATGACTTTGTCGAAGAGCGATTGTTCTGGCCAAGGGGCCGAGAGGTACCATGTTGAAGCCACCAAATCAAACTGGCGTTGGGCGAACGCTCGTAAATCACCAACAGCTTCTTCATCTGCAGCCAGGTCATATCGTAAGTTCGATGACCGGGTGGGAGAGTCAAAGAAACGTTGGATATCGGCTTCGGGTCTACTTGTAATGATAATCTTGAGCCATGAAGCTTGTGTAGACGCATCTTCGAGAGCATCCAGGATGTCTGGGCGGCTATTTCTGTTGCCACATTCATCGAGTGCGTCAATGACAAACACAAGCGCATGTTCTGGTTGGTGGGGAAGTTTGCAGATGAAGTCAAGGAAGAGAGAGTGCGTCATCGACTTTGATGTCAGATTTGGGTCGTTGCGAAGTTGGTTTGCAACAATCGTCCGAAACTCTGGCAAGGCTCCAGCGAGTGCGTTGATGAGAGCTGGAAGGATATTCCTGGACTCGCTCAAATTTGGATCATCCCTCCGGCAGAAAAATGATCCAGCAAGGTGCTTTCGCTTGTGAAGATTTGCACAGATCGAATGAGCTAACGACGTTTTGCCGATTCCGGGCGAGCCATAGAACCAACAGGTGTTCCGGCGTGGTGCATCGTCTCCCCCAGGTATAGTGGTCACCCAATCCAATATTTGATTGCGGATAGTTTGACGGGTACCTTCCATACAGCAGCTTCCTAAGTCATAGCCAGTCTTGGCGGGTTCGAGACGCCGAAGCAAAAGTTCTTGGTCTGCCCGCTCTTGGTCTGCCCGCCCTACATGACACCACTGAGATTAAACTATCACCAGATCAGGACGATGGGTGCTTACTACTCTTTTTGGCCAACCGGAGAGCCTCAACATCCACTGCACGCATGAAGTCCTTAATAACCTTGGTCAACTCCTTCTCCATCTCTTCAATCGTCTCCTTGTAGGCCGGTCCGCCGACCGTTCTCGCTGTAACCATCAGGGCTTGCGAAATACAGAACATGACCGCTTACCATGTTTGACATAGTCGCACGAAAATTTCGCAACTCTATGCATCACCTCGAACATTCGCGGGATGATCATCTCCAGGAGTTCCGTCTCTTCGCAGACAATTTCATCTGCCACCTTGTTCGCTAAGGGCAAAATACGCTCTAACCGATCGAGAAGGCCCGACGGCATCTGGTCGTATTTGTTATGTTCCTTCAAGAGCTGAAATGGACAATCGTTACCTCCGCCTCTGACACGTCATTAATAGCGAGCACGAACCTCAAACGTGACGCTGGCAACACCAAAGAGAGCTTTCGCGATTGGGTTCAACTACAAGGTGTCAATATCATGCTGGCTTCGATATGGGAGAACTGACCTCTGCGAATACAGACCCATATTTAATAGTCTTTTCCACAGCACTCTCCATCGACCCGCTCATCAGCGGGGAGTATTCCTTCAACAATTCTTCGAGTTCATGGAGCGACGAGCGTAGAGCTTCCGCCTATGCGAACACCATCAGTTAGCTGGAACGCGCAGTCGAGAAGAGACGAACAGTTGTGCTTGCGGAAAATCTGAATTCCAGAGACCAGCGATGCTTTCCAATGACAATAGCCTCTGCGCTTCCCCATCAGTATGAGCGGACTAGTTGGTGGTTACTACTAACGGGGTACCGTGAATTCGTGCTTTTCAGAGGTCCAATAGTCATTGAAAAGCGTTTGAAGATCGACGACTTCGTTCGTGTGTCGGTTCTTTGCCCAAAATAAATGACCGCTCCTCATCTGAATCTCTGCATGCATCTTGGATGTCGGAGAAACATCTCTACATATGAAAATCCGTGAGTGAGTGCATGTAGTGAGGAAATAAAGGATATACGGGCGTTGAGCTGGTGTCCAGATGCGATTGTCTTGCGTGAGCAATGCTTTCTCCTCGTTTTCCACGAACAACCTGATCGTATATTCCCGATTGAGGACGCTCTGTAGTGTAATTTCTGTATGCCGCCCGAAATCAGTAGGAAGGCCCTAAATTGAAGGGAAGCGCCGCACGATCCAGGTAGAGGCTTGGATCGATCGTCAGCTATAATTCCGCGCTATATAGCTACCCAGGATGCTCACAGGTTTTCTGTCTTAGCTTGCTGAGTCGCCATGTTTGATCACTTTAAGCCTGGTCAAGGAGAAGAGGTAGACACGTGGGATCGGGTGCAAGCTCGTTGATGACATCTGTCAATTTCGAGACTGGTACGCCGTAGTATATCATAATCACGGTCATAATCACGTCCAGGACACATTCTAGACACCGAGATCGCCCATGCCGTGAACTAACCGCGCCTCTCTAATCCTACTCCGGCCTATATACTGGATATTTAAGGTATTCAACGTAGGTCGTAGTCTATTGCACGGCTGCGCTCTTGGAGCAGTACGTTACATACATACGCACGTCGCTGAAAGGCAGTCAGTCAACCATCAAGCTAACCGGTGCTGAATAGAGACTCTCATTAAGCTGCATTAAGCCAACCAGCGAACCAGGAGTACGTGGGAATCTCGCCTCATTGTTACTAGGTCTCTATTAATAAATGACGCAGGAACAAGACATAATGTCCCCTAGTTTTTCAGAGTAGTTGCTAGATCAACATCCACCCATTCCTGAAGATATAAGGCTCCTGGGCGCGACGATCGGAGATCAAAGGAAATAAAAATATATCTATTGTGAGGATATATCGTCAAACCGAACCAACACCAGTTTGAACCGATTAGCTCTGTTCGGTTTCCACACGGTTTGACCTTTTATGCCGACTGATAATTCAATTATAGCTGTGCATACTCACATAGGGGCGCCTATTTACATAGTTAGGTGATCAACATGTGACCGTGTTTCCTCGCTGGCACCAATCTGTCCTGATTATATGCTGAATTCAGTTGTTGAGTTGCTGCGAGTGGCCTTGGGCCATCACAGTTGTGCTGTTTTGTATCAGTGACACCGTCAGAAGGGAAAGGGGAATTTGGTTGGGGATATACCCAGGAGGTCTTTCTCCGTGAGTCCAAGAACAGGCTGGATATACTGAATAATCTCGGAATCTGCATATGAGAATGCCAAAGGAATAGACAAACGGGGAAATTGTCACTCACGCCCAAATAGAGAATAGGACCAACACTGTGCGGCGCTCTTAGTGCATCCAAGTACGTCTGTGAGCTCTTTATGGGAGAACACCACACCTACTCCTTCAAAAGATGTTCCTGTACAACCAGTTGCAAGTCAATGTCGTCATCATTGTTGTTTACCGAGCGCCCGTGGAGTGCTATGGTGCTATGGTAAGTATATTATGTAGTGAGTCTGAGTACTAGCCCATATTTGTATGGGTAGTAGCTGGCCAGCCGCTCTGAAAGTCTAGTACTTTGCATGGCACATATCTGAAAACGTCTGCCAATATATCGGTATCGAACAGCTTGAGTCGAGCTCCGCAGAGTACAAACTTAACCTGATCATGGGGTTTGGTTTACCAACCCGAGAACAAATCGGTTCCGAGACCGATCAGGTTATTTTGCGGTTTGTAACCTAACGGCCAGCAAGGTTCATTTCTCCACTCGCAGGCGTTGCGCACACGACATATTACTTGACTACGGCCTTTATGGCAGCCCGATACCGAAAGGCGAGAAAATATAGAGCATATAGGAGTGAGTGTTTTCGTGCTTGCGCGGTCGTGTGACCCAAACGGGGGTGCCTTAATTACATTGGAGTTAGCTTTTGTGTCCGCGAGAATAAATCCAATGGTGGTTTTAATTATTGTAATTCTTGTCCAGTCGATCAAAGCATTGCATGGCATTTTATAGCTGTCCATATGTCCCACTTTTGTTACATGTTATGCCAGATTTTCGTCGACACTGTCGGAAGAACAATAATTCTACATTTTTGTCATGGACTGAACTTGAGGACATTCAAATTACCCTATGGGAGTGACTGAGTGACGCTATCTCATCATTCCGTGTCTCAACCCAGCCATCGCTGGATCGGCAGGATTTCTACGCTCTCGGCACGCGATTCTTGTGGCCAAAGGTAATCTAGAAGTCCCATCAGGATATATTGTAGCCATAAACACGTCTAGAACGCGTTATAGAAACCGATATCGCGCACCATCAGCTCAACCAAGCGCCGAATGAGCCGTGCAGTTCTCTCCACCTCCCGTAGTATGATGATCTACTAGGTAGCGTACGTGCCTTTTAGATCATAGTCCATCGCACGACCTAGGCCAAGGGTGCTTGTGGGGACGGTGGACATATAAGTGCTTGGAAGGCACCTCGTACTAATGGGGGTTGAGAAGGCTACCTGCCTCAGTAACGGGTCGCCAGACTGGGAATGAGCCAGGGCGCGTATGGCAGTCCCGTGTCATTATTACATGGCCGGGTTGTTGCCGAAGGGTGGAGGTATGACACAGCTACGGAGCGGCTGGCCCGGCGTGGACCTGGGTGGGAAGCTCAGTAAGCCCATTGGACAATTAACTGGGCCTGGATTGGCTGGTTGTCGAGCAGGCTGGGAAACCCCTGCGGCCAAGACTGGGGGCCAGCAGCGAAGACCCTGTTTGCGATTCGATCGACTCGATCCGATAAGCTGTATTAACCTGGTCGACGACGTCAGTGGTAGGCCGCTGATGGATAAGCCCGGCATTGAACAAACGATACCAGATAGTACTCGGAAAACATGGTTCTGGCAGGGAGGAAGGAGGAGGGGACGGAGAAGCGAAGGAGTAGCGTCGGCCTGTTTCATCGTAATTCTTATATATTTTTAATATTATTTTATTACTTTGGGAAACAAGACGAGTATCTTGGACATTGACTGAGACATTGGGCACCATAAATTTCTACGACGCGCCCGACGATGAGCGAGTATCCCTGGCAGCAGCCTCGACGACGCGAATCTTATGCGGGCTGGAGCAGCGAGGCCCATACACCCTCGCACGGAGGCACCGTCACCACTGGATACGAGTACGATCTCATCCCGAAACCCGCCATGACGTCCGACGACGACGACAAGTTTGCTCCAATTCCACCCACAACTTGTACGACCTCTACCACTACCAAAACAACCAAGCCTCCAACCTCTTCGCTCCCCCCTCCGAGGTCACCCTCGGCGTCCCGCTCATCCACACCCCGCCCGCTCTCCATGCCACCTCAGGCATACGTCCAGCAGCCAACGTCCACGTCGGCCATGGCGGCAGCTTCAGCTGCCGAACAGGACAACTCCCGCGAGGCTCGCCAGCCCCCAGACAATTACCAAAACGGTTCTCGCTCCCATAGAGAACATCGTTCAGGCCGTTCTTCTACCCGTATCATCGGCAATTACACAATGACGAAGACCCTCGGTGCGGGCAGCATGGGCAAGGTCAAGCTCGCCACCCACAACCATACTGGCGAAAAGGTGATCTTTATCTCTACATTACTGCACCCTATCCCTTCTAATCCTCCGCTATAATCACTTTCTTGCTCAATTTCCAAATTTCCAGCTTGCTATCAAAATCGTCCCTCGTCCGGGCGGCAGTAGCAATCCCCCCCACACGCCCACCGCCTCGTTTCTTGCAAAGCAGGCATCGAAGGATGCCTCGAAGGAAATCCGCACCGTCCGCGAGGCTGCCCTCTCGATGCTCCTCTTCCACCCATACATCTGCGGCATGCGCGAGCTCATCGTCCAGCCCGCCTACTACTACATGGTCTTCGAATTCGTAAATGGCGGCCAGATGCTCGACTACATTATCTCACACGGCCGCCTCCGCGAACGCGTCGCCCGGAAATTTGCAAGACAAATTGGTAGCGCCCTCGAGTACTGCCACAAAAATAACGTCGTTCACAGAGGTGCGGTCCATTCATATGTCCTTATAATGCGCTCTTACCTACCACACCCGCAGACCTCAAGATCGAGAATATCCTCATCTCCGAAACGGGTAATATTAAAATCATCGACTTTGGCCTCTCGAACCTCTACAACCCCGCTGCGCACCTCTCCACCTTTTGTGGCTCACTCTACTTTGCCGCACCCGAGTTGCTCAACGCCAAAGTGTATACAGGCCCTGAGGTTGACATCTGGTCTTTCGGCGTTGTCCTCTACGTCCTCGTATGCGGCAAGGTCCCCTTCGACGATCAGCACATGCCCGCCCTGCACGCCAAGATTAAGCGCGGCGTCGTCGATTACCCAGTTTGGCTGAGCGCAGGTGCGTATGACCAATAACTCTCTCACTCCTTTCTCTTTTAGCTCATATTGGCTGACCACCGGCCCAGAATGCAAACATCTCCTCTCGCGGATGCTCGTCACAAATCCCAGCCTCCGCGCGACGCTCACAGAAGTGATGAACCACCCATGGATGCAACGAGGATATACAGGGCCTCCAGACTCGCACCTGCCCGAACGTGAGCCCCTCCGGCCGGGGGACATCGACATGGCTATCGTGAAGACGATGACCGGGTTCGAGTTTGGCGAATCGCGCGACATCGAGCGCAAGCTGCGTGATGTGCTCGAGTCCGAGACGTACAAACGCGCGGTGGACCTCTGGGAGCGCCGTCGCGTCGCCAAGGCGAGCAGCACCTGGGGCCGCGCGGGCGAGTCGCCGTCGTCGTCGACGACCGCGTTCAATTCGATGCAGAGCCTGCGCGATCTGGGTTACGAGAGCCCTGCATCGCCCACGAAGAAGAGCACGGGCTCACGGCGGTTCTCTGGGTTTGATTTTTACAGGAAGAAGCTCTTCTCGCCTGGGTCGTCGCCCCCCAGCACGCCGACGTCCAAATCACCTCCTGGTTCGAATCCATATGGTGTCCCTCTGGGTGCACAAGGAGCTGGGGACGGAGGACAGAGGGAGCCCGGTGATCCGACCAAGGGTTTCCACCCGCTTCTTTCCATCTACTTCCTCTGCAAGGAAAAGATGGAGCGCGAGAGAATCTACGGACCGACATTTGCAAGCTCGCAAATCTCCCTCAACCCACTGCATGGGAACATCCAGCACCAGTCTGTAAATGCTGGCATTGATCCCTTGTCCGTCCCCGCTCCGCCACCAAGCGCTTACAAACCCGCACCCACACCGAAATCACTCCCACAACCTGTCCAAGTGCCGCCGGGTGTCCAGAGGGCCGAGTACAACAACAACCACACGCCCGTGCACGTGCCCCGCGTACCCGTCCCAGAAGCAACACACTACTCTGGTACGTCATACGACGCACCCGTCCCTGCGTCGCCCAACGCCGGCGCGACGGTCCACCCACAGCCGCGTGCACGCGCGACAGATCTCCCCGAGCAGCCCACAACGCCGTCGCCGTCGCATGCCGCCAACTATGGCACGATCGGGGCGCCGCCGGCATCGTCGCCCGCCGCGCCTGCGCCTGCGAAGCACCGGCGGAGCCACTCGATCGGGACGCGCCCGACGGTCCCGCGGGCGTGGGACGGGCCAGGGCCTGCGCCCGGCACTGGCAAACCGAGCACGGTCCAAGAGGGCGACGGGGAGGGCGAGCCGCCCGAGGGGAGCAAGACTGCTGGGCCTGCGGTGCCGACGTTTGCTGAGCGCGAGCGACAGAGAGGCGAGGCGGAACCGCGGTGGTCGGAGCAAGTCCCTCGCGAAGGGGCGCACGGACACCCACAGCAACTACAGCGACAGCAGCAGCAGCATACGCGCGAGGGCGGCACGTTGCGCAGCAAGTTTGGGAGTCTACTTCGTAAGGAGGGTGGGCTTGGACGGCGGTCGAGTGTCCTCCGTGGAATTGCGAGCTCGCGGGCTAGTACCGATGCGGGGACTGTTGTGGCAAAGGAAGAAGAGAAGGAGGAGAAGGAGAACGTCGCCCCGAGCAACACAAACGCTGCCGCGCAGAGGGAGAAGGGGAGGGAACGGGAGCTGGTCGATTCAGGTGCACAGACGGATATCGAGGGCGGGCCGCGCCTCGCTCTAAGCGTCAGCCAGCCCATCGGGCAGGCGCACCGACGCGCTGCGACCATTCTGGATCCGATGGGCCGCCCTGGGCGACACGAGCGACGGAGTTCGATGGGTGCTGGGCTTGGTTTCCCGTTCGTTGGCACGCTTGGCCGGCGGCCGAAGACGGGCGTTGGTGCTGCTGCAACCACGGAGGATGCTACCCCTTCCGCTGCTGCAGCGGCCGAGAAGGCTCAACTGGAAGGGAATGAGACAGAGAGGGAAAGAGAGGAAAGGACGTCCGCTGAGGAGGCGACTGTTAAACCTGTCTACCTTAAGGGTCTCTTTAGGTGCGTGTTAAGGTTGTGTATGATGATGGATTATTCCTGACGAGTTTTATCTTTATTTTTATTTGGTTTGTTATAGTGTTGCGACTACGTCGACAAAACCGCCTGCGGTCATCAAGGCGGACATACGCCGCGTGTTGGACCGGATGCAGGTGCAGTACCGCGAGATCAAGGGCGGGTTTGAGTGCCTCCATATGCCCTCAATCGACCTTGCCTCTGTCATCGCTGACGCGCAGGCCCATCAACAACAGGCTGCTGGCACGCACGACTCGGGGTCGAGACGCATTACGCGGAAGGCGTCTAAGTTGTCCTTCGGGCCTAGGAAGAAGGAAAAGGATACAGGCAGCGTGAGGGAGGAGAAGCACCTCCCTACGCGGCCGTCGGTTGCTGCCAAGGACGGCGGGCAGGGCGAGCAGCAGGCGAATAATGTCACCTCTGTCAGCAGTGGCTCCTCGTCGTTTTTCAACATCATCCCTTCACAGGAGCTCGCTGGTGTGGGTGGCGACCAGCCGCAACCCGCTGGACCGACTGAGACAGTCGTAGGCAAGACGAACGGATCGGTGCATTCTCTTGAAGACCTGCTTGAGGAGAACCTCGGCACTGCGGTCGCCCCTCAGGAGCAAGATCCCAGTCTCCTCTCCCCCTCGCAGTCGGCACAAGCCGGTGCGAACTCTACCGCCCCCCGGCCTGTTTCCCCCACGCGGAACAAGTTCCTTCCCCCAATTCCACGGGACTTTGCCACTCAGCAGAAGCAGGACCAGCAGAACGCCCATGGCACGGTCACAAGCAAGACTTCTGGTGCTGCTGGATACAGTGCCCCGCCGACGCCCCTCCTCGGCCCACCCACTCCCACTCCCGGACCCGGTGGTTCGATCACGATCGACGACTTGTTCGAAATGAGCTCCGGTAGCGAACTGGTCGTGCGGTTTGAGATCAATATCCTCAAGGTGCCACTCCTCCCGCTGTACGGTATCCAATTCCGGCGCGTGGGCGGTGACGGATGGCAGTACCAGATGCTTGCACGGAGGGTGCTCACAGAGCTCAAGCTATGATATAGCCCGCTCTTGATACTGCAGTCTCTGTTTCCTTACCCTCACTTCGGTTCTGGCTCTTTATCATAGTACGATTTCTTTTTCTCTGAGTGAACCTCTATGGCTCTTTTCATCGTCTCGGTCGGTACTCCGCTCGCTCCTTCTCGTCGTTATTGCTACGTACTACTATCGGAATTGGTCCTCCCCCTACCTCTCGTCGTCTTTGGGAAGCAAGAACTCGCATCACCCTACCTATGCCCATCCAGCGTTATTAAAGCAATTATCAATTTGTTAGACGGTTTTTCTGGTATTCTTTTAATTGGTGGATGTCAGATGAACTCGGGTTGATTAGTAGAATGGATCACACGCACCCGCAGGTGAAAAGGGTAGGGCCCTATGGTGAATAGACGCGGTGAGAGTCACAGAGCTGAATAGGTTTTTTTTTTGGCAAACGGTGTACCCCTAGTTGTCTTATTCATACAACCACGCAATCATTATTGAAATACCCATTCTCCGTGCTCTACAGTCTTCACATCGCGCAGGCCTCGATCTGTCCGACTTGTTTCCATGATATGGCACTCCATGAATCACCGGGTCCGACGTCCTTGAGGCTGCACGTGTAGGAAAAAGGGGAAAACGCACTCAGAGTCTTTTAATGCACAACCATTGCTGCGTCTGTGTTCAAGCTTGTTTACACCAATGCCTCGATAATGGGTTTTCCCGGTCCAGAAGTACTAGTTATTCTGTGAATGCATGGCCCTCTGGCCGACGATGGAGACAGCGCAAGCGTGTCAGCGAATCACAAAGCTCAAGTCAGAATGATAATGATGAGTGAGTTGTACTCACAAAGTGTCTTCCTCTGGGAGTCGAATTCGGGGCCACAGTATTTGTTTCCGACCAGGAGGATGGCGCACGCCCTCCCCCATGTCCTTCAACACCAAGCGTACTCTCCATGACAGATCTTGCCGAGGAGAAAGAGGTAGTGAGCTTTACTTCGCCTCCATCTGCAGAGAGTAGTGGGATTTAGAATGTGCGCGATGTCAGCATGGAGGATGAGGAGTACTGGTACTCACAACAGCCCTCTTAGGCTTGAAACCCCGCCCGTGCTTACCTATTGGTATATTGGTAGTCTGTGTGCATAATACCTTCAGAGTGTCTGGAGAGTGGGGAGGTCTGTGTTGCCAAATCTTATACTCGCAACTTGGATCGTAAGATTCACGGGAATGGCCAAAAAAGCTTTTCCCCGAGCCTGCGTGATTCTATTAGTGCCGTTGGAATATTCGAACCAAGAAGCCATGGTGGAGAGGAAGCAAATACGTACCTCTAATAATAACAATTCGCACTGCATTGTATTTGCACACTCTGGAGGTTGATGGGAGCCTAGAAGATGTTTGTGGGTGTGATGGTGACCTTAAACGCCGGGTCTGGTCCGAGGAAAAAGCGAGACGGACTATTTTGACCGGCGGTCTTCCATTAAACCGTGATGGATTGGAGCAGGTACTTCATTTGTGAAAGGCCTCTGAGACACCACACATATCGCTTTGATTGCATGCGTGGAACAGATATCCCTCAACCCAAACACAGGTTGCAGCATCAATTTTAAGTGCGGCAGGTGAGTATACCGAGTCGTTTGTCTGTGGCGATTCACTTCAGTGGAATTGTTGGCGA
>Ga0307513_10004943_pt1 | contig 17679 bp, 22 predicted proteins | sample 15_EM_MG_FD_202174 | JGI IMG/M metagenome (GOLD analysis project Ga0307513, IMG submission 202174) | Populus trichocarpa ectomycorrhiza microbial communities from riparian zone in the Pacific Northwest, United States - 15_EM | ecosystem: Host-associated > Plants > Roots > Unclassified | place... | reverse complement strand
TTCTTGCTTCCGAAATAACGCCAGTGGGTGCCCTTCCCTTCACACACATATGTGGATATGTAGAATCCGTCGCTCATTTTTGCGAGATCGAGAAGTCGGGTTCCCATGTTCAAGCAGGACGAACTGCACCTTAGAGAAATAATGACGAGGCCAGTGGCCGTCAAGTGCTCATATCATCGTCGGTTTTCTGCAATGATAGTACCTTTATTAAACAAGCGATAAGGGAACAAGCGGTAGGACACACACCGTTCAATTGGAACGCGTCATCAGGGGTTAATGGAAGATCGTCTCGTGGTTTCCTTCTCGCCTATATAGTGTACGAAGCAGATTTGTAGGCAAGTAATCGCCTTATGGTCGGCAGCTAGAGTCTCAATGCCGACATCCAGACAAGACCGCAAAACGGCCCGCGCAACAGTCACCCGGATGTAGTTCAGAGCATCGCACTTGAGGATCAACGTTCTGTGATCAAGTCTGGGCTGCCAGTGACGACAAGCGAGTATCGTCTCTGCGTGGTTTCGGTCCAGCCACAACTTGCCCTCCTCCGCATTTTCACTTCCCTGAAAATGAGTGGCCAATATCCGTATTACGCCGGGTCCTCATCAAACCCATACGCTTCAACATCGTATTCTAGCAACCCTTACTCCACCAACCCGTACGCAAATCCCAACGCTGGGCAGGCGCCCGTGGTTCCAGCCAATGCCTACGAATATGACGTCGGGATGCTCGCCCAGAGTAGTGTATATGTCCCAGGGGCAGCCATAGATAAACGAGGAGGCGCTGGTGGTAAAGTCGAGAAGGGCGGTAAGCGTGTCACGGTTCTTCGTAAAGGAGCCGGCAGAGTTTGGGAAGACCAGACGCTGCTCGAGTGGGACCCTAGTGAGTGTTCCTCCTCTCCTATCGAATCCAGTAGCTTACTTGATTGACAGAATGGTTCCGCCTCTTCGTTGGCGATGTCAGCAACGATGTCTCAGATGATGTTTTGGCAAAGGCCTTCAGCGACTATCCATCCTTTACAAAAGCTCGAGTTATCCGAGACAAGCTCAGTCAAAAGGCTAAGTTTGGCTTTGTTGCGTTTTCCGATCCAGAGGATTTTTTGAAGGCGTGGAAGGAGATGGATGGTATGTCCCAGGCCGTAGGCTCGATGTTATTATGCTTACATGGTCTCTAGGCAAGTACGTTGGAAACAGGCCCATTCGCTTAAAGAAGGCTGACAATGCCAATACTCGCCCGGTCGAGATCGGCCACCGTAAGGCTCGCCAGCTTGAGCAAGCACGAAAGGATAAGCGACATAAGCCGTATTGAGCGCATCGTGTTCGTATTCTATTCTTCTTTCAAAGAACTCTTACGCCGCTACTGCCTCACAGACTTGACCGGCTTTCCGGACTCGCTAATGTTGCTATTATTCTCTTTGCATCAATATACCATCTACTCATTGCCTGCCAGTTCCTCAGCATCCGGCTCTTCTTCGTCAGATTGAGCATCCTCTCCTTTGGCTTTCTTATTATCCGCAGCCTTCTTCGCTGGAGCAGTCAAGTCGACACCGAATAGGCGCAAACACAACGCACTGGGCACGGTGGTCAGAGCGATGCTGCATTACCACGACTGGCTCACCTTTTGCCCTTCTTGTCGAGCATAAGGCTCGCGGTTGCTTCTGACTTCCAGATGGGAAATGTGAGAGGTTGCTGCAAACTGAAAAGGCGTAAGGTATCACATAGCCAAATATGAAACATTTGAACGTACGCAACGCTTTCGTAGGCACTCGGCTCAATTCGGAGCATCTGGTGGCCAAATTCTGCAAGTGGATTAGCATAAAGAAATTTGGTATAATAAGAACCTACGCCTGCTCTCAAGGGCACTCTTGAAAGGCTCGGCAAACTCCCGTACCACAGGATATGCCAGTTGCAAGAACGTCCGTAGGGCGGTGAGGTCGGCCTTGAGGATGTCTTCCTCCCTCAAATACGGCAACACGCTCGATACTCCATCGTTCAGTACTCGGAACTTCTGGTTCGCCTGAGCCTTGCCGGACTGGCCGGCATCCTGCCTGCTGATAATCTTAATGCCCGCAGATATAAACCGCAGGCGGCTTGGTTCGTTGGCTGTTAAGACCGATTTGACGAGTGGGTTTGCTAGATAGATGGCACGCATCGTCTTCGATTGAGCGTTGCGGACGAATAGGTTGTGCGAGGGGAAGGAAGAGTTGACACGTATGTTTTCACTGAGACATTACCCATTACGTTTAGAAGTGAGTTTGCATCTGGGGTACTACTGATCACTCACAGGCAATTTTTCAGGTCTTCGCTTCCTGGATCGAGGAAGGTGTATGGCTCTTCTTTGTACGAACCTGACGGTCTTGCCTTTAGGTCCTTCTCGACATCGTCGCCGTTCTCTTCCACGACGTGGTCTACGTCCATTCGCTCCCCAGTTTGTGCCACAGCTCCTTTTGGAGAGGACTCGATGGTGACAGGGAGTAACGGTGGATGCAAAACTGCCGCATCGTCCAACCTTGGCTTTTTAGTCTGCCGGTCTTCCTCGTCGTCTTTTTGGGGACGTTTAGTTCCCGATGCTTTTGGCTTCGGAGCGCGTTCCAATACTGCGACGAAAAAGCCGCCAGTGTTTTGTTGATGAGGATAAATCCTCCAACTATAGGTAATTATTTTCATTAGTGACATTCATATTGTACCGTAATCGTCGTTCACCAACCAGCGTTCGAGATGGAGCGTTCCCGTGTTGGCTGGTGGGAACATGGTAAAAACAATTTTACTTGCCGTCTTTTGCTCTTCGGATAATGTCGATAAATACTCTTCGTATGAAGCCTGCATGTTAACTTCCTTTTCGGCTGTAACCTTCCATTTCGCCAGCCCAGGCGCTCGGATTAGTCCCGGCAGCCTGTCGGAAATGTCGACGATGTGATATGCCTCTTCAACATTTGTGAATAAGAGCTGCGATACCCGAAAACACCATCGTACCTGCGGAGTGATTGAGAGCAGCGGCTATGACAGCCTCATTTTCGATGGGATTCATCGAGCATGTTGAGTAAACGATACGACCACCAGGGGCAAGCATGTTCATTGCACGTAGCAGAATACGCAACTGCAAACTTTTTGGGATGAGCATTCAATCGGGCAAGTAGTGTGACTTTACCCGTGTAATCCGTTCCCGTTAAGAGCGTGCCAATTCTTCCAGATGATCGGATTCTTTCTCAACGTCCCGTCTCCAGAACAAGGGACATCCGCCAAAATGCGATCAAAGAGCAAAGGTGGGGTTCCTGTCTTTCCCCTCGTGTTCTCGATCTTGACGTTTGGATAGATAGATGCATCCACATTAGTAACAATGAGCGCTGGAGAAGGCAAGCGAGAAGCCTGATGGACCAAAAGGCCAGCACGCTTGTAATCGCTGTCATTTGCAATAACTATGCCGGTAGGAATTGACGTTGATGAATGCGCATCATTGGTGTGAAGTGCCTCAAGGATTTGAGCCGTCTCTAGACAAGATGAGACCCAAGTGGTAGACAGACAAGATTGAAATACCTTAGATCCTGGTGCAGCGCACATATCGAGAACCTGGAATGCGTTAGTATCATATGGGGGCACAGGATCCGAGGTTTGATACCTTGTGGTGTGGCTCGACGTCGAGGACCAATGGAGGGATCATACTGACTGCTTCTTGACGCGAAATCCCACCCTTAGCGAGTGGATATAAGAGTACCATTCGTAAGTGAGGAAGACAAACATACCACTTCTGCTTCATATACAAGAAAGTTCTGTAGCTTCTTGAATTCTGCCACCCGTCTAATCGTTGTCTTGTGGACATTGATGACCCAAGCTAGGCCCCCGGGATACCTAAAATTGTGATATTTCGTAATGTATTCATTGATTGATTGCACCAGCTATGAAAGGACGCACCACAGAAGCTGCGTCGGGGGTGGAACATTCTGTCCTTCGTACTCGATGTCCTGCAGAGCGGGTACATGAACGGTTTTGATGACCTCATTGATCTCATTTGCGGTACTGAGGTTATTTATTAACGTCAAGGGCAATTCAAGGACAATTGCAAGGTTTTGAGTCCACTGACGCTCGACTTCCAGTTACTCGAAAAGTCGTGGGCAAATCTGCCTTCAAAGTCGAGAAGAAATGCTCCCATTCCTCTTCACTACTGAATAAGGTTTGTTCCTAAGTGACGAACAATTAAGTGTTGCTCTATGAAGGGATCGGGTACGCACTCGATAATACTTCTCGAAATATGCGTTATTCCGATCGATGTCATTGACCCATTGATCGTCTGCTTCACGCCCTTTCTTTTTTTCCTTATTCTTTTGCCGTTTTAGCTCGCGCTTTACCGCCTTGTCTCGTTTCCTTTCGCGCTTGGATTTCCGCGCTACATCTTCCACGACAAACGAAGACGAGTCCTAAAAGACAATACCTTGAGTGGGTTTGTAATGGAATCGAGATTATTGGTGTTTACATACTGCGGTGGCCATCGGTGAGGAGTCCAAGGTTCTGGTCTTCCGATCACATGCTCCCCGGAGCCTTGAAACTTAATAAGTGTAGGAGATTCGGTAGCTCAGTTAATAGCTGGTTAATGATAAATAGGTCCAACATTCAGAGAAACGGTCACTACCAGGGAATATAGGATAAATAAATCGGGATAGTAAAAAAAAAAGTTCCTTTCAGGCAATAATTTCTGCCACCTCGGGAGAGAGTTTGGTCCACATGTCCCTGAGCTCTGCCCAAACTCGGGCCTGACAATCGTATCCATCGATAGAGTCAACGAAGACGGATGGCCTATAACTGATTAGTACGTATCCGCTGCAAGACTTTACAAGAGACGCACTCCTCAATTACACAATTTGAGATAAAGGATCCGGAAGGGTAGTGCTTGAGCGCTGCTGCCGTATAATTGTACGCGCCGACGGCTTCCGTTCTGCAAAACAGCCTCTCAAACACTCTGTAGTATAGTTATTTAGGACAGGCGAAGCGACCTGCATGACAACTCACCGAAGGAATAGACTACCATGCTGCCTGCGGAGTTCGGAATAACAGAAACCAGGGTTTACGGAGGAGACGGTTACATCCTTTGCGATGGACAAGCCGCTAATCTCGCGCGCGAGGAAGATGTCAAGAACCTATCAAAGCACATGTAAATAAATCATAATGACGTTGCACCAACTCCGTAAACTCGCCTTCGTTACACTGTAACGATCAGGTCCATCGAATTGGGCTTCATCATTGAGGGCTGTAATCGGCTTTGGTGCCGCATGGTTTCGAAACTTTGCCCAGTAATGAACTGTCGGTAAGGGTTCAACCCAGTGAAGACAAAAGAGTTAAGATAAGACATACTGTCGCTTGCTACGATGACTAGGTGTGGCTTAAGAGTGGGGAGACCGAGCGCGGGTGCGATTTGAGTCGTCCGCTGCAAAAGCGGTAGCAATAGCAGTGCAAGCAATCCAGTGGATATCACGTTGACTTGAAGCCTATATCTAACCCGTTAGTATAGGTCACAGAGATTAGTCCGGACCCACGAGGTTTCATAACCATCCTTGGTGACAGACCAATCAAGAAATTCGGCACCAGCATTCAGCAGAGCAATATCGAGGCGTTCGAGTTGGTTGCACTGACGTGCAAAAGCTTTCGTGCTCTCGAAGTTAGCTAGGTCAAGCTCCCAGACCTCTACGACATCTGGGCGAGTTTCCTGAGCTCGCTCTATGATCCAGCGCATGGCTTCCTGGCCTTTGATGAGGCTTCGAGAAGTCATGATGAGCTTCCTTGGTTTCATTTGGAGGAGTTGCCGAGCGGCCTCTCGTCCTAGGCCCGTATTCGCGCCAGTTACGAGGACCGTTCTCCCCGTAAGATCCACGGTTGTGGAAGGGAGTGATGCATATTGTGCTTTGATAAAGTCGAGGATTGTATATACGCGACCCATTGGTAGATCTTGTGCTTGAGATGGCCGTCCCAGGCGGGCAGTTTATATATTAGCACTCCACCCCCGAACGCATATTGGAGACGAAAAGCGCTGAGTTATACTGTTGCGGACTTCCCGGTCGCAACAAAGGGACGTCACAAAGGAGCACCATCGGACAACCGAGAAAGATGGGTTAGGTAAGCAATCTTATCGATTGACTGATTGACTGAAGGGCAGTAAGGATCACGCGGTAATGAAGATTCAATAATCATCTCTGTCGACACGCGTGTTAATAATTGCAGACACCAATCTTTATTGTTCTAGTTCCAAGTCAACGGAAGGAGATAACCTGATTGTGTTCACCTAATAAACTCCAGATTTGCCCAGGAAACGATCCGATGCGAGAAGAATTGCGAGAAAAACTTGCTGGCTGGACAAGAAAGGCATGCGAGCCCCATCTTTCTGTTTACGCCTTTACATTCCTTGTAAGGTCATGTTGGGCTACACCGCCCATGAGGCCGGCAATGTCTCCATTTGACGCCTCAGATCGCTCTTTGGAGAACTCTGAACATTCGCCGCCATCCGACCAATGTTGGAACCAACGTACCTGTAGATAGATAGGAACGGGCTGAATTGGGTCCCCAGGATACCTGAAGTGGCCATATTTCGTGATTCGTTCATTCATTCATTGCACTGGCTCTGAAAGGACACACCACGGAAGCTGGGTTGGAGGTGGAACCTTCTGTCCTTCATACTCGACGTCCTGCAAGGCGAGTGGGTGAACGGTTTTGATGACCTCATTGATTTCATTACGGAACTGAGGTCCTTTATGAACGCAAGGCTGGTTGCGAGGTTTCGAGTCTACGAACGCTCGACTCGAAAAGTCGTGGGCAAGTCTCCTTTCAAAAAGTCCAGGCGATAGCGAAATGCGTGGTTGACGTCTTGGCCAATAAACTGCCCAGGACCTTATTCCATGGGTTTATTCCTCTTTGCATTGTGTGAGGTGCGTCGGTGATTAGGGGAGACGGGCTAGTAGGGCTAGTAGGGCTAGTAGGATGGTGTCAAATAAGATCTGCCGCTGAGCACAAACACATCCACACATGTCCACCCGTCCGCCACAGTCGGCAACAAGATCTACTTCACCCTCAACAGCTTGCACTTTAAATACTATTTTTGCAAACGATGGATCCATGTCGGTGGTTCGACTCACACGGTATACGGTCCGGCGTGCCTCGCGAACCCGCATGTCACTCCTCACTCAAGGTACGGTTACGCTATACTGAAAGCCAAGCGATGTGCCCGTTGGTCCGCGGTATACGCACCGGCCGGTCTCCGAGGGAGATAACGTTTCTATTACAAGCTTCTCCTCCAGGTCTTGACGGCCTCGGCGTCCTGTACCGCCCTCAAAATAGATATATACCTCACTTTGTAGTGCTGTCGACTCGGGCACGCCTTGTCTCTCATGCTTATCCGTGGATCCCTGACCACCTCAACCACCGGCATCGGTGTCGTCGCCCTGGGAATTCTAGTTATTGCATATCGATGGATGAGCAAGCGTAACGAGCGCGTTCTACCAGGACCACCTCGTTATCCGGTCATAGGAAATTTACTCAACTTTCCGATGCAGAGGTGGGCCGAAATATTCCCTGAATGGCACAGGAAGTATGGTGCGCATAATTGTTAGTCATCAAGTAGAGTTCTCACCAAATCCTTCTTGGTCCCAGGGGACATTGTGTACGCCAATCTCATGGGAATGCCAGTCTTTGTCATCGGCAGTCGTGAAGTGGCAGAGGAGCTACTGAACGTGCGAGGAAGGATTAGTGCTGGTCGTCCATTCAACCTCCTTGTCATGGAATTGTGCGTGGCCCTCCCAATATGCCAATTCGTCATTATTGATAAACTGCGTCCAGAATGGGTTGGGGCGAATGGAGTTTTCCATTAATTCAGCCGGGACAGCAACACTCAGAGGGGCGTTTGCTTATGCGGAAAGTTACATCTCGCGATGCCATTGGATCGTATCGCCCTTTGATTGAAGCGAATAATCGCTTGTTCCTGAAGAATGCGTCAGGAATGGTTGACGATCCATCACCTTTAGTCAACCAGTATGTCTCTTCTATTTTACTTCTGTCCTTTCCAGTTTACTGGAGGTAATAGGGCGGTTGGCGAGTTGGTTATCCATATCACATATGGGGATGCGCTCTCAAAAGAAGAAACGAGCGATTTGATCAAGAGGAACGAAGAAACCACTCGGCTTAGCACCGAGGCATTCACAAAAGTCTACTTAGTTAACATGATTCCAATACGTACGTACATTGATATCCATCGGGTCAGACCACTAATACACCTTACTCTACCAGTAAAACATACTCCTGCTTGGGTACCAGGCGCCGGGTTCCAGCGGTTAGCCACCCATGTCAAGGATTTGAACTTCACAATTCGCAATGGTCCTTGGGAGAATGTCCTTAAGGATGTCGTGAGTTGATTTAGTTCCGATTTGAATTGTTTTTGAGCACCTGTAGGCTTCTGGGGTTCGTCGTCCCAGCCTAGCGGACAAATTGATCGAGCAACATGGTGTGAATGAGAAAACGAGGGATTTGGCGGCAATTACTTATACAGGTGAGCTATATACAATGTATCTGGTGTCTTTTGACCCCTATCTTGTCATCAGTCGCACAGAGCACAGTTTGTTTCCCATTTCCGGGCCGGAGGCTGTCTATCAAAACTATTCCTTCAGACAACCTCAGCCATTCTCATTGGTATATACGCCCTTCTCATGTACCCTGGGGCCCAGTCCAAGGCCTCCGAAGAGATCGACCGTGTTATTGGCCATGACCGGTTGCCGACCATGGCGGACTTAGAAGACCTTCCTTACATCGAAGCGCTATGGAAAGAAACTTTGCGGTGGTCTCCTCCGGCGCCTATCGGTGAGTCCCCAATGCAATATTTTCGTGACAGGTTTGTAATCAAGATCATTGATAGGAACACCGCATCTCACAACTGAGGACACCGTCTACGATGGGTACTTCATTCCTAAGGGCTCAATGCTTCTGTCCAACATTAAGTATGAGAATTTCTCCCCGTCCAGGCCGATGTCACCTCACTCTTTCACCAAGGTCTATGCTTCGAGACGAGCGTTTCTGGGACGACCCGGCAGAATTTAGGCCTGAAAGGTTCTTACAAGAAATCAAGGAGGGACAGATCGATCCTAAGTCTTTGGCCTTTGGCTTTGGAAGAAGGTTGACACCCAGCTACTCAGGTTGATGGGCTCAGTGCTAATTGAAGGAATAGAATCTGCCCTGGACGGGACCTGGCAAACCAGCTCGCTCCGACCTTCATAATGATCCTTCTCTGGGCGTTCGAAATTATTCCCGTTGAGGGTGAAACTCGGCCGGATCCAAAGAACCCTCAGTTTGGCGACTCAGCAGTTATGTATGTGTATATGTACTTGCGTCAGATATTGCTCACTGATTTGGTGTCAAATTGTAGAGCCCCGGCCCCTTTCCGTTGTCACTTCCGGCCGCGCTCCGAAAGGGTTGTTCGACTTATCGAGGCTACGGTCGGTGTATGAGCGGAACACAATCGATTAATCAAGCTAGATATACTAGGTTGTGAAGCGGCCTGTTTTTCTCAACGAGAGATACGAAGCCCCTGAATTCGGAATTAGGGTATACAAAACAGATAGAGCATTTTCTCATCCCATGCATCCGGCTGCTCGCCCCACCCGTTGTTGTCAGTCGTCGGGTCCACTCCGACAAGAGCCCGCCAAGGAGGCCCCTGGATGCACTGATGAAACGTGTATTGTTGAAAGAAAAGACCGTCTTTACGAACTCAGAAGGTTACCGAGAAGGCGAGATCAGTGATTTAGAAAGAAACGTGGTTATAAATGAGGCTGCAAGGGTATAAGTACTTGCCTCCATGAATTCTTCTCATAGCCGCATATCCACCAATTCTCAGAGGTATTGACAATGACCCAACGAGGATATCGCCAGCGTAGGGGATAGATGTGTATTACAACTCACTGATACCATGCTGCCTGCGGAGTTCGGAACAATAGAAGCCAGAACGGAAGGACCGACGATATCGTTTGCGATAGGTCAAGAATCTATCAAAGCACAAGCAGGTCACAATTTTGTTACGCCAATTCCATAAATCTCACCTTCATTAGACCATAACGATCGGGCCTGTCGAATTGAACTTCATCGTTAAGGGCTGAGAGCGGCTTTGATGCCGCGTGGTTCCGAAACTTTGCCCAGTAATGAGCTGTCAGTAAGAGTCCAACCCAGTGACGATAATGTGCACTGTCGCTTGCTATGATGACTTGACTGATTATGCGCTATGTGTCCTTAGATGGAAATGCACGCCCACACGCTCTCTATCCAGCCATAGCGCCAGTTGCAGGTCACGGTCCACACGTGTATAATGTCATCGGCGGGGCCGTGCCGTGTCCGCACCAATACCATGTTCGTGATCGTTGTGGACGTAAAGGAGCGCCAAAAAGGAGCATCGCTGGAGACGACCAAGAGCGAATTTCTAAGAGGCATCAAGTAAGCAATCCTATCGTTGGACTATGACGCGCTCTGGCAGAGTAGGACCATATTAATGCCAGAATTACTGGAAAGCATACGAGGGTTCTATAAACTATGACACGCGTTTTTGTGAATTCAGCGACGGTCTACTGGACCAACTTGCATAGTGATAGTTCCAAGGAAAGGAAGGAGTTAATATGGTCATACTCATAAATGGCCAGCCAATATATCCCAGATTTGTCTAGGAAACGACGCAGTGTGGAAACAATTGCGAGAGGTGAAAAAACTGGCTTTACTGGCTGGATAAGAAAAGCATGGTGCCCTGGACGCGGAATACATGGTACGGTTTGTGTTGACTCGCGTGACCGGTAATTCATACGACAGCCATACAGGCTACCCAACTTAAAGAAGAGGCCACTTTACATGATAGGCTGAAACACTAGCACAAAGTCGGGAGGAGGGTACCAAGCGGCGTTCGGAATCCGCGCGACGTAAATGGCAGCTTGCCTCGCTAGGGCGTACTTCTCGAATAGGTCCAACGAGTTCCAACGCACCAGAGCAGCTTGATAGAGCTCTGGAGACGGGCGGCCGTGGGTCCACTCGTGGTCGGGATCATGTTGGCAACTAAAGGCCGGGTCAGATGATTTGTTAGATTCTCGGGGGGCGTGGGGAGGGGACGTACGAGTTAAAGACAAATGCAAGCTGAATATACGCAAGAGATATCGAAGCGGAACGTACTTGGATAGGTGGGTTTTGCATAAACCTAAGGAGGACTGGGTGGAAGTTAAGTGCCCGATTGGGTACCAGAGTGGGACCAGGAACAGGGACACTATGTATGCTGCCAGTTAGCTATGGTGGCTCTACTAAGAAGTCTACCTCATTGCCTGACGTACCTTCCGTTCAGCCGGGGTCCCGAAGCATTCTGGTCGGCGGCATTTTGAGCTGGAGCTGGAGCTGGAGCAGAATGATGGGGTGATACAAGGCTCGAGGGTGGCAGAGAAGAGGAGTTAGGTCCTTCTAGTATTGATCCAAACGCTGTGAGCTAAGTAACAGAACAGTGGGGTGGCGAACTTACGAAATCCAGAGTAGTGAGGCGATTCTGAGCTAATATTCTCAATAGTGAGTTGTCCTTGTTGCGTCTCGTGCAACCCGGTCGGCGTATCAAGGAAGCAGAATAACATTTCGGAGAGTGTGTCGACTAGAGATTGTGGTGTGAGCAGGGCAGCGGCACACGAAGATCATTGCGACTCGCCTTCGTTGAATTCTACCATGTTTTGAGAGCGGGCAATTGGATTGGGGAAGTACTTACTGGGACCGACGAATGCTCTCTCCAGCTGCCTTTTATTATTGCTGAGTGCCATATCGGCGCCACAAGTAACAGGGACGCATCAAGGGCACGCAGAGGCACGTGATCAAATGTTGGGACAATAGCGAGGAGGTTTGCCCAATGGTGGCCAGGACAAAGCCAACTCAGGTTTCGGCCACAAGTCGTCCAACCTTCTGTATTCAAATAAACAGGCGGCAACCCTGGATCCGGCACGAAGCGGGCGACGAAGACAATAACAGCTTACTTCTGAAACACGGATCGGCCACCGCTCTATTCGGGAATTACGACATCTATAGAACATCTTTGAGGCTGACCTTAGCCGAGCCACGTTCTAGAGGCTGCTGTTGGCTTGCGGCTGGCTTCCACCCAATCTATAATGTCTTTAGGCACGCACACGGCAGAGGAGGAAGTAAACAAACCATAAATATCACCTGGAATGTGGCAGGTATCGTTCTGTCCTCGTGCCCATGCAAAACTTCGTGTTTTCGGTTAGCCTGACGCTCTGGACCGCTCCTCGACCTCGAAAGTTGAACCTCACCTTGGTATGCAGCAGATGCAGCCAATAAGGTGTCTCTATGAAGAAAATTGCGACTAGAATAATGGTCAGTCTGAGCCAGGCAACAACGAGGTAATACACACCGGTCAATGACGGCATTTCCCTCACCCATATTCTTCAAATCTTCAACAAGTTCAAATATGCTGGGATAGGAGACCACCACGTCGTCCACATCGACTGTCAACAGTGTGAAGCCGGCGCGACCCAGGAGATTGGAAACGTCACGGGTATCTACCAAAGATTAAGGTCTCGGGAAGGATTTGACGGGTAGTTCACGTACCGGTCATTGGTGAGACGTGTGGCGATATTCCACCCTCTCGCTCAACTTCCGCAAGTTGCAGTGCCGTTCTGGAGGGTTGTTCAGCTGATGCACGCTGAACGCGTAAGGTACTACCTACCTTAGCTCAAATAGTGTGTCTCCTCCAAATAACGCGCCTAGGAAGAACCCATCAGGTTTGAGTGCTTGACGGATTTGAATGAGGATTCCTGCGAGCAAAGGTCAGTGGATTTGACTTGGCTTCGAAGGTACATACCCGGTAGATCGTTGACCCAATGAAGGTTCAGGCAAGATACTATCGCTTCCTGTGAGTCTGGTGGAATGGTTTCGAGCAGTCGTTCTTCGTCTGCGTGTATTCTCTCGACGGGCACTAGTGACTATTCTCAGCGGATCCACGTTGAGTTCGGTAACTATCATGTTTACCGTCAAATTTCTCGTCGCTATCTCGGTGTAAGGTCTTCTCTTACAAATAGGACATTACGAACGGGTTGCCGGCATCTGGGACAGGTAGTACTCACCACTGAAGTCGAGCATTACGACCTTTTTTGTTGTTTGAGCGTCCAGTAGTTTGGAAAAATGCCCCGCCCCCGAGCCCACATCCAGAATGGAAGAGTATGTGCGTTTGATATCCTTATCACTGGTCACTCAGCTGCTGCATCAATCTAAGCAGATGCATACAAGCAGTCTTTCCATCATCCTATCGGCCACTTCGTCGCGCACGTAATCGACCAGCCTGCTGCAGTTGCCACTTTCCTTAAGCGCTGCCCTGTCTTTCTGTTTACGCTTTGCGTTCCTATCAAAGACCATGTAAGGCTGCATCGCCTGTGACGCCGACAGTGTTGCCCTGTAACGCCTCAGCGTTACTCTTTGGAGAATTCTCAACATTGGCGGCCGGTCAACCAAGGTTGGAACTAACCCTACCCTTCGATGGATGGGGACAGGGCCCAAAACGCCCCGAATAGGCCCAACAATAATCTGAGCACTCCAGGGAACACAAATCAACAGCCCCTTCATATCGCACCCCAGATACTCGAGATCTGGCGGCGAACGCAACAAGGAGCGTCGGTTGTCCCAGCTCCTGTCCTCACCCAAGCTCTGCAACTTGGTCCACTTCCAAATGAGCACTATGACGCACTTATGCAGCAAGTCACCTCGCTTGAGGGGTACATCCCTGTCATCCGGGAGCACCTGCGAATCCGGAACCTTGCTTATCTCGGACAGTCCGTATTGTAATATTCTATCTATCAAAAAATAGCTCATATCATGACAGGGTAGCTCTCCAGCAGCAGGTTCAAGCCAACTCTGCCGCGTCAGGTGCGTCGATCCATGAAGTATCGCCGACCACGAGTCCAATGCAAAACATGAGTAATATGCAAAACTCCTTGCAAGCTCAGCAATTTGCGGCTCGTCAGAACTATGTTCAACAATCGGTAAACGAAGCTGGTCCTTCCAACACCCAAGGGTACCCACATTATCACCAACACCGCTCTGGAAATTATGAGCAAGTGAGGCCGCAACAATACGCAAACCCTACTCCATACGGGATTCCTCATCAACTCGGCAGCAGTGCCTCCAACGGTCATATTGGCCAGAATAGATGGGGATATGCAAATGGGGGACCTAGTGGTGCTATCCCTCAACAATCCATCAGCCTGCAATCAGGGACTGCCCGTCCAGTTTCTCTCACAAACAATGCAAATATCCATCAAATACAAATACCGCCCGCCCATGTGGGTCCTGCGCAAACTGGATGGTCGCCTGCGCAAGAGGCAGCAGAATGGGAGCGGAGTTTGAATGCAATTCCCATCAATGAGCAAGCTAGATCGCCAGTTACACAGGCACCTCAAGGGTACCACTATCCTCCGACCCAGTCGTCAGTCACACAATCCATAGGATCTGCCGAGCAGCGTCGACCAGGCCATTCAAGTAGAAGCACTCAAAGAAGCCAATCAAGCGCCTCTGCACCAACACAAGGCGCTCCATCCGCTCCTGGTATCCCAAACCCTCCTCATTCTTCAAATTCTTTCCCCGCAAGCGGGTCAGGATATGTCCCGCAACCACCCCCAAAACCTTCAGCATCTACGGCTCAGTTAAATCACTATCGCCATATGTATCAACCACCTCCCGGTGCTCAACAGTTAGGTCCTCATCCCCCTTCTGCCCAAGCCCCCCAACTGGGTGTACCTGTTCAGGCGCCCCAAACATCGAATCGTCAACCTGCTGCTCCTTCCTCATCCACAACTTGGCCGAACACCCAAATCCCTTCTAGTTCCCCTTATACCCAGAACGCTCAGCGCAAAAATTTGGTGCACAACTTTCTTGCAGCGCTGGGAAAGCGAAAGGCCCCCACAGCGGATATCGATGATTCTAGTGAGGGTCCGAATAAGAGGAGGGCAGGAGAGAGTGCTGCGGATAGGATCAATCCATCTCCTTCCGGGTCAGCACCTATCGCCACGTCGGTGCCCAAAGCAAAACCAACTCCGACTCCAACCCCATCCCCGGTACTAGCGCCTGTACCAGCTCCAGCTCCAGCTCCAGCTCCAGTACTAGCGCCTGTACCAGCTCCTTTACCAGCTCCAGCTCCAGCTCCAGCCCCAGTACTAGCGCCTGTACCAGCTCCTTTACCAGCTCCTTTACCAGCTCCAGCTCCAGTTCCAGTTCCAGCTGAATCTCCGGTACTAGCGCCAGTACCAGCCCCATTACCGGTTCCAGTCCCTATCTCAGCACCAATGCCTGCGCCTCCACCGAAGACTGCTGCAGTAGCACCAGCCCCTGCTCCAGTACCAGCTGAATCTCCGATACTAGCACCAGTACCAGCCCCATTACCATCTCCAGTCCCTATCTCAGCACCAATGCCTGCGCCTCCGCCGAAGACTGCTGCAGTAGCATCAGCCCCTGCTCCAATACCAGGGTCATCAGGCAACAATGCGCAAGTAAACGGACAGGACAAGCAGAATGCCAAAGTTGATAGTATGAAGACACAGGAGAAGCAGAACGAAGGGAACAATGGAGCAACGGCAATCCCTGTGGCATCGACCTCTAGCCAGCCAGTTACTGTCGTTGCTGAAGAGCTCACGAGAGAACAGAAAGAGAAATTAATAGCAGCCATTACCGCACCACCTCGTCCTCGTCCTCGTCCCCAAACCGTCCCTGTCCCTGTCCCTGTCCCTGTTCCTCCGCCCACTGCGCAAGCAACCCCTACTCCTGTACCTGCACCGCCAGCAGCAACGAAACAGGCCGCTAAACGAAGCGTAATGCCAATAGTGCGACCGGTGCCCTTTCAGCGTACTGTCGCCCCTTCGCCTAAAAAAGCCAAAGTATCCATAGAGCCGATAATAAAGCAAGAGGAGGAAGAGGAGGAGGAGAGATTTCGTGAGACGTTTGCGGTTTGGGACCTTCGAAAGTCGGGCAAGGCGCTGCAGACCCCGAAGAAGAAAAAGGAGGTCATCGACCTTGGTATGGTTTCCTGTTCTCTCAAACGCGATGTTTAATGATTGACTGGATGTTTTTGTTTAGTCACGCCGTCAAGAGAGAAAGACAGGACGAAGTTAGTCGGACTCTACTCCACTCCTGTGCCACCATTACCCTCGGACCCAGAACCGCTCTTCCTTCCCAGTAGCCCAAGCGTGCAGCCCTTCTCAGAGGGGCTCACAGCCCCACCGAGCATGGACACGAACATCACTCCTTCGTCACGTGAACGGATAAAGGGAGAAGATGAAGACTACGACGACCAAACTCCCTTTGTGTGGGGTCCAATACCGTGGAGGAACCGGGCTTATGTTGAGGTTCCAATCGTGAATGGGCGGGGGTACGCCAGACGCAACGACAAGGACAAGAGTAAGGGCAAGGGCAAGCAGAGGATCAAGGCGTGGGAACGGGACGTGCTCGAGGGTGTGTGATTTGCCTGGATCTGAGATGGGGTGATTTATGGTCTTAATTTCTTTTGCATATGCCCCTTCCTGTCAATTTCAAAAACGATCCATCTCATTCTTATTGGCAATATCAATTTCATTTTGTTCATGCTTTGGTTTGAAGATGAGGGTGGTGCGGCAGCGTGGAACGGCAAGCATGATGATAGGGTCCTTAAAGCTATCAAGTGCCGGTGGAAGAATTGTCATGCCGTACTGCAAAGTAGGGCGCATTGTTTGAAGCACGTACAAGTTAGGCACGTTGGTGAAGTCGTAGTTGGTTTATTTGTTTTCTGAGGGCGATTGGTGATGACTAATTCTATCCATTCAGGATCAGGAAGACGTCCCTGAGGGCTGGGAGAAGTACTGTCAATGGAAGGGATGTGTGGCAGCCGCCTTTTCGACCCCGTACGGGCTTCAGAACCATCTAGCCTGGCACATCCGGGGGAGGTGGTTGTGTCAGTACAAAGGTACATCCACAAGTTTTTACTGAACTTCGTAAACCTTGACCGCCTGTTCGTCGGCAGGCTGTCCCGAACACTTTGAGACGATCTACCGACTAAAGGACCATCTCACGGAACAGCACGGCGGGCTCCAGGGACCATACAGACCTCTGGTGCCTTCGCTGAAACGTTTGAAAGGTGTTTCACGGAGGTTTGAGTCGCCGCTGCCTGCGCTACCGGAGCGGTGGTTTACATGGGATCGTGGGTGGTACGTTGACGTGGTGGCCAACCCCAGTGCGTCAGACGTGGGCAGCCCAAATGTGCTCGCTTCCGAGGGCGTGAGTAATCGAGTTGTGCTGGCAGCTGCAAGACTAAGTAACGTTGTCTCTCTCTTCCTCTTCTTCTTCTTTTTTGTTCGCAGGTCAACTCGCATCCGTTGATGCCGATAACACCTCAGCGTGAGAGAGACGGAAGAACGCACAGTAGGACGGGGCGGTCGCAGAGGGAGCTAGCGGCCAAATACGAGTATGGGTTTCTGGTGCCATATTACCCGCCGGATTTTAACTGCGGGGATCTGCGGGTGGGGCTGGAGGTGTTGGAGCGGGAAGGCGGGTATGGTGAGGGTGGGGTTGCTGAGATAGGGTCTCCGGATGAGCTGCTACTCGTTGGTAGGGAGGGCTGAAGGCCATGTGCTGCTGGCTGCTGGTAGCTCGTGGGAAGCGCGGCGTTCGGGGTGGACCGGGG
>Ga0307513_10004942_pt1 | contig 17681 bp, 19 predicted proteins | sample 15_EM_MG_FD_202174 | JGI IMG/M metagenome (GOLD analysis project Ga0307513, IMG submission 202174) | Populus trichocarpa ectomycorrhiza microbial communities from riparian zone in the Pacific Northwest, United States - 15_EM | ecosystem: Host-associated > Plants > Roots > Unclassified | place... | reverse complement strand
ACGTCTCCTCGTCCACGCTGGAGATATTCCAGCGGTCTGTGCCTGGCTTTAGAGGCACTTGCACCATTCGGCCCCCAGGACGAAGTATATCCACTCTCTCTACTCCATACTCCCTGCTACCAGCGTAGTCTCCTGCCCACGGGATGGGCCAGACGCCATATGGGAACCCTCGTCCCGCCATGCTCGTGGGATCCGACACAGGATAATTCCACTGAGGGTAACCGGACCCATATGCACGTGACCCGTATATAGTGCTCCTATCACCTGAACCGTACGGTCGTCCGGTAAACGGATACCCCATGAGGTTGGAGATGGCCCCACCGCCTCCCGACCACGCGGATACCGTGCGTGAATCGAAGTTATTGAGGGATTGTGCGATACTAAAGCGACGGTTTGTTAAATTGTAATACGCAACCACCTCATACGGAGAGGCAACAATATTGAAGACCAGCAAGAGGACGCTTGCGGATGTGAGTGGAGAATTATGCATCTCCTACTCGTTGTGTCGTTAGTAAAAGAGGTGATTCGGTGAGCGGAAGGTATAAGTAAGCTCTAAGAGGCCCACGTAAGCCTAATGACCCCATGTTCAGTGTGGGATCAGTGGCGGGCAGGGTCACGTCACGGATGAGACTCACACTTGTCCCGTCCATGAATAAACTGGGCGGGCAACGAGTGGCGAGATTGACGAAGGGAACTCAACATTTTTGGCGAGGTGGATAACCCTAGTGACTCTCAGTTATGGGTTGGTCCATCTCCAAAAGTAATGACGTCGGAGTACGATGTTTCACACTAGGACAGTCGCGCAGATCACGCAGATCGCGCAGAATGTGTGGGAGGAGGAGAAAAGAAAGGCCAAGGTAGTCACCGGAATTGACCGGACCAGGCACGGACATGTTCTAAACGAGACAAAGGTCTTTCTTTCGACGCGCGGACATTATCCTCAAGGGTATAGTTGGAACTCATCTACCTCCTTTCTCCGCCTCGCAGTCGCCTGCTTCTCCGCCCGAGTCCGGCGCACCTTGGCCTTCACCTTGTCCGTCGCATATTTACATGTGCGACGGCAGCACGCATACAAAATTCCGAGTGAGCATGGGCCCAAAAATGCACTACACAGTATGGCGGTGATGATAACGCGGTCCGTGTCCGTGTCCTTGGGTGGCATATCAAGTATTGGGAGGGCGATGGCGATGGTTTCATTGATACATCGCAACCATGAGCTGTACCTCATCACGTCGTTGAGTGGTGTCGATTGATCGTGAGTGAGGAGAGTGGAGGTGTTGAGCGGCGGGTAGGCGTAAGTATTGTTATACTGGGGATGGGCGAGCGCGAAGGTCGACGCACGATAATACTGCAGGACATTCCCAGGATGAAACCTGACACCCTGACCGGTATTATCCCCTGCTACGCCTCTTGCGTCGTCTGCAGGTTCAAAAAATTCTGGCCAGATGGGCTCAGCGTGGCACCAGTCGACCATATTTGTTAAAATGCTGAGCGTAGAACCCCGATCTCCTATCAACCAGTATGTCTCCTCCTTCTCGCTAGAGTAATTACCACTAGGCTGCGTCGGTCGCAAAGGGGCCTGCACTACCTGACCCCCCGGTCTGAACAGTTCTGCAGTCACTTCACCATACTCTGCTGACCCTGAGTAGTTTCCGGCCCAAGGAATCGGCCACGCTCCGTACGGAAAGCCTCTCCCTGCTGTAGTGGTAGGATCCGGAACGGGGTAGCTCCAGACGGGGTAACCCGAGCCATATGCACGAGAGCCATACATGGTGTGCCTATCTCCTGACCCATAATTTCGGCCAGCAAATGGATTCCCCGCATCATCGTCCAGTTGCTGGATTGGACCGCCACCGCCGGACCAAGCAGACATGCGGCGTGTATCAAAGGTCTTTAAGGATTGAGTGAGTCGGAAACGGTAGGTGTATAGTGGGTCGCACTCGTTATTTGCTGAGACCAATAATCTCGGAGGCGGAAATACAGTAAAGGGTAATAGTAGGGACATTATCGGCCATAACGGGTTACGAGTACGGATCATATCAAGTCGTTATACGTTCGCGGCTTCGTGGTGGGTGTAGGGGGTGAAGATACAACCCTCCGTTCGACCTTCCGTTGGCGTTGGGCGCTTATATGCCAATCAAGGGACAGCTCGACAGACAGCTCGACAGACAGCTCGACAGACAGCGGATCGATCGCCCGTCCAAACGAAATCCTACAACGAATCCTACACCCAGCGTCATCCGACGAAAATATTTTTTGGTATTTAACGCGTAAATATTGGCTGGTTCTTGTACCGCCATCCCCGCTTTTGGCCGCCACAAAAGGAGACGGTAATCCCGAGCTCCCAGCTTGGACACCACCACTATCTAAAATACAGTATAGCCTCGGCTTGTGCTGGCCACAATTTCTACGCATATCTGGAAGACTTCTCCGATTATATTTCACCACAACCCCGCCCTCTCATTGCCAGCGCATCATGAGTTCTTCACCAACAAAGAGATCCCCAGCCAAAGCCACAGGGACGCGCCAACGAGCAAGGAAGGAACGGATAGCACCTGTATCAACCCCACACCCACCATACGCCTTTGGCGCTCTCCTTACTCTTGGCAGTCTGACTATTCTCCTTCCCGTTGTCTCGCTCGCCACTTTGGCATCCAAGCTCGCTTTACACCCCCTCTATGGCTCCACAACAACCTCATTACATTTCGTGGAAGTGCTGGCAGGCACTTGTGCTTTAGCTACAACCCGGCCTGACCTTCCCGTGCACACAACGCTCCTAGCCCTAGGGACCTTACTTTCTGCAGCACCCTTCACCGCGAGGTGGCTGGGATCATGGACTGCCAGATGGCATGACCCTATTTGGGGACCTGTGGTTACGCAGATGGGAATTGCCGTGCCTGTTGTTGGTTTGAGCGTTGTGCTCGCCCGTTCCAGGGTAGTAAGTACTTCTTTTCAGATAATATCTGACTCATAACGATTACCCATCCAGAATGCACTGTTTCCAAAAGCCTCGCCGTTGATAGTTCATCCGTTCACAAGTCTCATTGTATTCAGTTCAATTTTGTTTACCGAACCTGTGCTGTGGAGGTACATCCCCCTCGGAGGTCAATACACAAGTTGTAACATAGTAAGTCCAGCCCCATAATACACTCTCGTCTTTGACCAATATTCACCCCGTCATAGTTCCTTGCACTCGGCCTTGCGTCTTCCGTCCTCTCTGGCCTCACGACTCCACTCAAAGGATCAACCCCGCATAGAGCAACTTCTTCGCTTCTTCGCTCCTCGCTATTGCTCTCTATACCCTTCCTCATCGCATACTTCTCAAAGGCAAACCTACCCTGCTCTCACCCTGTTCTCCCAGCTCTATTCCCACCTCAAAATGTGACCCTCGCCTCCATACCGAGCCCTTTCCACACCCATGCCAACGCCACCGGACCGCGCGTAAACCTGCTCGCGCGGGCAGATTCATGCACAGGGACCATCGTAGTCGCGGAGGATGTCAAGAGAGGATTTAGGTACTTGAGAGCGGACCACAGTTTGCTCGGGGGTGTTTGGATTGGGGAGCAGGCGTTCGGGAAACAAATTGGCGACTCCATCTATACGGCGTTTGTTTTACAAGAAGCGATTCGACTTGCTAAGCGTGAGAAAGCAGATGGAGCAGAAGAGAACGCCCTAATCATGTGCGTCTGTCCTCTATATTCCCGACTTGTTAGGCTAACATTCGACTATTCAGCGGCCTTGGGACAGGTATCGCAGCGCAATCTCTGATCACCCACGGGATTAAAACCACCATCGTCGAGATTGATCCAGCGGTCTACAAATACGCACGCGAATACTTTGGTCTCGCTGCCCCTCACGCCGTCCACCTAACCGACGCACGCGGATGGGTGCACGAGCAATCCACCACCTCAGACCCGTTCCTCGCCAACCTCGGACAGTCACCTGCCAAGTATGACTACGTTGTCCACGACTGTTTCTCCGGCGGCGGTGTACCTGAGCATCTATTTACCAAGGAATTTTGGGCGGATTTGAAGGAGATCATACGGGATGATGGAGTCCTTGCTGTGAATTTTGCTGGGCACCTGAAGAGCGACGCTGCGCGTGCTATCTGGTTCACGCTTCAACACTCTTTTGGTGGTTGCCGTGTATTCCACGATCGAGTCGAGACGAACGATGAGAAGAGGAGGGTTGCAAAGGAAAAGAAGGCCAAAGGAGAGAGAGTCAACGAGGATGAGCACGACGCTTTCCTCAATATGGTGTTCTTCTGCTCGCCTGTTGGCAAGCGGCTCGACTTCCGCCCAGCCGTCCAGGAGGACTTCTTGGATAGCTGGTTGCGATACTACATACTCGGTCAGCTGATGGACAACGAAGTGACGGAGAATGAGATTGTGGGAGATGTCCCGCAGACAGTTGTGGAAAAAATAAGATGGGTGTTGACGGATCGGGATAACAAATTGGGGGTATATCAGCACCAGAGCGCCGTAGAGCATTGGAAATGTGCGTGTGAAATCCTTTACCCTGGTTGCGGAGTTTATATTCTATTAACCGGTATCCGCAGTGATGCGCGAGCAAGTACTCGACGACGAAGTATGGGAAGTGTATTAGTCAGTGGCAGCTACCTATGTATGTACTGTTTGCTCCGAGTACTCCATCACTTTCAATTAGATGCTTTTATGAATCCCGTTGGCCCAGAGCACAGAATTTTTGGACACATTACAGCACCCCATAGCCACTTACACTTGTCGACGAGAATACAAGCGAGTCCGTACCGGCCACATTGCGGGTTCAACCTGACCAGCAGGTTCAGGCTCGACGCAACCTCCAATTTGTTGGCTTCTCATGATTGATAGAAGTATTTTTTCTGTCCCCGGTTCGTAATCAAGGCCCTTGCGTTAGAACGTAGAGCATCTTTTATATGTTTCTGGGTGCGCGTCCGCATTAATTCTGCTCTATGTTACCACCCTTAGTTAGCACCCACTTTGAACTCAGCCTCTACAGATTCAATGATACCAGCTATTTGCTAGCTTCATTTGTGGCACGTATTGTGGCACGTTGGTGCCCTGGTGCACTGAAATTTGCAGCACATCATGCCCTCAGCCGTTCTTCGCTACAATATCTAAGGTACTATTGCCATACCCACCCGTTCTCCACCTCTTCAATTTCTAAATTATCTGACTTGATTCCACACGACCTTGCGTGCCGGTGCCACTGTTTTTCGAACTAGCACTTTGCAATTGTGGGGTTAGCAGGACAAATTCTTTGAGGCCAAAACCGGTCGGGCCATATATCCGTTTTCTGGGTAGGCTGTGGCACTATAGGGGGGCTAACCGATGGCGTCTAGCTGGCCCGTTTGGTGCTGCGCTTTCGGACATAAACTACAGTGACTGAACTTGAACTACCAGAACTGAACCAGTCAAAAGACCAGTGTCCGACCCGATAAATTGGGAAATACTCTGAGGCATTAGCGAAAACAAACTACTTACAGTCTGATGTAAGTCCAGTGTTGTCGTGCTGGATCCGTGCTTCGGGCATTGTGTGACAGCCAACTGGTTTTTTCATTAAATTATTTTGTGATATTTGGCTCGTTCCGCCGTCAGTGGGCAGTCACGGCGCTTCTCCGAAAGCTCGTATTCCAGCTGTAATCAGTTCTCTTCCATATACTCCTCTTCCTACGACCCAACAAGTTACGGATGTATCGTCCTTCACCTGTGTCAGCGATCATCCTGCTGGTCTTCGCTTTTTCTTCTCCAGAATCGGTGGTTGCGAATAACAATAACTATCGCTTCAGTATCGCACAATCCCTCAACAACTTCGATTCACGCACGGTATCCTCATGGTCTGGGGGGGGCGGAAGTATAGCAAACCTCGCGAACAGCACGGGGCACCCGTTTTCTGGGCGACCGTACGGCTCAGGTGATAGGAGTACCATATACGGATCACGTGCGTACGGATCCGGGTACCCTCAGTGGAGCTACCCTGTGTCGGATCCCACAAGCGTGGCGGGACGAGGGTTCCCGTATGGTGTTTGGCCTATCCCGTGGGCAGGAGATTATGCAGGCAGCGGGGAGTACGGAGCAGAGAGTGTGGATATATTCCGTCCTGGAGGTGTCATGGTGCAGGTCCCTCTAAAGTCGGGCCCAGACCGTTGGAACGCCTCCAGCCTGGAGGAGACGTACTGGATAATTGGGGATCGAGACTCGATAATAAGCATCATGGCGAGCATGGTCGATTGGTGCCATGCTGAACCAATCTGGCCAGATACATTCAACCCTGCGGAGAGTGCAATTGGTGTAGCGGGTGACGCAACTGGTCAAGGTGTCAGGCTGCACCCTGGAAACATTCTTCAGTACTATCGTGCTTCGACTTTTGCACTCGCGCACCCCGCATACAACAACAGCTACGCATATTTTCCATTGAACACGTCAACGCTGTTGACTCATGACCAGTCGACTCCATTGAACAACGTAATGAAATACAGTGCGTGGCTGCGTTGCATCAACGAAACTATCGCCAACGCTCTTCCGATTCTCGATGACGGACCGCCATCCGACAATAACTCTATCGGCCTCGCTTTCATCCTTGTTTTGACTGTGGTGTGTAGTATCATAAGCACATATTTGTGCATATTGGCACCTAGGCTAATTCTCCGTGGCAACTGCTTAATGAGGATCCGTCAAATCCCATACAAGAAAGAGGCAGCACTCGCCCGGAGAAATATCACATTTGACTTTCAGAACTACCCATAGGCTCTTCTTAATGCTTTAGATGTATGGTAGTTCACGGTGTTACCGACGCAACGTGGGATAGAGAACCAATGTACATCCCTGTCGACATGAGGCTGATTGCCCATTTTTCCATTTGTGAGAATTTGGTATCCCTTGTACCTTGTATGCTGCTGGACGTCCATAGAGCATTAATGTATACCCCTGTCGGTATGAGGCTGATTACCTATTCTTTATTTTATCGGGATTTGGTATTCCTTGTATCTTGCATGCTGCTTGGCCTCCTTGTGAATGGTTTGGTCTACAATCGGCATGCCTCATCTGCTTGGCTTGGAGGTCTGTATGCTTCTGGCCTTCACCCAGCGCATGGTCCCAGTGTAGAATGCCGTTCTCAAACACCACTCATTCTGGAGATGGGCGAATCCGTGATGGGAATCACGGGTTTTTCTCTATCTTCTTAGCTAGAAGACGGCGCGCCCCGCTTCGGCCTTCAGTCTCGCATCTCGCTTCGGAAGTAGGAACTGCTTTTCGAGTGTAGTTCTGATGTAAATGCCAGCTGTGTGACGAAAATCCGCCGAGAAACAGAACACTCTGATGACAAGAAGTATGGACGATCTCTAGATCTCGCAGTATCATTACCACCAACGCTCTTTCTGCGCCGACTCCCAGGCATCACCTACATACTTTACGATTGTAGGTTCAGGGATCCTCGTACTCCTAGCCAATCACAGGCCCTGTAAAACAGTGCTGCTCTGTATTTCCTCTGGTCCCTATCCTCGACTCTAAGCCCATTCTTCCTCAAATGTCGCCTGTACGAGGCGGTCAACCCTCCACAGATTGACAAGAGAATGATGAGAGCCATTCGTGCTGGTCTCTCGGGATGGCAAACAAAGGCGTCAGCAGGATCGCTGGTTTGCCACCAATGCGATAAAGGATTGCCAGATGAAAAACCTATGCATACGACCTTGAACGATGGACACGATGGACACGATAGATGTTGTGGCGACCTCGTTCCCATGCTGTGCTTCGCTCATCATGGAATCGGCCCTCCTTCCTCATCTGTCACACAGCATCTGTCACACAGCCACCTGCAGCCACCTGCCGCGTTTTATTTATTTGTTTGCGCGTCTCCGTGTTCAGCCGACCTGCTGCCGACCACGTCCGCCTCATCCGACTCCTAAACTCTAAGAAAAATACTCCTGGCGACCCTGTGCCTCGAGGATGGGACACCACGACCATACGGTACACGCACGGAGAATGGAGACGCCCGCGGCTGTGGTTGGCGCGCTGCTTGTGGCTTTGATTGCTCTTAGCCGTACGTCTCTATTCACATCCTCTTCTAGATATTAACCGTGGGCTAATCGTTTGCCCATCCGTACATTTCCCTGATTTTCCCTTCATCTTCTGAACTTGTGGCATACCGGTTCGCACGTTTGTCGCATGGTCCTGTCTCTCAACATCCTCATAACCAACACGAACGACATTTGGGTATTTCTGTTTGCCATTTACAACCCGCACTTTCGCCTCAACTCCCCACATACCGCATTCCATCCCATTCCTCACACTCCCTCACTCTTGATGGCGTACCAACTGTAAATGCGGGCCATATTCTTCCAACATGCGCACATACGGGCGGTGTATACTATCTAATCGGCGTACACAGTTTACCTTTTAATTCGCAGTCGTTCCTCACGCTCCGGCTCAACGATCCTGCTTGTTGGGCCTTCAGATGGCGGCAAGACCGCTATTTTCTCCTCTGTAAGTGGTAACCCTTTATGCTACTCTAATACTCTCGTGAAATGAGTTTTAGTACCACTGGTGATTCTGCGAACTGAAACGAGGACTTGTACCTAACGCTCTCTGTGAAAACCTCCAAATCATTGGAGGTTGGATATACTCCCCTGGCGCTGAGTGACGCAGTTCGAATCGGGCATCTTTCGTTCTAGCAATCCGAGCTACTATACCCAAGGTCACGAAGGTGCAAGCCACCGCACTAACTATAGCTCAGAGTTGTTTCCTATGCGTAGCTTATGTCGTATGTACTAGTCTTGCCTTCATCAGGGTACTCCAGAGGAGTCGCAGGCCGGCGTGCCCCTTCACCCAGGGTATACAGGCAGTGCAGAGGCGTTGGAAGGTCCCTGGAGGATTCCTATGTTCCAGGTCATATTTATCACAAGACCAGACGATCTCTGCGTACCTCCGTCCTGCAACTTTCCGATCAAAGGCGCAGTCTAACCATTGTTCCTCTCTAGCTGGTATTCAACCAAACACCCCAAACGGCAACCTCCCTGCAAATAAACACCTCGACATACCGTCCACCGTCCCCCTTCTCGCCCTCGTCTCTGACGCTCATCGACATCCCGGGGCATCCCCGCATTCGCGGACAATTCACATCCTACCTCTCTCCTACGTCCCCAACAAAGGTTAAGGGCGTAATATTTGTATGCGACGTTAGCTCCCTTGCACGCAACGCGGGCGTCGTAGCGGAACACCTGCAGCTAGTCATGCAGGGCTTGCTCGGCGCGGATGAGAGCGGACGGGGGACCGTACCGCTACTCGTACTTGGCCACAAGGCGGACCTATTACCGAAAATGTCTGGAGGAGTGAACTCGCAGGCGGCGGTGCAGCGCGTCAAGAGCATCTTGGAGCGCGAGCTGGAGAGGCGAAGAAGGGGTGCTGCCTCTGGTGCTGGTGGGATGGCCGCGCTAGGCGAGGACGAGGGGGGCGGTGGAACCGGTGTGGGAGCGGGGCTAGACATTACTGGGGATGAAAAGGAAGTGTTTCAGTTTGAGAAGTGGGAAGGTGGAGAAGTCGACGTGAAGGCTAGCTGTGTGGATGTGAAACGTTCGGGCGATGGCCATACGACCGATGATGAGGAGCATGAGGCGGAGAAGGCCGGGACGAAGGGCGAGGACGGGCTCGCAGAGGTGGTCCAATGGATCGTCGGCCTTCGGTAGATCTTTCGCGGTTATTGTTAGAGACTGAGCACGTCTATCTTGACAACGAGCATGCAGGACCATTGTGGTGCACAAAGACGAATGTCGAGAGCAGCCCTGGGGATCAGATATGGAAACCCTTAAGCTGTGGGATACTCCTTTCCAGACTTTGGGTTGACCATTCGTTCGGGGTGGAAGGCCCCTCTCAGCCCTGAGAGCGTCAATCGAGATTGCGAGTCGAGCCTGCACAGAACGTGGGAACGAGCAGGTAGGCTCGGCATAGGCTAATTGAAATTTGGTCAGCATCGTGTACAATGTGCGCGGAGACGCGTGGGTCATTTCTATTACCTCGTGGGCGAGAGGAAATCCTATCTCAGGTGCGTCGGAGAACCAGGTCCGGTCGTAGATCATATTTGGTAATATGTTCACTGTGATAGGTCGTGTACATATATCCCTCATTTCAGGGCTTCGTATACAAACACGCATTCACTCAATGCAGTCCCCAAACGCCTTTGGTAGGTTAAACCTTTCCCAGTTAAAAGGCATGGCGTCGAAGTCGCCCAGGGTGCCGCGGCTTCTGTGTAGATGACAGTGGAACCAAGGTCTTTTCAGTCTTCGAAGCATTACATACGAACGAACTTCCGAAGAGAGTTTTGGGAAGGTGTAAAGTAAATGATCCATAGAGTCCATTTAGAAATATTTCCTTGTAATAGCTGATTCAAGCCGCGATGAGGGGGAGAGATTGGAGCGCCATCACTCAAGTTCGACCCTAATGGTGAACACAATCTCAGTGTTGTGCTTGCCAAAGGCAAATTGGACCAATAAACAACCTTTAGAAGTTGGCCCATGAACGTCCTTTTTATGAGTATCAGAGGATTGAACACAGATTTTATTGTTTGTCAACAGACGAGGTGCAAGTTGCCCAGATGGGGATCTGGATAGAAACCCCACTGCTATTGGCGTCTGCCTGGTTCAATGTATGTTACAATATGGTCTATGGACTATAGACTCGCGTAAGCACGGCGGAGAGTCCCAACACAATCCCTATCTATTGACCCGCGTACTTTGGGTACACTAGAATTTGTATGGAACGACTTAGAGTAGTTACAACTCAGTGGATAGTGTCAGCGCAATCGCTGAGCTGATAAATGCCCTATACACCGGACTTATGTACTACGCAGGGCGCAGCGGGACGGGACTCAAACAATGTCCCCGGGGTGTACGTGTAACAAGCCACGTAGACAAATACCCTAGCGGTGCAGCAGCACTGTACAGCGGCTTAGGCCGTCCAGGCTCAACTAGCGCCGGCCTTCATTATTACTGCGCGTCGTGAGGACGCGGCCGACGAATTCCGAACATATTCCTAATAACGTATTGTCAGACTGCTGAGTGGTTTGGAGTGTCTGCACTTAGACCCATCTTATTCAGTATTGAACCAGTACTGCACAGGTCCTCCATTCATTTTTTGGTCGCTTATTCATCTAGTGGAGCCAAAAGAAGCGAAAAAAGAAGCCACCATGGAAACACTATAGTAAGGGTGGAACCCCGTGCAAGGCCGATCGATCTGCTATCCTTCGAGATGCGCCGCATAGACTTGCTTGACTCACCGACCGGTAGTGGTCGACTGGCATAAATGGCTGAACCCTGACCACAAAAAGACGCCTGACAAGATAACGGGGCTGTCTTCCCTGTCAGCGCACGGCAGTCCATCACTGGAACATCCCCGCACGCTGAATAAATGCCAGGGGTGTCACCGAGCGGACCCGAGTATATTTGTATATGGTGCACACCAGGCTAGCAACTGATTGAAATGATACTCTAATAGTAGAATACAATGGCATTCCCCGATGTGAAATCAATATGGGAAGAAGTGGAGTCTATAGAACGCTCGAGCCTACCTGTCCACACAGGAGGGACAGCCCCGAGGGGCCTAACAAAATGTGACACCTATCAAGTTGAGATACACCAAATTCAAAATGCCGCACTGGTCGGCTGGCTAATTAGCCAGCTGGTCGAGAACGCAGATGGCCCAAGGGCATGTGTCTGGTAATCTCCAAGTCCTGCTTGGTCCGTATATAGAGAAGAACTATGAATAGTGGAGGGATCGTGCACCCTCTCACCAAGGAGTCCAATGAAAGTCCCACAATCATCCGTGCATTCAACTCGGAAGCCATCAGTATGTCTTGCCTGCACGTTATAGGTACGCTTGAGCTAGCTCCCATCATGTGTGGGCTCACGTCGCGAGATCCATTGACGCTCATACATACATAATAACACTGTTCCAGGGTCGATAGCCATAGAGTAGTTTTGGGTAGAGTTGGAATTGTAGTGTGGTGCAATGGCAGACAAGGGGCCTAAAGGACCGAAAGGCAGGGGGTCAATGATGTCAAGGCGTGCCCTGGAATTACAATGACGCGTGTAGCTGCGAATAAATCCAATATTCGCGCACCCTAAATCTATCGTGTTCAGTCTACTTGCTATCCAGCCTCGACCGAAGGAAAGTGGTTTCGGTCTCAGGTGCCTCTGAAGCACTGATCGCATGAACACTTAGAAACACTTAGTAGCCAAATATTTCCGGGTTTTTGTGCAATATACGCGGGATTCGGAGGTCGTGTTCAGGTTTATGTATGCAATATACCAAAGTATCAGTTAAATAGGTGTTGCGAGGAATCAAGCTGTCAGATATAATTATTATAGCAGGGATAAGAAATTTGCATATTGCAGTAATGGCCGTGGCGTGGTTCTGCTGCTCGTACAGATAATCCCGAATTGAAATCAAACACCTAGTGGTGTCCTGAGCTAGCCCCGGACAATATGCTCCAAGGTACAGCTCGGGCACAGGGTTCCACTAGTGCTTGTAAGTGGCCAAACGTCGTGGTTGCCGTGAGTACCGTGAACTGACAGGGGTAAAGGTTTTCTATTTCGAACACGGTACCATTCTCATTGCCTTCAAGTACTGTTCCTGAAATCAGTCTATTCCGCCTGTGGCAGGACCCTTCAGGGTCATCTTTAATTTTGACTAATCTCCGATAAACTCCGATACGATGCACGCGGTTCGAGGGAGTGACCATGTGGATTACGGCCTGGATTACGGACTGGATTACGGACTGGATTACGGACTACATCTCTTTATTTCGTATTCGGACTTGGGGATGATATGCGGAAAACCGGATGTAAAATACACCAGCCCAATGGGTCGAGCGGGTAGTGAAAAGGATACAAGGTAGATCCCGTTGGCCCTGTTTAATGACCGGGTGGAGCGGAATAACCCACAGAGAAGGTACTTTGAACCCTGTTCTACTGAAATTTCTTACACAATGCGGCGCGAGCGGCCGATACACGGATATTAAGGGGTTCACTCAGTTAACTGTCAGGAGTGTTTATAAGCAGAGGTTTGAGGGTGCAAAAGGTGTTCCCTAGAGCCCTCCCTCTTCTACCACAGCAGCAGTATCGACCGTCCATGGTCACTCAAATTTCACCGTCGGACACTATACGGTCGCTATAGCCTCCAGAAGTGCGCTTTGGTTTCGTTTGTGAGTCCCCATTCTGCGCCTTTCCATACATCCCGTGATCACCTCACAAGCGACTAACTTGGGACTTCAGGCGCTCTTAGTGGTTCAAGGATATCGTATCTGTAGACTCGTGTCCAGTCAGCTTCAGCGGCCACGCATCAGATGTCGGTAGTTATGAGAGGTTTCTGAGTGTGAACATGCCAACGGGTGTTCCCCTGGAATTACAATGACGCGTGTATAGTGCGAATAGACTTCACATTCGCACACCTTCCCTGGTTATTTGTTTGGCTGCCCACCTAGCCTCATCTGTCGATCTTGAGATGCCGTGCGTGTGGGGAATGTCAATCGATGAGCCTAGGTGGTCAGCCGTGTGCTCGATAATACCCCTGTGGGACGTTCTGTGGAGGGTGCCTACTCCTCACACCGGTCGCGGCACGTTGTGAAGTAAGTCATGGGAGTGGTCAATTCGAAGGAACAAAGCTGGTAAAATCTTACCCACACACCTCGTCCATCTCTTGCCACGCCTGACGCTCTCTCACCCGAAATGTCGTCTACGTGCTTGCCAGCATCTGAGGCGCTCAATTTTCTAAAGAGCTATGCCGAGGCCGACGGTCTTTCCGCTGAACAGCTAATGGACTCCCGCACCAACGGCACTGGTGGTCTCACTTACAACGACTTCCTCCTCTTACCTGGTCATATCAACTTTGGGGCTCATGAAGTCGTTACCGAGACGCGCATCACCCGCAATGTCGTACTCAAGACGCCGTTTATGAGTAGTCCCATGGATACTGTCACTGAGCGAGATATGGCTGTCAATATGGCAGTAAGTGTCTATCTCCCAGAATCATTAGAGGTCATCGCGGCTGCTTTGCGAGGTTATCCGCCCGTCTTCGAGGTGTTGCCAGCTAAATTTATCCGAGTCGGAAGGATCACCGACCGCTCGATCGGCTCTGTGGTTCAACTCAGCCAACCCTCCAACGTGTCTATGCTCACGTTCTTCGACTAGCCCCCGAATACCCCGTCATCTGTCGCCATTTCTCGATTCAGTGGCTGACCAATTCGCAGCTCCTCGGTGGCATTGGTGTCATCCACCACAACCAATCACCAGAAGCACAGGCCGCCATGGTCCGTGCAGTCAAGCGCCACGAAAATGGTTTCATCTCAGACCCAGTCGTTCTTTGCCCTGATGCTATCGTTGCCGATGTGCTCGATATCAAGGCTAGGTTTGGTTTCTGTGGTATTCCCATCACTGGTGAGTTATGAGCGAGATTTTACATATTATGATGAAGAACCTATATCATACCTTCGTTCTTCCGAGTAACATGTCTTAACCATGGACGTGTGGCATGCGGATTCATACCATATTTCCTATCTGACCTCCAAATCTTTTTCGAATAGTCCTAACTACATCCCCCAGATACCGGTAAACTGGGCGGTAAACTACTCGGGATCGTGACCTCGCGCGACATTCAATTCAACCCCTCTAACACGCCTCTGCACACAATCATGACCACAGATCTAATCACCGCTCAAACAGGCGTAACCCTCGCCGAAGCAAACAACATTCTCCGCCTCTCAAAAAAGGGTAAGCTACCCATAGTGTCCGCGAACAATGAACTCGTCTCGCTCCTCGCGCGGTCCGACCTCCTCAAGAACAAAAACTTTCCTCTCGCATCGAAGGGACCGGAAACGAAGCAGCTCTACTGCGCAGCGGCGGTCGGCACGCGCGAAGCGGACAAGGGACGTCTTCGGCTCCTGGTCGAAGCAGGCCTGGACATTGTCGTTCTCGACTCGTCGCAAGGCAACTCGATCTTCCAGATAGAGATGATCAAGTGGATCAAGAGCGCCTACCCCACACTTGAGGTCGTTGCGGGGAATGTCGTCACACGCGAACAGGCCGCGGCGCTCATTGTGGCTGGGTGCGATGCACTCCGTGTCGGTATGGGATCCGGAAGCATCTGTATCACACAGGAGGTTATGGCTGTCGGACGACCACAAGCAACAGCCGTATGGAAAGTTGCCGAGTTTGCGAGGCATTTCGGTGTGCCCGTTATTGCTGATGGAGGCATTGGAAACGTCGGCCACGTAGTCAAAGCGCTCGCAATGGGTGCTGGAGCGGTTATGATGGGGAGTCTGCTCGCGGGGACAGAAGAAGCCCCCGGTGAGTATTTCTATTCTGGCGGTAAAAGGGTCAAAGCCTACCGTGGTATGGGGAGTATCGAAGCTATGGAGCAGAGGAGTATTGGCGCCAAGAAGGATACTAAACCCCCAACTGCGAATTGGACCGGAAAAAATGCGCCACCTCCACCTGTTATTGAGCAAGGCAACGCGGCGACGGCGAGGTACTTCTCTGAGTCCAGTACCATCAAGGTTGCCCAGGGTGTCTCTGGTGATGTACAGGATAAGGGGTCCATCCACGCGTTCTTGCCGTATGTTCCTCCGCTGTGTACCTCCTTCCCCAGCTCAACTTGACCCATCTTACATAGGTATCTCCATGCTGGTTTACAGCATTCGCTTCAGGACGCGGGATTGAGGAGCATCGGCGCCCTCCATGAGGGTGTCCGTGCCGGCAAGGTTCGGTTCGAGCTGAGGACTGTGAGTGCGCAGGTTGAGGGCAGTGTGCATGGGTTGAACTCGTGAGTTATTTCGTTCACGACAGAAATTTGGAATGGGATGAGCTGACTGTTTGTGTTGACAGATACACGAAGCGGCTGTTTGCTTAGCCGATGTATCGCACATCAAGATGTATCTCTTATCTCGCAATTGAACCAATTGAATCAAGTCTTTAACGATGAGCTGCCACACGGCCCTGAATAAACACGAAGCGAGGCACGGTGCGTATGCGAAGTTAGAAGGTACGAAACAGGCTCTGAATGTAAAAAAGTGATATACTCGACCTTAGCAACGAACCTGTCAAGAGTTTTGTGACTCCGGCCTCGGTTGGCTGGTTGGGCACACTGGCACTTCCTACACAACCCAGATATACTATTGTACTCTCGCTAGTCGTTATTAGTTCACCCATGCCAACCTCTGTGTGTCTTGGCGTGCCACCTTTGTATGGCAGTTCCCAACAATCCGAAAGCAACTTGTCGAATCTCCAGCTAGAGTTCCCGGATCAAGGTGGTTCCAATTGCGGTATGGAGTACTTCAAGAGCGCTTGCCTGGTCGAGGAAACGCAGCTCTCGCCCGACACCAACGGTAAGAGACCAACGGTAAGAGGAAGAGGACCGAGAAGGGCCGACCTTTATTTTCGATTCCCTATTTGAGCCTTGGCCCAGGGCAACCGTTGACTGCGATGCGCCACACTCCCACCCAAGATATCAGCCATATACCCCTTAGTGTATGCCATAGTTGAGAATCACAGACATAATATGGATAGCCACCCCAAATATTAGTTGTTCCAACATCCCCCTGCGTAAAACCTGCCAACGAGCCTCTTGTTCGAGTTGGAGGTCAATACGTTACGGCACCCCCCCCCCCCCCACGGACCATGCTGCGATTGACACAGACCCTGGTAAGTTACAGAATCTAGCAAAGATCGAATTGGAAATTTCGACGGCATACGGCTCGCCTTAAATTTCTGGAAAGGAGATCAATAACGCGAGTGCTGCCGATATCTAAGAACCTTCGTGAGAAGGGTTACGTTGGCAGTTACGATATCAATGGGCGCATTCTTTCAAACGAGTGCTGCACCTTGCTCGGTGTTGCCCTGTCAGGTGAGACAGACCGGACGTCTTCTGATCCGATCCTCGGCATCGGCTCACACCTGCGACTTGCTTTCGACATGACATGAGAAGGGTATTCGCCACTTCTGCAATTGTGTTTCTCTACTTCTTCCTTTCTTTTGTGTGGATCACCAATCTGGCGGAATCCTATGACCTAGGGACGCTGGAATAATTCTCTCATCCCTGGTACCTTGAAGGTATACATCGATGGAGTACCGTTTGCCAGGGGGACGATTGGAGGCGGAAAGCGAGAGGACATCTCTAAAACGTATCAAATGGAGACCAAAAATGAGAACACCTACTTTTCGTTGATCGCATGGCCTATTTATTCGACCTGCTGGCACCCGTTCGGGGGGACTGCCAGGGGTGGACTGGCCTATACCTATACCAAAATCCCCCGGCAACATCTAGAGATTCACCGGTGCTCCTCCTTATCGGCAGTAAAACTTCACTTGCGACCACAAGCGGCTTTTTACCCGCTAGCTGCGCGCGATTTTCGGCTCGGGTTCTACCTCGATCTAATGATCTCTTAAACAATGTTCCCCAATTATATTGAGTCGATTCATTTTGTACTTGGTCCATGCCCACCACAACTTCGAAAACCCGTCTAGTTGCAAACAATGATGATCTGATCTCCTTCGCTGTGCCAAACTACAACCGGTTACTATCTTTCGCTCCCTGTCCAACCTGAGTCACGCTCGTTTACTAATCTCCTTACCGGGCTTTGGTGCTTTTCACCTTGGTAGATCATTTTCACTTTCCACAAGGCGTCACTCCGCTGTCATA
>Ga0307513_10004941_pt1 | contig 17685 bp, 15 predicted proteins | sample 15_EM_MG_FD_202174 | JGI IMG/M metagenome (GOLD analysis project Ga0307513, IMG submission 202174) | Populus trichocarpa ectomycorrhiza microbial communities from riparian zone in the Pacific Northwest, United States - 15_EM | ecosystem: Host-associated > Plants > Roots > Unclassified | place... | reverse complement strand
GTCCAGGCCTCGAGCTCCCCCCACCCTCGACGATCTTATACCTCTAGCTTCGAGGTGTCTTCAAACTCGACAGAGTCCCCTTGAACTTCAGGTAATTTCCATAAAATGTTGTACCGTCCTTACGTCCATCCCGGTGCACGTGCCGTCTACGAGGCTACAGTACGTAACTTTCCTCGAACAGGGGTTATCCAATCTTTGCCACGTCGAACATCCCCACCCATCATCTGCTCATCTCTGCCCTACCTACCCTTCGAGAGACATGTCAAACCTCCGTTGTCCCTCTTGCGGGCGCCATTTTGGGACTGAGGACGATTTCAAAATTCATCTCAGAGCTTACGAGGTTCAAGGCTTTCTTATCGATGAAACTGGTGAGCAGGCGGTCCTGATCTGGAAAAGGAACATCTCGTTGCTCATTTTGAACACGAGTCGTTGCGGTCGGGCGGGATTCCACATTCAAGGCACAGTGCTGCCAGAAGAGCTCAAGAACGGCGGCAGCCATCAAGAAACACATGGTCGACGGACACCGTGTTTGTGGTATAATTCCGTTACTTAGGTCAACCTGCTGATCTTTCCAAAAGGCTCTTCCCATCAGTATGGAGGCTCTGGAACAGCACGTCATAGATGCTGCACAAGCCCTCAGTCGAGAGGCAGAAACTCTGAGCCAAGAGTCTCTCAGCCAAAGAGATCGCCTAAGTATGTGGTGACCCCAGATCCCCAGTTCAACAAGGCTGAACACATTGTGACGCCTGCTCTCTTGTCCCACGCAGCAACGCACGGAAGCACGTCCAGCCAACATTTTCAGGACGTCCGTGTACCCGGAGGTGGGGTCGAGAATATCTTTGACCCTTTATCACCTTCGGGCCAAACTCCCATGTCTGAAGATCCACCAGATGTGGAGATGTCCGACGAACATCGATCCCCCCCACAGATACAAAGCCATCTTGAAAGCTCCAGACAAGCGGAGATGTTCGTCGAGCATGAAAACCATGGGCAGTTTGGTTCCAACGACAGTGAGTTTTAGATGCCTTGTAGCGTGGGGGTTCCGTTCTTCCCCAGTGCGCTCACCGTTCTGTCCTCATCACAGCCTCGAGCCACTCAGAGGAAGAAGAAATGGACGTTGGCACTTCGCCGGCACCGGAGGGCGATGTTGATTGTCGGGTTTTTCCTTCTGGTCAGTACATCCTCGAAGCCGCTTCATGACGAGCCTGACAAAATTCAGATCAGGACCTCGACCATAATGATGGACAAGGTCCTGTTGTCCAAACTTCGACAAACCCGTCAGGTAACCAAACGTTGCCCACTTGCCTGAGTTCTCTCCTCATTCTGACTGGGCGGTTTCAGACCCCAAACAATCTGCCGTGTTGTTTCTCGAACAGCTGGGGTTCAAAGTGAACACCGAGCTGAAGGTATTGGTCTGCATGACATGTGAACAGGCCATCCCACCCGGGCCGAAAGCAGTGGAAACGCACTTCAACAACAAGCACTTAAGAAAGGGCAGAACCATGGAGAAGTTCCTTCGTGGCAGTCGAGACGAGCTCAAAAATTCCCTCTCGACCTTCAAATTCGCTGTTCCCTCTGAGGTTAAGGTGCAACCTGACAGCCGAGCTCCAGTACCGGGAATCAAGGTCGAGAGGGGCTTTTACTGCCCTGTAGCCGATGAAACGACGGGGCTACAATGCCTCCACACTTATGGGCAGACAAGCTCGCTGGAGACTCACATCTGGACCGAGCACCAGGGCAATCGTGGTCATCTTGACACCCTGCCTCTGGAGAATTACCCTTGCGACTATCAAACGTTGTTCGCAGGGAACCTCAGGCACTTTTTCCGAGTCAGCACCGGACTGAGCCCGGGAACCAAGCTGGGTGGTTCTCAGGACCCTTATTCGACGTTCATCAGACAGACGGCCTCCAAGCCCTCTGATGCATACCGTCCGGAACCCATCAAAAATGCAGAGCTACCAAGCTTGCTTCGAGCCACCAAATGGAACGTCTTCTTGGAGCCGTATAGAGCCGATAGATTGGACATAGTCAGCCTCATCAGCTCCCCTTCGACCAGCGTTACGAAAATGGCGGTTGGCATGGACCAGAAGGTTGAAGAAGTCTTGCGAGGGTTGTCAAACGTCTGCAATGCTTGGTTGGATAAGGTGAAGTTTGTTCTTCACGAGGGTTCAGGTGACTATGTTCGTCGAATCTTGGCTGAATGTCCCATGTGAGCGCCTCAAAGGCTTTCGGAGGAATAGGCTCAACGCTGATCATTCCACAGGGGAAGGAAACGCTGGGATTGGGTCGAGCTGACTACGACGGAAACCAACTACCTTTCCACCATGATCAAATTTCTGGCTGCAGGACTTCGAAGCATACATCGAAAAGCCCACCAGTGCAAAATTCCTCTTTCAGAGGAACTCAAACCCCTCGCTGAAAAGTTCTACAAAGACCTCAGCGACTATTCCGAACTCCTCCCGAAACGCCCAGCCAAGATCAACCGGTCGAAGACCAACGACTCAGCTTCCACGAATGAGCCCTCGGTGCCTGAGGGCCTCCTTTCGAGCCTCCAGGACTTTCTCTTCTCCTCCGTCACCGGCAGCATCAAGACCGCCTACGATGTAAAGTTCACCTGTCCGGTCCAGGTGTATATGGCATGCTATGGTTACAACGGCGACGATACCTTTAAATCCGCCGCTCAACTGACCCACACCTTGGCCAACTGGTCGTATCTGCTGAGGTGCATTGCCCTCTACCAGGCCAATAAGCTGTTTGAAGCAAAGGAAGTGGGCTCTATCCTCGAGTGAGCACCATCGAATTCCTTGTTTCCCTTTCCTTGAGCGTCGACTCACCGTTTCGCACAGAGCGCTTGAAATTTACTGCCCGGTGCACCTCTCGGAAGGCCGAGTCTCTGTCTTTGACGACCTGGTTCAACTCCAGCACCTCGCCTCGAGCATCGCATACAACCAGACCATCGCTCCAACGACCATCTGGAACCGTGAACTCGACGTTGTCCAAGTCAGAGGAAGCCAGGTCAGGATCAAGGCCCTCGTCTCAGGAGTACAATCAATGCTCAGCAGCCTCAACAAGAAGATGCACGGCCTCTCAGGTGGAAACCCAGTCAAGTACAGCATTCCGGAAAAACACGTGGACGATCTGTCCTCGATGGAACGGGGAAAGTCCTGGATGCACTCGTCCTACACAGAGCCACGGGAGCACGCTCTGATGCAAGCGATGGTCCGCGAGGGCCAATGGAACTTGACTTGGGTTAACGAAGATGGGAGTTTAACCTGGAACAAAGCTGCCTGCACGGAGTTCATGGAGAAGACCAGCAAGATCATCGACCTGATCATCGCGCTCGTTCACATGGGTTCTGGCCCACCCCTTCGAGGGGAGGACGTCGTTCGGGACCAGATCAGGAATGGAATACAACCTCGGACCCTTTATCTGTGCTTTGGACAGATGGTGGCGATTAGGCGTCATTCGAAAGACACGAATTCGAAGGGGATTGATCCCTTCAACGTCTGTTACTTCCCCAAGAGCCTAACCGACGCCATCTGCTATTACCTCCTGGTTATTCGGCCCCTTGAAACGCTCGTGGCCAAGCATCTGTACGAGGACGAGGCAAAGGTCGAACAGTATAACCTTTTCATGTATGTTAGGCGCGGCGAGAGGATGACCTCGAACCAGCTTTCCTCCACCCTCGAAAAGCTGACCAGGAAGCACGTCGGGGTACCTCTCAGCCTCCAGATCCTGAGGCATATCCTCATAGCCTTCCAAAGGGCTTATGTCGAGGAGCTCAGGGTCGAAAGGGGGAACAACATCGGCGACTTGATCTCCTCCCACTCCTCGAAGACGGCAGACAAGCACTATGCCGTCGAATACGCGCAGCCTGAGGGTCAGACAACAAACTACCTCATGGACGTCCAGGATTGGTGCGACTCTTACCACGATGCCATCGGCTTAGGAGAGCAAAACCTCCCCCTCATTCCCCTTCGAGTGAGGCGACAGCTTGCCCGTCGTCTGGGCTCGGTGATCTCGACCGCAAAGTCCGGAGAACCGTCGGCAACGGTTGCGGCACTTTTGCCTCTCATACAGGAGCTCACAGCTTTGAGCCACAAGTCGGTCATGGAGGACCTGAAGCCGTTCCTGAGCAAGGAGCTCCGGGCCGCAAATGCGGACGCGATGGAGTATCAGCTCAGAGCTCAGATGGATCACTTGGAAGCTTCTAACCTTCCACTCCAGAACCAACAGGGTACTCCCGAAGCACAAGAACCACCTCAAATCAGGCCCATAAAAGCTCTACCCACTCGAAGCTCTCCTAAACCCTCTCTACCCACCCCGATGGCCCCAGAAGAACCACCTCAAATGAGGCTCAGAAAAGCTCTACCCACTCGAAGTTCTCCTGAACCCTCTCTGCCCACCCCAATGGTCCCAGAAGATCCCAGACGAGTCAAGCGGCATCTGTCATCCGGCGAGCAGTCGCGGTCAAAGAGACGGCCAGGTGAGAATGCCAGTGACCACACAGATCCGTATTCGAGCGCGTTCATCCACCACAATCTTGGTATCCCCCCAACCCATTCTGAAGAGGCTACAGATGTCTCCATGGTTGTCCCCAGTCACAGTCGAGACACCAACCTCGAGGCAGAGGAAACAGAAAATGCGGACCACCAGCCACCGACTCAGCTCAGCTCCTCAGCCATTTTACCTGTCGACCTACCGGTTCCAGACGCTGGCGAAGTGGAACCTACCATAATTGCCTGCCTCTCATCCATGCACCTCGAACCTGAGCAAGCGACGGAACATGTTGATCTCCGGCTCGAACACAACCAAGCTGCCCAACAGACGACTCTCCAAGCCTCAGACCATCCCGTCGAAAAACCAGATCTTGTCCTCGAAAAGCTTCGGATCCTTCGAAGGGAACCACAGGCGAGTTTCAAGACGCCTGCGCAGAGAAAGCTTGTAACCTCCGTGCTGTCGGGAAAGCACACCATCGCCGTCCTTCCCACAGGAGGTGGAAAGTCATTGGCATACGAACTCCCTCCCCTCTGTAGTGGTCTATTGACCATCGCCGCATTTCCGTTCAAGGTCATAACCGCCCAGGCCAAACAGAACTGCGAAAACCGAGGAGTGGCCTTCGAACACTGGACCGCCACATCCGGCAGGTTGCTTAATGACAACAACACGAGGCTGATCCTCATGGCCCTCGAGACGCTTCTCTCGAATCCGATCTTGGAGTGAGTGAACATCTTTGATCCCCTAGAGCATAACTGACATCAGAGCTAGCTGGATACGAGCAAACCACACAAAAATTGGTTCGATCGTCATCGACGAGGTACATACGGTACTCACCAGCTGGGACTTCCGAGAAGTGATGCAGTCCGTCGAGCTCCTCATGACGACCAAGGTCCCCGTCACATTCTTGACCGCCACGCTCCCCATTCGCCTCGAGAACAAGCTAAAGGAGGTCCTCCGAATTCCCGATGAGCACGAAATGATCCGAACCGACACGAACCGCCTCGAGCACCAATACATCATCTTCCGATCCAACAGCAAAAAACTGCTACATCACGCCGTCGCCTTCATCATCCTATCCTCTCGCTTGTACCTTAGTGGTCAGAAACGGGGGATCATCTTCGTCCGCAGCAAGGAGATGGGACAGTCAATTGTCGAGCTGTTCCCACAGATGGCGTTCATCAACGCTGATGTTACGGATGAAGGGATCAGAGCTTCAGCGTTCGATGACTGGAAGAACGGTCGGTCTGGGGGCTGGATCGTTGGAACAACTTCGCTCATACAAGGTGTGGACTACCACAACGTCCATTTCGTGTTGTTCGTGGCTACACCCTTCAGCATGTTTGACTTTGTACAGGGTGCTGGACGGGCAGGAAGGAACGGGGAGACCTCGGCTGTCGTGGTGTTGGATTCGGGAATTCCATTCCCACCCTCGAGGAACGACGTGGAAGACCTGTCATGTAGGCAAGAGATGGTCGATTGGACCAACGCAGTGGGCAAGTGCAGGAGGTTGGGAATTTCCTCGTGCATGGACAGAGACAAGGTCGAGTGTCACTCCATACCTGGCGCCATCCCCTGTGACATGTGCAACCCAAGACATCATCTTATGGCAGTCTGGAGTCAAATCAATCGGACAAATTACGACGAGAAGAATACCCTCCAGAAGCTCTCTGCAAATCCACTGATGGGAATGGGCTTCAAACCCACGCAGCTGGAGATGGCGTCTCTTGTGCCTCAACTGGCCTCGCCGGCGGTAATCAAGCATTCCCTGATCCAGATGGGCTTAATGCATGCCAGAACACAGACGGCCCTGGAGTGTATCCGACTGCTCGAGGATTTCTCTCCAGACTGTGCCATCTGCCATGCAGAATCTGGAGGTAGCAAGCGTACAGGAGGGCAGCATAAAACCTGGAAGGAATGCACTGTCGGAGAACACTTCGTCTCCTTTTACGACTGGAACAAACCATCAAAGGTGAGAGGGTCAGCTCAAATCATCATCATACTCTGTTAACCTCCTGGGGAAGAAAACCTGGGCATATGATGGCAGCATAGGATATTGGTGCTATGCATGCGCGCTGCCACAAGCAGCGATAAAGGAACGAGGATCGGGACACGACATGGTGGACTGCCCGTGGTCTGACATGATCACAGGTACGGCATGGTCTATCTGGCACAACAAGAAGATGTTCCTCAAGATGGCAGAAGAGCTCAGTTGCGCACTCCCCCACGGCGATATGAAGCTGGCCCATGGCGATACGAAGCTGGCCCATGACAATAAGAAGCTGGCATGGACAAAGTGGCTTGCAGAACAGAACAGTACGAGGACGTCGTATAACCTCCATGCGGTGTGGATTTGGTATTGCAAAAAATACAGACAACCGCGGCAGTAAATACCACTCCCTGGTGCGAGTGCGTACAGTGGGTTTGAGGTGCAGGGCAAGTGGGCGAAGGTGGGATTCTCGGTTGTGCAAGCGGTCTGTTGAGGTGGCTTCGGGGTGTATTCTACAAGGAGGGGGGTGAGTCTCGACGAGTGCTCGAGGCAGGAGAGAGGAGCTCGACGAGGGAGAAGAGAAGTGGAGGGACTTAGCTAGAGCTCTAGAGACCGAGTGATAATAGATTCTCGAGATGACTGGGACCTAAGACTCGAGAGGGGGATGAGAGTCAATCTTCGAAGGTAGCAGGAGCTCACTGTGCATCGATTACCTTGCATCGAGTAACCCGGAAGCACGTGCGTGTAACCAGTGTGAATCAAAGGAAGATCGAGATCCTTACGTCCAAATAAAACCGAATGGGGGGTCATCGGAGAAAAGGATCGGGGGGTCGTGACAATCGAGGTCCATCTTCCCTCAATCCCTTGCCATCGAACCACATTCACCATGGCAGGAACGACAAAGCGGGACAAAGCGAACCAGGTGAGAAGCCGATCTCGATAATCTCAGCGGACCCCGCTGATAAGGATATCTTAAGGCTTCGACGAAGAGGGTCGAGATGGCCCACTTGACGCAGGATGAAATCGAACGAGAGGCTCGTCTTACACGGGAATCCCAGCGGGCGTTTTTGGGGATCGGAAAGATCGACATTGAGGGCCCCCATATCTATCTAGAGACGCGGAGGTTCAACCCAACCAGACAGCGACAGAACGATCTTATCAACAGGATCTGCAGGATGCTCCAAACGAGGGACAACCGATCGGCCTCAAACCCTCTGACCGTAGCCATCCGGCGAAGCGAGATCGACACCGATACTTTGACCGAGTCTTACGACGTCATACAACACACCCCCATCCTATCGGACGTAAAGATCCGTGTTACCAAGATCACCCCCTTCGTCCTCGCCGGGTACCATCGAGTTGCTGCCGCCAGGAAGGCCATCGAAGACTCGACATCAGTGTTAGTCGACCTCGAGGATCGCCTGGACACCGTCAAAAGCCAAGCCATCGAGGAGGATGAAGACGGCAACAGCATCCGCCGACGCGATGAAGAGACGATCCGAGTCCTTAAAGCCGAGATCAAGTTCATAAAGGGGACCCTGGCGATGATAAGATCATGGCCAGTTCGGTTTTATGACATCGGTGAGTCTGGATCCTCCACGATGAACTTAGCTAATCAAAACGGAACGCACAGACGAGCTCAAAAGATTCGGGACAAAGATCACACCTTCTGACCCCGAAGTCCTCCTCAGGTTCCTTACGGAGAACACCACCGAACCCAGGGCCACGAGGACCGCCAATGATAGGCTGTTCGACATCCTCAAAAGGAACCATCACGAACCCAAGGGGAGGGACCATTGGAGCCTCCTCGCCAACGACAACAGGGCGGTCCAAGCCGTTACCGGTAGAGAGAGCGTCTGGACGATGTCCACAGAGGCGGTAAGGCTCTCAGAGGCACTGTTCGCGTCTTGGGTCACAAGGGCCAGCGACATAAAGGAAGCTTCGAAACATCCTGCCTTCCGGGTGAGCGAATCTACCAAAGTTCATTCAACCGCAGAGATCAACTCACATCACCTCGAGCAGATCCTCACCACCATTGCCACCCACATGATAAAGAGGACGACCACCTTGTTCGCACCAGCGCCCCCCAGAAATAAGGATAAGGGGGCTCTAACCGACGCCATGAAGACCAATAGGAAGTGGACGGTAGCAAAGGACAAACTCCTGCAGGAGTGGAAGGAGAAACGAAGCGGGTTCAAAACAACATCGAACAAGGTTTACATCAATGGCCGGTTAAGCCTACTCGGTGGGCTTGTAGGTAAGAGAAACCCAACTCCTCGAGCGTAAGGAAACACACCTTCTCATGACCACTACAGTGGCGGGACAGGACGCACACAAATTCAACGAAACGATAGACCAGACCTTTCGGGTGACAGACAGAGTTATCAAGTCCACCAGAAAAGCTGGGATCACTACGGATTTCGACTCCTATCATTCCTATGTTCATGTTGACAGCGACCTGATGAAAAGACTGGACAAAATCTACCGGCAACACTTCCAGGAAGACGACGGGGTCACGCTGCTCCAGTGCTTCAACGTCATTGGGGACGACCGATGCAAGGACCGACTCACAGAGTATATCGCGAAGGTCGAGAAGGAACTAGAGGAGACTTTGCTCAGACTGGATGCCAAGGGCTCGCACGAAGAAGGAGATCCACACAGGCATGGGGTCAGAGGTGCGGGAATCGACCTGAAGACCGTCTTTGCCATCGCAGATGGTCGGCTCTGCCTCCCACTCGCTACGGTTTCCATGCTGGACGATCTAAAGAAGTTTGTCCTTGCGGACGAAAACATCATCGTCGAGGTCCGAAGCATTTTTCCTTTTCATGCTGACGTCGTCACGCCTAACCTTGCCCAAGGTCGCCCGTTGGTTCGATGGCCTCGCAAGCCATATCATGGAAATCAAAGGGCAGGACCAGTCCGCTCACGTATGGTCTGACGTCATCGCGATCAAACTGGGCAAGATGTGCCCCCTCGACAAAAGGGGCGGAGATCGGCTAATGCTCACGGTTGGTCCTCGAGAGTCATCCTTTGAGCGCATTCTGACCGAGTTGATTTGAAGGTTTCGAGAATCATCATGGCCCACACGACACATTTTAGCACGATCTCTGGAGAGATCATCGGGTGTATCCCCCCCCAGTCAAAATCAGAGATGGATGGGCGGTCGAAGGCGTCTGACGTCCTGAAAGAGGCCACATTGCTCCACAAGGCTATCCGGGAGGCGGGGGAGCTGAGCAAAATAAAGACAGCGCCCAACGCCAGTCCACATTGGGCACTCCTCTTGAACACGTCATGGACGTCACTCAACATGCCAAAACTCGAGCAGCTGAAAAAGATCTGTGCAGTTAGCCTCGAGGAGTCATCAGCGGCGGTGCTCGAGGCGAGGGGAAAGGCGCTGCTGTCGAAGCGGACCATGGACCTTCGATTCGACCTATGGCTCAACATCAACCTGTGGATTGGGTGGCAAGGGCCAGGGTTTTCCCTCTTTGATCATTCAAAGAAGTTCCAGTATTGGGATGGGTGCCAAGACGAGGTAGAAGATCTACAGGGGCCCTATCGGGGAGAGATGGCCGAGCAAGTGAACAAGCTGATGATCGAGGATGCGAAGAACCTAAAGAACCTGGGCGACTTTCTAACGAGGTGTCCGTCTCTATCGAACAACCGGAACGATGGACCGTCACAGCGAGTGATTTCCATCGAGGCAAAGGCGGCGATCGACGAGCTTCTGGAGGTAGGCAACACGATGGGGTTTATCCTTGGACCTCGTGCTGAAGCTTTGGACCAGTTCGCTTCAGGGTCGATGGACCAACAGCGGTTACTTCGGTTTCCGCCGGCACCCGAGTTCAAACACATGCCTAATCCATTTTCGAAACTCCCGGCCTACCGACATTCGCAATTGACGTTCAAGACCTTTTCAGACGAGGAGATCAAGAACCAAGCCGGAGCAGACGTGCTTCCTGAGCTGGACCCCGTGAAAGCAAAGAAGGAAGGGGAGGTTACGTCTGGCACATCTCCCAGCGGCATGGTAAGAAGGGGGACGGCATCTGGAGCTTCGAGCGCTGACGATTCGAACAGAGAAGCAGGCAAAGAGATGACATGGACGTGGATGGACAAGGGGGGGTTGGGGTGAGATCAAGGTAGGAAGCTGAGATGCGTTTAAACGTCGTGAGTTCTGACCGACAAACAGGAACCTACGGAACCAGGGCGGGGGGAGTCAGACGCTGGGGCGAGGTCGTGGGCAACCCGACGGGCAGAGGAATCGAGGATCCGACAATCGAACACTTAGTTCGACCAATTCCGGCGGTCCATCCTCGGCACATCAGAAGCACCTGCAATCGGTTAAGAAAGGAAAGATGAGAGCGGTTGAGGGAAACGCCACGGCGGACGAGGTGATCGAGGAGGACGACCCGATGACCGAGGGCAGGTTCATACCTAAAGACAAGCCCAGGCGCGACGACCAACTCGACAACGATGACCATCCCGGTGGCGATGACGATCCTCAGAACGACAAGGAGCTTCAGAACGACGACAAGGCTCAGAACGACGAGCTTGAGTACTGTGACGAGCCTCAGAACGACGACAAGGAGGACGAGGTGCAGTACTGTGACGAGACTCACAAAGACAGTTGCTCCAGCAGCGAGGACGAGCCTGAGGACTATGACGAGGCTCAAAACGACGGTTACTTCGGCAGCCAGGACAAGCCTCGGAAGAACACCGATGATTCCAGCAGCGAGGACAAGGACATTATGGGAGAGTCAAGCTCGGATGATGTCTTCCATGGGATGAGCGAGCAGGAGGTCTTCCTTGGGGTAAAGCCGGCGTTCGGAGGAGGGACAGCCCGAGCCGATGACATCAGCATGCTAACAGAGGCACCACCGCCTGGACAGCCAAGAAGACGAGGGGATGAACCTCCAAGCAGTCGGGAGTCGAGCAGGAGCGGTAACAGTCGACAACGAGGAGAAGAGGGAGGAGCTTCGAGGGACGAATACAGACCTCGGAAGAGGGGGAGAGTCGAGGGACCCGGTAAGTACATGGATTGGATTCGGTTGGAGACCAGAGGCTAACAGGGATATACAGAGAGGATGGAAAGGGTGTCATCAGAGCCAGAGTTGAAGCCAGGGAGAAGGGTAACGACGCCGTTGGGACCTCGACCGAGGTCGCTGACGCCACTGAAGGTGGGGGGGCGATTAACCGTCGGTCGGGTGTCACCGGGCTCTCCAGGGTCAGTGCAGGTGAACCCGTGGTCGATAAGCGCGGGAAGGGCATCTCCGGTTTGGAAGGAAACAACGCCTCTGCGGGTAGGGGGATCAGCGAGGAGGTCACAAGTCGAAGATGGAGCAAGCGGAGGGACATCACAGGCGATTACAGGGACGACGCAGGATTCGAGGGGGAGAGGGGGATGGAGGGGGGGACAGATGGGGAGATCAACTCAATATCATGACGGGAATTCGCGATGGACAGATGGAGTGGACCTGGACAGAGCTTGGAAAGATTGAAGAGATGTGAAGACGAGGGCGCAGCTAACACAACCAGGCGAGACATGTATGGTAGACTCGAAAGACAGAGAATAGAGCCGAGACATGGATAATAGGACATGTGACACAGGGGGATAGACTCAAAGGACAGAAAAGAGACTCGAGGCACGGGATACGATGGGAGACTCAAGACACGAGACTCGAGACTCGAGACTTGGGGTTCAAGACTCGAGACTCGAGATGCTGAATTTGAGGGTCGAGGCTGAAGATACCGACTCGAGACAGGCTCGAGGCATAGACGATAGGCTCGAGATGCAGAAAATAGACTCCACGGTTAAACGATAGACTCGAGACCGGCGGCTGACATGGAACAGCGTCAATCCAGGTGACCCACACGCTCGTCGGGATACGGGTTTGATGGGCATTGGATTTTTGCAGCAGAGCTTGGGAATGGGTTGATGACAGGTAAGCGGAAATCAGTATTCCCCTCATCCTATCCTATCCTATCCTATCCTATCCTATCCTAATGGGACCACGCGATTCTCTGATGGCAATCGGTGCTAAAACCCGGATCAAAACGATCCATTAAAAGCACGTTTTCTTCGCGTGCTCTTCCTGCGTGAGTCCGAACTGAGTTTGAAAACGTTGATCGGGTGTCTGAGGTGACACTGCCGAGCCAGACGGAAAAGCAGTAGATACTAGGTGCCGGCGCACATGCTGGACCCAATAATACAACAAAATTTGAGTGAAAAAAACACGAGATGAAGTTATCGGTCCACGCCCTCCGCGGAAGCTCCCCCTCGGCCGCATTAGATTATCCGGGGAGTTCACATAAATTTGTACATAAGCACCACTCAACCACCGTGGCGCAGCCACGGGTATATACACTCGTGGGATGTAGGCTGCCATCGATCCTCGTACACGGCTGGTAGATTTAGAGGGAGTGGATTTATTCTCTGTTCTTCTGTACGAAAGAACCGCCTCGCTGTACGACCACAGCGATCCGAGGTTAGGATCTGAGGTTAGGATCGCTGTATGAATACAACGATCCGAGGGTTAGGAACACTGAGCTCGAGGTTCGGATCGTTGTATGACTACAGCGATCCGAGGGTTGGGGACCTCGAAGGTCGGATCGTTGTAGTCATTCGGCGATCCGAGGGCGAGGGGCCTCGAGCTCAAGGGTCGGATCGTTGTATGACTACAGTAGTTACCCGTTCCTCTTAACACCAAAAGTGATTTTTGGCTACCCTCACTCGAACATTGTTGCACTCCCTTCGAAATTGGGCGGGTTGTCTAGCTAGGTAACTAATCTATATAACAAGACCAGTATTAGAGCAAGACTATACGAGGTGCCCATCGCACAGCGCTCGGACCAGAATCGCGTCGAACCCGCTCGAACCACTCCTTTTAACAGTGTGACATGTCACCATCACACATCACCCAAATCCGTGATTGTGGCGCTGTCACATATGTCACACAAACCTCGCCGCCAGGTGTAATAGTGCGCTTTCGCTCGTTGAATAAGACAAATCGTACCGGGAAGGCATTGTACGTTGGTGGACTGGGTATTTTCCCAACTTAGACACCAAATATGACCATTTTTTGTCGTTGTGCACTATCAAGAGCGCACGCCAGCTTTCATCAAATGTTCACTTTTGACGCGACTTCAAGATATCTCACTTCAAGCTTAATAGAAAAATATATAAATGATACGGGTGTGTGGGTTAAGTCATAGGCTACAGTATGATACCAATTTTAGAGTAGGAAGTGGGGTGTAGTGAGTGTAAAAGCCACCTGTTAAGAGGAGTGATGGTGTTAAGAGGAACGGGTAACTACTGTACAGCGATCCGAGGGTTGGGAACCTTGAGGTCGGATCGTTGTATGACTACAATGATCCGACCCTCGAGGTTCCTAACCCTCGGATTGTTGTAGTCGTACAACGATCCGACCCTCGAGCTCGAGCTCCCCAACCCTCGGATCGCTGTACGACTACAGCGATCCTAACCTCAGATCCTAACCTTTGGATCGCTGTACGACTACAACGATCCGACCCTCGAGGTCCCCAACCCTCGGATCGTTGTAGTCATACAGCGATCCGAGGCCCACAGAAATCGGTCCCCTAGCGATTCCAAAAACGAATAGTCCGTTTGCTTGTTATAATATATAGGTTTTGGGCCTCAAGAACGGCGCCCTCGAGGCTATAGTCGGTTGTCTTTGAAATGGCCGGCCTTAGTCGATCGAGGGCAGCGGAAAAACTCACCACAGCCTTGCTCATCGTCTGGGGGGGTTGGTCCGCCGAAGAAGGGGCCCAGAGAAAGGGCATAAGCAAGGAAAAACGAAACCGTGAAACGGAACCTAAAGGAAAAAGAACCTCGGGTCGGACGTAGGGAAAGGCTCGGATCAGCTCGAGGACGGGGACCATCGTTTAGGAGCTATCCATCATCGTCCAAGAGGTCACCTCGCCGTACCCCATGTCCTACCCACCCCGAAAAACTGGAGGAAAACAAAAACATGCAACTCAATTGAAGGGAGAAAGAACCTCAGGTTGGACATTGGGACGAGCTTGGATCAGCTCGAGGACGGGGACCATCGTTTAGGAGCTATCCATCATCGTCCAAGAGGTCACCTCGCTGTACCCCATGTCCTACCCGCCCCAAAGAATCCGAATTGACAAAGCAAGGCCGTGGACTTACCTGGTCAGCAACGCAGCAGGCCTGGGACAGCACACCGGAAACCCAGGGGAGGTTATGGTGGAGGGGAGAGGAAGAGCGAGCTCCGTTTCGGCTAAGTAGTCGCGTTTCCGAGCGGAACGGGAATGCTTCCGTGACGCGATCAACGGGATCACTTGGTCTTCTTTGTCGATCGACGTGCGTCTTTCGCGGCGAACTGACTCGGCCCGCACTGGCTCCGATCTCCGATCTCCGACTTCCGACGCTTGCATTCGGATCACACCGTGCCGCGGCGTTCGGCAATCACCATCCATTTTCGAAGCCAGACTTTGTGCACCTCGGGCCGGGTGATGTGAGAGCCGGCATGCTATGACGTCATAATTTTCTAATCGCCCTTCGGGTCGACCTAAAGACCCTTTCCCTTCTTGAGGCCCCAAAAAGATAAATCCTGCCATCGTTGCCATTGTGCCGATTCTACGAATAGTGCTGATTCTACGCCTATATACTTAATTCCCGTCGATTTTATTCGCCAAGCGGTACAGGACCACCTCACGGTCGAGTCGGACCCGCTCGAGCCGGGCTACGAAGTCCAGCTTGACCCTTGCCGGCACCGCGAGGATCGCCTCGTGCTCCGGGGGCGAATCCTCGGGGGTCACAGGCTGTTGTTTCTGCTGACAAGAGGATGCAAGGGAGGAGTCAGATGGCGAATCAACCCGTGTCCGAGGTTCTACCTACCTTTTGAGCCTTCTTGGTGAGCTGGAATTCCAACCACAAGGTGCCCCTGCTGATGGATGGCAAGTGAGCTGCCTTTGAGTCCTGCTTCCGCTTTAGGTTCAAGTAAGGCAGGTGTCAGTGAGATCAGGAACTGCAGACAAAATGCATACGCTCACCGGAATCTTGGCCGTCTGACTCAAGGCCTGGCCCCCTATTACAGGTTTTTCGACCTTCCGTCGCTTCGACCCACCTTTCTGAGAGCCCACCCTCTCGTCCTGATGGGGGAAAGTCATGATCTCCCTTATAATGGCAGAAAATGATTCACTTACCTGTTTGCTGGACGAAGGGCCACCAACCCGCAGGGATGAGACGGATGGGAGTTGCCCATCTTTGTCAGAGCCTCGAGCGGTGGACCCCCCTCTCTCCGGAGACTGGAAAACCGTTTCAACATCAACAACAAAGACTCCGATCAACAGACTCACCGCTGCTAACTCCTGATGAGATCTCTTGTTGCTGATCTCCTTGGGTTCGTCCACCACTTTCTTTTTTGGTTGTGGGCGCAAACCTTGTCGTCGGGGACCCTCATCCTAAGATCACGTGTTGGCATAGGAGGCTCTTTCCCAACGAAGAGGCAAACGCGAAACGCATACCACGGCCATCGGAGTATCCTCTAGATTCTCGAGATCCTCGCCGAGATCGATAGACATCGGCGTATCGACGGGTTTGAAAAAGTCGTTCAGCTTGGTGGACTGGACCCCCATGATGGTACCGAGGCCGCTGGCCTGTCTCTGTAGAATCGAACTTGGTGTACGATCATAAGGTGGAAGATGATAGATGGAACGTACTCGTGCCTCGTCCAAGATCTCCCCGCTGATGCTCCCGCCGTGTTCGATCTTGTGCACGTAGTACTGCAGTCGCTTCGAAGTCCCCTCGTTGATGAGAGTCGCGGCCTTGAACCATCTCTGTACTTCATCATCGCGCAGCATCGATCTCGAAACCTCAACCGTGACCATGGCGTCCTTGATGAGGGGGTACTCCCCCGCCACGACGTTGAAGAGGTCGTCGAGGGTCCCTGCCGATTTTTGCAAGAACCCTTTCAATATGGCATAGGTCGCCTGCATAACCGTCATACGAGGACGACATTCAAGGCGAAGGGGATGTGCTCACCGAAACGCCCAAGAAATCCCTCTCGAAAAACAACGGCTGGGTCACCCTCATCGCGAGGAACAGCGCTTGGCTCCAGAAGTATGGTTCGAGGCCAGCGACGTCTTCGAACCATTTGGCGAGCGTCTGGTCTTGCTCGATTTTTTCTACCCAGGAGACCATGTTGGGAATTGTGGTTGTGGTGGCAAAAAAGGAGCTCGCGTAAAACACGTGTTCGATGGAATCGCATGTCGATCACGGAGCCCAAGCACGTGGCCCCCTCAGTCACCTCGTGAGCCTGATGCACGATTTAAGAAACACCGTTAACATTTGTTTGGGCCAGGTACGTACTTGACCCATATCCCCCTGCAAATTCTGCCCAATGCCGGGAAGCAAGAGCTCTTCGAGGTGTACAACTTCGTCTCGATGCGCCAGTTTGCCCCGAGGCTGACACACCGGGTCATCGTTGGCAGGATTTCAGAGAGGTCACCTCTATCGAACTCTAAAAAAACGCTGGACGACAAATTAGAGATTAAACGTTTGAGGGTGAATATTTCCGGGTTGGTTGGGGCTGTCTATATGTGATCACCGTCCCGCATAGTTTTCCCTACCGTTGTACACGAGTCGCCCCTCGAAACCCGACGAGGAATCTCTCACGAGCGGTGATGAGGCTCCAAAGCCCGCTGGCTCAGCAAAAGCCAAATCCCGTTACCTTCATTCTGACGGCTCTGGTTCCGAATCCTCGACTGAGGAGGAGGAGTCCGACGATTCAGAAGAGGAACACAAGCCGGCGGTCACTGGTCAGAAGGTCTCGAGGTTCTTGGCTACCGGCTCCGATGATGAAGACAGCGACGAAGAGGTGAAGCGGGTCGTCAAGAGTTCCAAGGATAAGGGTTAGAAGAGATGGAGGCCACTGGGAACTCGATGAATAACGCTCTCAAAATTAACGATTGAAATGTAATACCGTGCGTGTCAAACATGCAAACGTAACTACGCTCGAGACCCTTGCGAGAGGGGGTCACGTGCCGGGTCAAACAAGTCCCACTTTACTGACTTGATCTGATCTCCCGGCTTGCCAGATCTTTGATCGAGGACCCCAACTCCACCTACCACCGCCAATCTACCCAACACCGTCGATGTCAAGTAAAAGCAAAACGTGGGTGTCGAATGCGTTCGAGCAGGTCAACATATGGGGACA
>Ga0307513_10004940_pt1 | contig 17687 bp, 23 predicted proteins | sample 15_EM_MG_FD_202174 | JGI IMG/M metagenome (GOLD analysis project Ga0307513, IMG submission 202174) | Populus trichocarpa ectomycorrhiza microbial communities from riparian zone in the Pacific Northwest, United States - 15_EM | ecosystem: Host-associated > Plants > Roots > Unclassified | place... | reverse complement strand
GCACTGTCGTTGACTGTGAAGAGTTTACGAACCGAGTGTTGGAGAAGTTCCGGAAAGAGAGAGCTGGTGATGGCTTGAATAGGGTCGACCAGGCGGCTCAACCAAAGGTGGCAATTGAGCTCGAGCAAGAGTTGGCATGATCGCGATTGTGGTTCGTGGTTTGTCTAAACCCATGAGGGGTTCTGTTTCTAGCCCCACCTTATATATGCTGGTTCTGGCTCAGCCAACGCCCTCCCCAGCTTATCTCTAAGTCCTTGAACTTTAAGCTCAAGCTATCTGCGCCTCTTTTACTCCACCTGGTACTAAGTTGACAGGAAACTGTACGCTCCGCCCCGGAGAGCATGGCTTCAAAGAGAGCATGGCTTCAAAATACATCGACGCTATAAGTAGTCTCGGACGAAAGTTTCTATACAATTGTACGAGTACGAATCCGCCCGTTTTACCTTCATCTAAGTCTAGACACACGTAGAAGAGTGCGTCAGTCATCCCATTTTAATTCCTCCTCTCGGGTTCGGTCACTGGATGTATGACAAGAAGGTACACGCTCCAGACGGCGGTACTCGTACACCCAAGCTCGCTGCTTTGGCCCCTTGGGATCGGTGAGGCACCATTCCGGCTGTGATACAAAAAAGGCCCGCATTGAATATGCGAATATTCGAGGGCCTGGTCCTGGGGTTCCTCAGAACACCCATCACTGTCTATGTACTCTTATTCTTGGATGAGCCCTGGAAATATTCTTTCATGCTTCATAGGCTGCGTCTGCGAACCTTTCTCTGCCGTGGATCAAAATTCGTCCTGGGAGCACGTCCATACAAGCATCAGAGTTGATACGCGTCGAGTGTCTCGGGCAGGGGATTGTCACCGATCAGCCGCAATGTCGTGCGGCATGGCAGCTACACAGTACGTGCCTTCATTTGGGTTTGTAGTCTTAGAATATATAAAGGTCTACAGGCCATCGTCCCACATCAGGCTCATACTTTAAAAGTTTCATATGGTTAAATTCAACAGTACTGCTCGCAGTTCTGATCCTGTCCGTAGTACGTCGCCACGTTCTTCAACCTCAAGGAAGCTGCTGAACCTTCGGCCCTGATCACGTGACCGGCGTCGAATGCCGCAACCTCAAAGGCAAATGGAATCGTGCTCACTCGAGTGCTTGGCTCCACGTTGCTATCACCCTTACTCATGAGGTTCAGTACTTTTTTTGTTATGAAGCTTGCGCGCAAGTGCCCACCTGAAGTGAAGAGGACTGAGAAGCCAAGGTCCTCGATGTTTGCGCTGCCAACTTTGGGTTGGTTACAAGGCGAGCAGCTTCTGGTGCATCACCAAGTGTGGATCTAATCAACTGACTCGTGGTAAGCGTGAACTTATCATCTTGTTATTCTTTCCTGATCACTGGTTGTGAAATGGTGTGTAGTTATTCAAGGTATTCACTACTTTGTCTATCTTTGCTCTTTCGCAATGTATACCCGAGTCCTTTGGACAGAATTATGGGACGCACCGGCCATATTCCAACCCAAGCCGGCCATTCTACCGCGCGGGGATTTAGACACACCACTGCGAAATCTTACTGTCCTTTTTTATTTAGTCCTTCTTAGCCCTATTCCGCTAGGTTCCTAATCACCGAACTCGCAGATGCATAGACCGTAGAAATGACTGGCGTCTTACAATAAATATGACCCAATGATCTTGTTACTCTCCCACACATTTGAACATTTTTCTACTCCTTTTGCGCCTCTTGGCTGGGTTCAAGGAGTCGTCTTTGTTCGAACAAACCTTCTCAGACTCTAACCTCGCCACTCCCAGCCATGGCGCCGACTCCGGTAAGCGACGTATCTCGCTACCCAGGAGTACTCTTGTAGACCTGAATAATGTCTCCAGATGGCGAGGAAGCGAATCCAAAAGGAAATTCTCGATCTTGGAAAGGAGAACCTCGGCGACATGAAGCTCGAGCCCTCAGAGTCCTCAATATTCGAGTGGATAGGATCTATCCCGGGACCTATCGGCTCCGTATACGAAGGTGGCGTCTTCAACGTGAAGATCACGTTGCCCAACGATTATCCGTGAGTTACGCGGTCACTGTTGTGTGCGCGGCAATGCTGACAAGGCGTGTTCGGATCGCGTTTTATAGGTTCAGTGCACCAAAAGTCGTATTTACTACTCGGCTATACCATCCAAATGTCTCGGACAGCGGCGCCATTTGTGTCGATGTGCTAAAGAACCAATGGTCGCCTGCCCTCAGCCTCTTCAAAGTTATGCTATCCCTCTCTAGCTTGCTTACAGACCCTAATCCTAGTGCGTTTTCCTGATTCAGCTGTCGTTCGTAGTGTTCTAATCAGTATGTTATGCTCAGATGACCCCTTAGGTAAGTAATAAATTAGATCAAGGTGTTATAGAGAAACCATATACTTATACCTTATTCTAGTTCCGGGAATTGCACAAGAATATATCCGGAAACGCGCCCAGTTTGACAAGACCGCCCGAGAATGGACTCGTCTCTACGCTACATCCGAGAGCTCGGCTGCACCGTTGCCAACCCTTGCTAAACCTGGTGCTCTTCCGGCCCATGCCGCGTCATCTACTGGACCTAATTTTTTCAGTCTCCCCGCTCTTCCTCCTGCGCCTCCTCAGACCTCTTTAAATGCCGTTTCCCCGACTGCCCTACCTATATCCAGCTCCTCCCGTTCCACGCGGCCCATTCGCGTACCTCGTCGGACCGCCAACACATCTGCCGTTCCGGTTCCGATCATTATGTCGACCGGCGGCCAATCAGCAGCCTCGTCGTCCTCTCAACCTAATATCATGGAAGTCATCGACCTCGCTTCCTCTCCCCAGAGGAGAGGTGTGAAGCGCCGACGAGACGATAGTGGCGTTGCACCTGCTCCCAAGCGGCGCACTACACGCCGTAATGGGACAAACTCTACTAGCAGTGGAGATGGTGGAGAAGTTATTGTGATTGAAGATGACGATTGATTCTTCGCTTTTGTGTTCTCGTGATTGTTATCAGGGGTGCTCTAGGCATGTTGTACTATCTTATTATCGTGTTTCCTTCTACTCCCTGCGTGTCCCCACTTTAGATTATGAATTAGCAGGTTGCCCACCCTCGTCTCACTACTTGAACTCGACTGTCCCCTCTCTGCCTCGCAGTGAACCAAAGCGGATGATAATCTCATACACCAGTACCATTAGGGTGTTTCTGAGTCACGACTCGCTCTGGTATCCGAGGACATCAGGCAGTTAGAACCCTCGATGATCTTGCTGCTGTTGGAACCAATCCGGACGTTTCCACTCATAGGTCACCACTCATGTGGTGATAAGATCTGTCTCTATTTCTAGGTTCCAATACTCTACGTTGTGCCTCGCAACTTCGGGGTCCGCTTCACTCTGCGTGTCTTCGTAAGCCACTAGAGTCTAGCTGTTCCATATGACGTTTCCAACACTGCCTTACCTTGACTCGACATGACATCAATCTCTGTTCTACCGGCCGCCCTGCTGCTGTTTTGCGGTCGCACGTTGGTTGCAACGTCACACGAACCGGAGAAATAATTCCTGTATTCCCGCGCGGGGCCCGGGCGTTATAAGAGCCCCGAAAGCCCGCGTAGAAGGTGACTTCAATGCCTTTGATTCTCATATTGAGCTTACTACCAGTCCCACCTGTCCCGAAAACGGCGGCAATCTTGGCCTACCTCGGTGAAATAGACTTGACTTCTCAAGCTGACGTGCACATGGCCTGTCCAAAGATAGGTGGGAACCTGTCTTGCTACCACCTGGCCGCGGCACCTCCATCAGCGAGCAAACGTGCTATATAACCCGACATGAAGAGCCTTGGGAAGCTTCAGCCGTGCGTCCCCGTCGGGTTCGAAGTAGCCCCATGAAGTCCCCTCGGTCTTCAACCGCCATTGCCTTCGCTCTCAGTCTCTTCTCTACTATCTGTGTCAAAGCATGCGGCGATGACCCTACACATGCTCACTTGCACAAACGCCTGCCTTCCTCCGCGCCGGTTACTCCTCCCACCCGCCCACTTGAATGGAGAGATATCAACATCATCCACACCACAGACTCACACGGGTGGCTTTTGGGTCACCAGAAAACCTCCTCTCCGGAGCCGAATTACAGTGGCGATTTTGGAGAGTTTGCGAGCTTCGTCTCGCATATGAAGAAAATCGCGAAAGTGAGCAGGAGCGCCATTCCTATCTGTGTATGGAGTCACTAATGAGTGGACAGGAACGGGGAGTCGATTTGTTGCTCGTTGACTCTGGTGATATTCATGACGGTACCGGTTTGTCGGATGGTGGTCCACCCGGTAGTATCGATGCATATGAGGTAAGTATCTAGCTGTCATTGTTTCCATTAGGCGCTACTATTGACCTTCATAACTCCTGTAGACAAATAAGTTTATGGCGCAACTACCGTACGACATCATGGCCATCGGGAATCACGAACTTTATGTTTACGCCAATGCCCTTGATATGCAGTGCGTATGGTTTTTCCGTGGGCTCGTCCCTGTCTCAACAAATGCGGTCGGTCTAGCACCAACTTTGCACCTAAGCTCAAAGGCAAATACCTCACTTCGAACGTCAATATCACTGTTGCAGACAGGCACAATAAGACCGTCAGTGTACCTATCGGAGGCAGATTTCGCAAGTTCCGGACGGAGTTAGGACGGAAAGTTACCGCGCTCGGTGTACTATTTGACTTCACCGGAAATTCCGCTAATACCACCGTGCAAAAGGTCGAAAATATGGTGAAGGAAGGGTGGTTCCAGGAAGCCATCAAAGATGAGCCAGATTTGTTCTTGCTTGCAGGGTGAGTATTCCTTGGTATGACATAAACGCCTTTGATAACCTGTGTTCTTTGGTAGGCACATGCCGATAGCAAAGGACAAGTGGCCACTGGTCTTCAATGCGGTTCGTGCCGTTCACCCCACCACGCCAATCATCATCCTCGGTGGACATACCCACATCCGCGATTGCAACCAACCTGATAGTCGCTCTATGGCCCTGGAGAGTGGCCGATATATGGAAACAGTCGGGTGGTTGAGTGTGAGCTTCGATGACCAATATTCCAAGAATCTCACCTTCAGTCGTCGATACCTCGATCCTAACCGGCTTACCTACGAGTTCCATACTGGCCAAAACAACAATAAATTCGACACAAAGAAAGGCAAGCAGATCACCCAAGGGCTTCAAGATCTTGCTGCAAGGTTCAACCTTACCGATGAATTTGGCGTCGCTCCCCATGACTTCACTCTGAGTCGGGCACCTTATCCGTCGGAGGACTCGCTGCTCAGCCTCCTCATTAGCAAAGCTGCTCCCACTGCGCTCTCAATCAACAACACACGCGCGAATATCCCTCGACTTGTGATCGCCAACTCAGGCGCCCTACGATTTGACGTTTACACTGGATCGTTCACCAAAAATGACCAGCTCACGGCATCACCGTTCGCCGATGCGTTCTTATACATCCCGGGAATCCCTGCTGGGGTTGCCAACCAGATACTCAGTGTCTTGAACAAACAAGGGGAGAACAAACGAAGCATGGATACACTGGAGCAACGAGAGGCGTATGCGAGGGGAGAGATTGATATGCGCTTCAACAAATGGCTCGAAGAGATGGACAAGAGGAGCTTTGGGGTAGAGAAGAGAGAGGCTGGTAACCTAACATTGGGATATGTTACTACCGATGTAAGGGACTCGTCCGCTTTCCCCTTGTTTGTGGGAGACTAACGACATACGGCAGCAATGCCCCGGAATAGGCGATGACACTCTCCACGCACCTCTCCCGTTCTACTCTTCTCCCGCATTCATCGCTTCTGATCCTCCAGCAGTATCCGACGACACGCAGATCGATCTCGTCTTCGTCGACTTCATCGAGAAGCAACTACTCGGCCTCGTAAACTCTCTACAATCCTCCAAGAATTATACCGCAGCGGACGTGCAACCATACAGCCCGTACTTGATGAACCAAGTTCTAGGTGTATATGCACAACAGGCTTGGAATACGGCGTAAATGGACGAACTCGATCCATGAGGAACTGGGTTAGTACATGTGCGGCAGACGAAAATATTGGAAAGTGATACGGCTCTCTGACTCTCCTTGGGTCTCCACTGATTGGACTGGAGTTGTGACCATTCCACATGTATGGCTCATTCCGGAATTCAGACACAGTACGAGTTAGACGTGTGGAAAGAATCGAATTAGATCAAGGTCCGAGCATTTATGAATCGGTTTTCAGGGTTAATACCACCGTTATACGCTATTCGCGTAGTACTGAAACCTGTTAGTATAGCCACCGAAGGCCATGGGGTCTCTGGTGGGACCCAGCGATGAGCATCTCAAACCCGCCACACATAGCTTGCTACTGAACAAAACGGCGCGAGGGGCATTCTACTTAGAGGAAAGGAAAGAAAGGGGTACATTTCACCAACCTACCAAACACTTGCAGGTCATTTACGGATGGGTCCAGAGTAATACATTTAGCCTTGTACTTGTATGGGGTGATGAGGCATAAACCGGTCACCACCAGAATGGTGTTGATACTGAAGAGAATGGATCCTTGTCTCTCAGTCACGTCCCCCTACTCTCAAAAGCGTGTCTTTGAGATTTAATCGAAGCTTAGGTTGATCGGAACCAAGTGGTCACAAAGCCGTCCGCTCTGAGTCGGTCAACCCCGCGGTAGCCCACCGCAATGGCCACAAAGCGTGCCGCGGAAACGGATATCGAAAGGGAGACCTCACCTGTGCGTGTCTCTGGCCTTTCTGCGCATCCAACGCGTTTTATCACCATTACGTGCTAACATTTGCTTACACTTTCAGAAACGCGCCCGCCGTTCGTCCCCAGAACGTGCAGAGAGCTCCAAAAAGGGTAAAGGAAAGCGACCCACCCGATGCGAAGAGGACGAGGTTGATGGAATCGAGTCCGGGTCTGTGTCCGAGTCCGAGGCCGGCGTCCGTCTTCAAGCGGGAAGAGGAGCCCATATGGACGACGCAGAGTTCGAGCGAAGAAATATGGATCGTGTCAAGGCTGCCATCGAACGCAAGAGTGCAAGTAAAGGAGTCAGTCCACGCTCATTACTCGTCCTGATGCATCAGGTTCAACAGATTCACATTCTTGGTAGGCTGCAAAGATGGGTGTAATTACGCACCTCGAACTCCATAACTTTATGTGTCATAAGTTCGTTCTGGATACTTGGGAGTCTCGGTCTAGTGACTTAGCGGTTCATAAGGTATCTCACATTTCGCTTCGGACCGCAAGTAAACTTTATTATCGGCAACAACGGAAGTAAGTCAGTCTCTCTTCTTATGATTCAAACATTGCTCAAGACGGCGCAGGTGGTAAGAGCGCCGTTCTCTCTGCGATCACCCTTGCCCTAGGTGGCAAAGCGGGTTCTACCGGTCGTGGTAGTGGTCTGAGGTCGTTCATAAAGTCCGGAGAAACGTAAGCGTGCATATGGTTTCGGCTTATAGGAACATATTAACGCAAGTGTCCAGGACGGCGGAGGTCTCGGTCACTCTCAAGAACGAAGGTCAGGAACCTTACAGGTCCAACACATACGGTAACGGTATCACGATCACTCGCCGCTTCCAGGAGAATGGTGGAAGCTATAAGGTCAAGAACGCGGATGGAAAGACGGTTTCCACTGCCAAGGCAGAGTTAGACGCGATCACGGATCATTTCGGTATTGACGTAGACAATCCAATGAACATCCTGACGCAAGGTAAGGCCCCGAGACCGTCCATCAGCATTCGGCTCATATTCCCAAGATGCGGCTCGTCAATTCCTAAGTGCGGCCAACGCAACTGAGAAGTATAAGGTATCCGCCCCTTTTCTGTCAGTCATACTGCATTATTGATATCCGAACCAGCTCTTCCTCAGAGGTACGCAGTTGAAGCTCCTTCAAGAGGAGTACGACGCGATCCGCGAGAACCTCACGACAACGGAGCGCGTGTGCGCGCAAAAGCAGAATGTTATTCCGGATCTCGAAGACCTCTGGAAGGCTGCGATGGTCCGACTCACCGAGGCACAAGCGCTGCGCGACCAGCATACCAAGGTTCAGCAACTCAAATGGGAGCTTGCGTGGGCCTACATCCACGAGAAGGAAAATGAGCTCACAGCCAAGATGGAAGAGATTGAAGTCGCCGAGAGGAGGGGACCCACGCTCGATGAGAAGATTCGCCAAGCGGAAGAGAAACACCAGAAGGCGAACGTCCGTATTGCAGAAATCGAGATGGAGGTGCAAAATCTTACAAACGTGGATGAACTTGAAAGGGGGAAAGCCGATCTCGCAACGCGGATTCGAGAGAGTAAGCATGAGCTTGCAGAAACACAGGTAGGTAGTCTCTTCTCGTGTTTCGTATACAATCCTTATTGATGAGTCTCTAGTCGGACTGCAAACAGCTCGGAATGGACATCAAACACAAGTTGCACCAGATTGAGGAGTTCGAGAGGCAACTTGCTGTCGAACAAGGCAAACTGGAACGCGATGCTAAGCGTGAAGAAGTCCAGCGGCAACTCGAGAGGGCGATGCAAGAGAAGGAAGCGAAAATACGCGTCCACAAGCAAGCTCTTGCGGATCTTGATGGCCGTAAGGAGGCCGAAACCGTTGCCCAGACGGAACTTCAGGGCTTGCAGGAGCCAATGAAAAGGAACAAGGACAAACTTCGAGGGATCGACCAACAGATCGATCAACTCAAACAGATTGCGGAGAAGGGCGGTCTGGCGATTTATCACCGCAACATGCCGAGGCTTGTCCAGCAAGTACAAGCGGCACATTGGTTTGGAGAGAGGCCTATTGGCCCGCTGGGTCAGTATGTGAAACTCAAGAATCCACTTTGGGCTCCGGCTCTGCGAGCCATGATCGGTTGGAACATGCATGCGTGGGCCGTTACAAATGAAAGGGATCGAATGCAATTGCATCGAATGTTCAAAGAGCATGGGATGTGTGTATTGCGTTCCATGGTATTATGGCTTTGCTCATCTCTCCTTCAGTCAGGCGCAGATTCTTGTGTCTCGGGTTGATATCTTCGACTTTTCTCAAGGGGAGGCTCCCCAGCATTATACGAGTGTCCTTCGCGTTCTTGAGGTTTGCAGCTTGTTTATAACCGAGGACTCGAGCTGATTTCTCCATAGATTAGTCATCCCTGGGTCGTCCGTTTGCTGGTCAACAGCAATTCGATTGAGAGGACTCTACTCGCTCGGAACCGTCAGGAAGCGGAGCAAATTTTAGACCAGACTCAGCACTACCACGTATGGTCCGCTGAGGGATTTATTGTTCGTCGATACGCGTGAGTACCCAGTAGATTATATGTGGAAACTCTAACCTCGCTGTAGGGATGGAGGCCGCTCGAGCGCTCCAATGTCGTGCGTGCTTTCGGTGTTCCATTGTATGAATGCATTTATTCTAATTCTGCTACAGGATGGCTCGTGAGGGTGACCCTCGCCAACAGCTGTTTGCGACAAACGACGCAAGCGAACGACTGGCGTAAGATCCTTTTCGTCCTCTTCTCCTTTCGTTCCTCATTATGGGCTTTTAGTTCGGCTAATCATGAGAAGGAGCAACTCACACGTGAATACTGCTCGCTTATCCAGCAGCACAAGGATGCAACAGCCAAATTTGATACCGCTAAGCGTTCGGTACGGAGCACAAAAGTATGCCTTGGCGTTGTGTGGAAGGAAAGGCGATTACTGATGATTTACCGCAGGATCTAGAGAAACGGCTTTTGCAAGAAGCGCAGGCCGCACATCAGGCAGTCGCCCGACTCGATGCCGAATTGCAAGAGGAGCAACCGCTCAATATTGCGACTTTCCAAGAGAATCTCGATGTCAGTCTATTTCTCTCTATACCTGTCTGATGTTTACCGTTGCCTTTTAGGTCTCTCGAAGAGAATTCGACGGCTTGCGAGATCAACTCAACGATGCTCAGACCCGAAATATAAAATTGAGGGGGCAAGCAGAACCGTTGGTGAAGGAGCTCGACAGTATTCGACGAAAGATTGAGACGTATGAGGCGCAGAAGAATCAACTCAGGGTTTGTCGGACAGTTTTGAATGCCAATCCAGGTCGTTCCTCACACCATCGGATAGTTGAAGAGCAAGGAAGCAGTCAAAGCAAGGCTCAAGGCGGACGATGAGAAGAGACATTGGGAGGAGAAACGCCGTGGGCTGGAGGACCAGATCCGACAGTTCCGTACCGCGTGTCAGGAGCTCGAAGAGCAGTATCAGGTCCGTGCGGCTGAATCAAGAGATATCGAGCTAACGTCGTCCAGACCTGGCTTGCGAAAGCACAGGATTATTGTGAGAAGATCGAGACCCAGAGAAGTCCTGCGACCATCCGGAAGGAAATTGAGGGAATGGAGCGAGCACTTGAGGCGAGGGAGGCCGAGTGAGTAGTTGGGGAGTCTTCACCGCTGTAATATTAACAGCTTGGTGGTAGGCAGGGGCAGACCCTTGAAGAATTGACGGATGAATGTGCACGCACCAAGGCCGCGGTCAAGAAGGCCAAAGCGGACTTCAAGGAAATGAGGAAGCTTCTGAAGGTATTCAGATATCCGCCTTAATGACATTCACTGATGCATGTCATCTCAGCTGCTAAGGAGCGCTTGGAAGCTACGAACAGAACGTTGGCAAGAGTTCCGTCGGCATATTGCCCTGCGGTGCAAGCTGCAGTGGGTTCATTTACGATGCGTTTGTTGATATATTCTGAGTACAGTTCCCTTTTAGGTTCTCGTATTATCTGTCCATTCGGGGTTTCTTTGGACAAGTCGTGTTCGATCACCAGAACGAAAAGCTCGAGCTCAAGGTGCAGACGGACGATTTAGTCGGGAAGCAAGGTCGAGAGAAGGATGCTAAGGTGCGCTTCAGATCTCACGGAACCGGACAGTAGTTGACTCTGCTGCAGAGCGTGAGTGTCGGTTGAGCCCAGATTCGCTGTGACCGTTGAACACTGTTGCAGATGTCTGGAGGGGAAAAATCATACGCGACGATCTGCCTTCTCCTGTCTCTATGGCAGGCCATCGGTTCACCTATTCGGGGTACGTTATTCAAGTGGCTCGATAAGATCGTCGACTTATATCGCTGCTAGCCCTCGACGAGTTTGATGTATTCATGGACTCTATCAACCGCCGTATCTCCATGAAAATGATGGTTAGTTGTGTATCCGTCTTCGCAAACAGTGCTGACCTTAGCTGTAGCTCGACGCCGCCAAGAGCTCTGATAGACAATTCATCCTGATCACGCCTCAGGTAAGCTATTTAGGTATCGCCATGAACGGTCATGCTGACCGGATATGGTTTCAGGACATGGCGAATGTCCAGCTCGGACCTGAAGTTCGTGTGCATAGAATGAATGATCCAGGTACGTACTGTCTGACGTCTCCCATCCAAGCCGAAGCTCATTGGTCCTTAACTGTATCAGAGCGTGGCCAACAAGCCCTCCAGTTTTGAGTGCTCGCATATACCACTCACCGTCATTTTTGATCTCCTGCTTAATCCAGAGTGGCCTACATGTAGCTATTCTAGATACTCTATCTCGTACTGAAATCAATGTTGGAGTGACTCTTTTAAATACGACAGAGCTTGACGCCAAAATTAACGTGACTGTGACTGCTGTCGGTGTGTCACTATATTAAACAAGTGTATAGATCGCTAGAGTCCGTGGAAGCGCAGACGGTTGAATGCGGCGCAGGTCACGTACCGTTTTCAGCCTTGGATAAACCCGTTAACTGGTTGAAGAGAGCTGGTCAGTCGACGAGTGATGAGTTGCAAGCTGGCGAGAAAATGAAGAGATTGTCCATCCGACCCGTGAATGACATCGGGAAATGTCTGACAGATTACAATAGCTATGTCTAGACATGGCCGATGCTGAACACATTATGAGGGATAAAATCAGGCATATCATAATGTCTAGACATAAGCTGGGGCACCGATTAGTCGTGTTTTTACCGCTTGATGCAAAGGCCATGCCAAACTTGACTCTTCCAGCTCGCATGGGGATGTATGAATCTTATTGTAAGAGTATTTATTCTGCAGAAGGCAAGAAGACCGATTCATCCCATCTTAGTGTCAACGTTTGAACAGCGATTGCTTTGTGTTGAAACACATGAGCGAGAGATCTTTCCAGGGTATCAACCGATACACGAGGTCCTTATTGCATATAAAAACCCTTCGTGCGTTCAATCGAGCGAGGATGGATTGGCACTTTGTGAATTTGATCCAACTGGACTAGGAAGCAGTCCTCCACTCAGGGTGCACCTTCGAAGCTCAATCACTCATGACGCTGCCTACATTCCCTACCGCCGTATTAAATAAGATCAAATGTAAAGTGACGACTCAAACTGGACCTCGTGAAATTCAATCGTGAAGTTCAGGGAGGAAATTATTCGATTCCGAATCGCTACAGGACACCTTGAAAGAAAACCTACACCAGCTCCTTGCTCAAATCCTCCCGCCCCTCGCTCCACCCCCGCAGTCTCCTTCGCATCGCATCCCCCATCGCGATTACTTCCACCGCCCCTTGCACCACCTCTACTCACATTCTCCTTAACATTCGGATCCTTTCCTACCCGATAGTTCTCGCAAAACCAGCTACCCCTACGAACCTGTTCCGGAATTGAAACACCAAAATGGAACGATTCCGTCTCGCAATCGGGTCCATCACACACGGTAATCTCACCGGAGTTGTAGTTCACACAAAAGCAGTACGGCTTGTCGTCGTCTCGGTCGGTGGTGTCAGTTGTCGCCGAGGCGCTTGCGCGCGAAGGGTTTTGTCGGGGTGTGTGAGTGGGAGGTGTTGAGAGTAAGTGGGAGAAAGGGACAATGGCAGTGGTGCACTGGCGGAGTGGGCTCGAGCCCATAGTGAGTTCCTGGGTTGGTGCAGTGGCCGTAGCATCCGCTTTGGCTGGCACACTAGATACTACGCGGACGTTCGTATAGTACACTGCTTGCAGAAGAGGAATGGCATGATCATCGAATGTGGGTTTGGCTGGCGGAGTGACAGATACGCGCACGAATTGCTCATGGTAGCCAGACTCAAATGACCCAAGCTTGGGTGAAGAGGTACCGTCTCCTCCCGCGCAGCAGCCTCGATTGCACTGTACCACATCGCTATCGCAAGCATTGGATTTTGTAGGACGGGCAGAGAGTGATGGTCCTTAGGGTAGGGTGATATCCGGACAAGCGGGAGTTGTGGTTCATATTGAAATAAGATAGAGTCAGGCGAAGGAAGTGCGCACGGCTCCGCAACCTAGCGCCGAAGGATCCGGGGCTTCCGTTGTGTACAGGAGGCACTCGTGGGTTCATTAATGGACTGGACCATCAAGCGGTCTGCAGGTGGGCTGGCACAACACCTGAAATTGGACGACAGAAGGCTGGGAGCGGTTGAACGAAGGTCGCTGGAGAACCTCCTGGGGTTGCATCCATACACCTGTACTCAGGTGATAGTACATATTGTGCGAGAACCGCCATAATTGGTGCTTACAGTTTGCGATTGGTAGTCCTGGGATAATACGCCCCGCATCCAGCCCATCCAGCCTATGTCATGACGTGACATACACTCATATCTATTGTCCCTCTCAACCAGTCTTCCCTCTTCACGGGCGATTCGGTGATGCCAGTAGGGTCTGAACAGCTTCAGCGTGGCCATTGGCGTGTGTATGTCGGGTTGGTCATCTTCGCGTCACTCAACTCCAGCATGCCAGTGGGTGATACAGGCGAGTAGGTTATTTATTGCGCAAGAACAGAGGGCGTAACTACTTCCGTCCAGACTCCTGCCAGACGACTTTTCTAGAGAGCGGTAGTACGCATAAGCCACAAGGGATATATCAGGAATGATACCACAGCATGTCCATATGACGAGTGTTTGGTAGACGTGCCAGGCGCCTGAACAGACCGTGTCTATTTGCCATCCCAGAAATGGTGCATATCGAGAGTCACAAGCGCGAACGTATAATTACAAACCAAGGGCACCTTCGCCGGCGATTTGGACAACCAACTCTCAAGCGACGGAACAAGACCAAAGGAAGTGATTTCTGTTGTTGAGCATGTGGATATACGCTGGATTCCGTTCGCGTTAGGGCGCCCCGGCCGCTGCTGCTGCAGAGCATGTGGTGGATACTTGCATCTTGTTTTCCAATTCTTCCACTTCTTCTGTGTCTTCCTTATCCCCGGAAAGTGAGAGCCTCATGCCAGAGCCTCGAGGCCGATAGAGACAGGTTCACCGTCAAGATACGGTCCAAATGGGCGATAGAACGCATCGGAGGGTCTCTACATGATTATGATACATGTCACGGAATAAAACAAAATTAGCCATAAGAGTATGAGGACCATTCACATAAGCATGGCGGCTGCAAGTCAAGTGGGAAACAAAGCATTTTTTGTTTTTGGCCCCGAGGCTGTGACGTGTGACGAGTCCGGAGAAGGGCATCCTTCGAATATGATCTCCAAGTATGATCCCCATTGCGGGGACGAGGATATCGCACCGCGAAAGCTGCATGTGCCGGCCATGAAATATCAAATATTATTACGAGTGACTTCTTGTGAGACTGGGGTACATGTACTTATCACGATCTTCTCTCTTGTCTCAGGCGATGGCGGCATTCGATGTGAAGCGGACGAAGCGAGTCATGGGTACTTGGATAAAGGGACAAGAGTACGGCAGCTAGGTGTAGCTAGGCGTGCTCCCGAAGGAGAGAACCATGGATTTGTCTTCTGCTTCTTTGTAGCTCGCATGTGGAGTCGGCTTCCATCTTGCCCTTCAGGTAGAGTGAAGGGAGGCAGCTGCCCTTCAGCAGAGTCCGGTGTATAGGGATGCTTTGACTGGACAGCTTTCATCGTCCGTCCATCACTAAATGTTATATATCCCCCCACATTGCTACTCGTACTTGCATCTTCTCCCTTTCCTGAACCTCGACGTCACCTCAAAGTGATCAAACATGACTATCCAAGGATCCAAGGCAGAGACCCTGTGAGCACCATATGGCAAGCCAGCGCCGGCCGGTCGCTGATAATTATTCCAAGCCTGTACCTGGACCGTACGGCGCTTGATTTTAGTTTAGGTCCATACCGTTCATGTTGAGCAATATACAGAAATTACATTGCAAGACGTCCCAACTCGCAGGTATAAATTGAAGTTGTTTGTAGAAGATGAGGAGAAAGTATTCGAGAAGAAGAAAGACAACCGTGTGTGGACACCTGCTCAACGCCAGTATGTCCCTTGTTCATCACTGTGTATACCTGCTGAGGTTGTGTGCGTGCGTAGAGACGTTTTTCCGACATCCCACATACGCGCAGAAATTCACATCAAGAGCGGTTATTTCTTTTGGGCGAAGTACCGACAGATTCATGAGGTGATCGACCTTGAAAACCTTCTTAATGATTACTGGCACTCCAACAAGAGCGACTTCCCGGTACAGAGTTAGTGGACAGTAACCATGATCTAGTCCGCTCATATCTGATGGAGACACGCAGAGGTCATTATTGACGCTAAAAAGCCTGACCAGCGTCGCTGGTCTCTAGAACTACGATTCTCTGCAAACACTGCCGTTCGTCACTGCAACTCCCCATCCCAGCCAGGAAATAATTGTCGTATAGGCGGACTCTCTGCGCTCGTCGCTCCATGGACTCGAGGAGTTGTTAAAGAAACACTCCCCAACGATGGACGTATCGACTGACATTAACCGCGGGGCTGTCTTCACAGAGGTTAGCCCTCTCGTATTGCGAGCGGCAAGATGTTGTCACGTTGACACCTTTTAGTTGACTTCTATCGCAAAGGCTCTCTTCTGTGTTGCCAGGGTCACGCTTAAGGTTTGTGCTTGCTAGAGGGGTATGAGGATCAAAGGTAATTCTTGCCCATTTAGCTCTTGCAGGAGCAACACAAATACGACCAAACGCTGTTGGACCTTTGCGATCGGTTGCAGCGCTTTTTGCGTTTTGCGGACAAGGTCGCAGATGAAATCGTCTGCGAAGAGACAGATCTTCTGGAGGTCATCCCGAAAACATTCGAGGTGGTTCACAGAGTCGCGACATTTTCGTGCGACTATGTCAAACGTGGTTGGTCGTCATTTTTTGGATTTAACAAGGACTTGCTACTGATCGATCGCAGTAGGAACAGGAGGCGCGCCGGTCCACCCGGAAACGATCGGAGAAATGAACAAAGAGTTGACCAAGGTCATCGAAGACTTCGACCATGCGGTGAATGTCGAGGTTCTCCACCGAAACAAAGAGACCCGTGAGCACTCATTGTCTCAATCTGGCGATAGTTCATTCTCAGTAGTCTCATGTAGAGCTAAAGCTTTTGTCTGCACGGCTCAAATCGGTCGAGGCCGACTATCGCCAGGATCTCCAGTGTATGGAAGGCACCCGCCAATCTCTCCTCAAGCAAATTACGGACTGGGTGACCAATGGACCTGGGAACGATGGAAGTAACACCTACTGGGTCTACGGCTTACCTGGAACCGGCAAAACGTCCTTGGCTCATTCGATTTGTGCAAACCTTTATGAGCAAAAGCGACTTGGTGGAGCGTTTTTCTGCCGGAGGGACGACCCAAATTTGAGCGAGCCCAGAAATATCCTTCCGACTCTCATCTACAAACTTGCCATAATCATCCCCCCTTTTCGAACCATTGTCGCAGAACGTCTTCGTAACGACCCAAACCTGACGCCGGAGTCAATGGGGCACTCTCTCTTCGTTGACTTCGTCCGCGAACTTCCTCACCTCCCAAAATGTAGTCTCGTCTTTGTCATTGACGCACTTGATGAGTGCGGCAACGCCCAGAGTCGTCTGGACGTCCTCAAGGCTCTGAACGACGTGGTCGCACACGCTCCGTGGCTCAAGGTTATCATCACCAGCAGGCCCGACGTCGATATCGAACGTTTCTTTAATGATCCCCCTCAGTCGTCGCAATTACGGCATGATTTGACCGCAGACGAAGGGGCAACCACTGACCTGCGAACCTTCGCTCTCGATCGATTCAGTAAAGTGGCCGTGATCCGGGGGATCCCGCCTCCTTGGCCAGAACAACCGGTCTTCGATGGAGTTGTCTCTCGGGCGGCTGGTCTGTTCATCTTCATCGAGACCCTCGCTCTTGCCCTTGAGCACTGCGACGACCCTACGGAGTTGTTGAAGTCGACCTTGCGAGACTCAGCCGTTACTGGCTTGACTTCTCTATACAGACTATACTCGAATATCCTAAAAGCACAGAGAGTGGAAAGAAGTGCCGAGTTTCAGCGGACGATTGGAGTGATTCATACAACGACTCCATACCGCCCACTCCGCGAAGAAGCGATTGCAGAGCTGGCGGGAGTGAGACTCGATCTCGTCAAAAATTGGGCGGAAAAACTCCGCTCTCTGCTGTGTCGAGACCAAAGGGCCGACGGGGGGATCCGTGTTCGCCATTTGTCGATCTCGGAGTTTTTTGTGAGCGACGACTCTCGCTACGACCTCCGAGACGTGAATGTGCAGCTGGGCATTGCTTGCCTCAAGACGATGGTAGAGCAGCTCCGTTTCAACATCTGCAAGCTCGAAGATTCCCGGCTGGCTAATGCGGATGTTAAAGACCTCTCATCGCGGGCCAACAAGAATATTACCGACGCTTTGCAGTATAGTTCTCTGTATTGGTGGAATCATCTTTGCTCTACTCCCGGCAATGGTGACCCGCAGGTCGTGGAAAGCTTGAAGAAATTTTTTGAAGGGCCATAC
>Ga0307513_10004939_pt1 | contig 17697 bp, 23 predicted proteins | sample 15_EM_MG_FD_202174 | JGI IMG/M metagenome (GOLD analysis project Ga0307513, IMG submission 202174) | Populus trichocarpa ectomycorrhiza microbial communities from riparian zone in the Pacific Northwest, United States - 15_EM | ecosystem: Host-associated > Plants > Roots > Unclassified | place... | reverse complement strand
ATCAGACAAATACCTAAAAATAATGAGTTCACTCAACCACAGACAAACAAGCATACTGACCCAACTATGCACAGGCCATGCCCCTATCAACAAGCACCTACACAGAATACAGAAAAACAACACACCGTACTGCCCACAAGGCACATGTGTGGGCATAACCGAAGACATCCATCACCTCATATTCACATGCCCAAGCTACAATCACGCACAATATCAGCTCACACAAAACGTTGGCAAAAAAGCACTATCCTCAACCAAGCTATTTGCTGACGAAAAAACCATCCCCCACACACTCACCTACCTCAACAAAATCAGAAGATTCAAGCACCTCTACAGAGACATTGCACCCAAATAGGAGGGAAATAATGAGATGTTAGCGCAATGCGCTTTGCTAGCAAGCAAATGTAGAAAACACAAAACCACGCAGCAACATCACCATAGGTGCACTTCTAGACCTTGTCTAATTCCTACCAACACTTAGGAAGCAATGAGGGCCTATTAGCAGCACAGCACAGTTTACTCACATCCAACAAATCGTGTAACATAGACTAGTTCTTAGCACATAAAATTGGATTACAAAAAAAAAAAAAAAATGGTCTGGAGCAAGCACAAATGACAGGAGCAAGCAGATGGACAAGGTTGGGACCTCTGTGCAGGATCTCTGAATGCTTTCAAGAGTAGTGACAACCAACTGTACAAATCCAACAGCCAGGTAGGAGCCTGTGTACATAACAAAGTGAGCCCAAATGGCAATGGATTTGACATACCACAGACCACCCCTGGTTGGAAACTAGGACCTTGCAATAACATGGCATGCTTGGAGCAGGAGTCTATCATGGCAAAAATGCATCACAGGACATGATAGACAAAGTACAGTACCATTCTGTTCATGGCCTAATCAGTGTGAACTCATTACTCATTACTCACTTTACTTCACTACTACTACCTTTCCCCTTTACTCTACACTATTGTCAAGTCATTCCACCTGCTCTGTCTCACTAACTTGAGGGTGGTAATCCCCTCATTTTATCACCTCACCACAGGGTAAAGTAGGGTCATGAGACTTGCTACTAATGAACAGGGTTGAGGAATATTTAATGACCTCTCCAGGTCCCAATGTAGAGTAGAGTATTGTAATGGTGATTGTGCTCTATGGTGGTGAGGTGATATTTAATGTCCTCCACAGGACTGCTCAGCATGTCTTTAAGAGACCTTGCCAGGTCTTTCTTGAATGCAGGATCTTTAATGTCCTCCTCAGGACTAATGTCATGACCAGGTATTGACAATGTAAGTTTTTAATTCCTTGTCAGGAAAACTGTCAGTAGTTTAATGACCTCCACAAGTCATAAGGGTAGTGGTAGTGAATGAAATCATAATGATCAGGTCCAATGGGACCATAGGGTAGAGTAGTGGTAGAGCCCATTGTGATTGTACTGAGGATAAATCCCCTTCCAGGTTCCTGCATAGTGATAGGGAAGTGCCCAACTAATGTAGTGTAAGGAATGAACTAACACAACTGCTAGTGTAATGGTAATGTAAAGACATAGTGCTCCAGGTGGTAGGAAGGATTTATTCCAACATAATTCTGCACCTGCTGGGACCAGTGCATTGCCATAGCCTATCAATGTGATGAAAGTCTCTTTTTCCTCTTTTTTCCTCTATTTGTGGGATACATTTCAATACCATTACCACTATTAGGTGGCAAGTTGCCAACAAAGAGACATTATTGCAGCATTCCCAGGCATTGTGGCCTTCTCAGCCTTCCCAGTCACTATGGCCTTATCAGCTAACTTGGCATTACCAAGACTAATGACATCAACTATGATGACAGGGTTGCTTACTCATGCAGCCATTCAATACACTTCTATATACAGTGTGGCCTTCTGTGGCTGGCCTTACTAAGCCTTCTGAGCTTCTATCAACACAGTTCATTGCTAGACTGTCACTCTCTGGCTTCCTTGTAATAAAACCCCATTTTTTCCCATTTTTTCCATTACCTTTCAACATTAATACCACTAAGAGGTGGCAAGTTGCCAACAAAGAGACCTTCTGGTGGCATTCCTGGGCACTATGGCCTTCTTGGCTTTCCTGGTCAACACAGCCTTCACAGCTTACTCAGCATTACCAAGACTATGATGTCAACTATGATGACAGGGTTGCTTACTCATGCAGCCATTCAATACACTTCCCTATACAGTGCAGCCTTCTGTGGTCAGCCTTACTAAGCCTTCTGAGCTTCTATCAACACAGTTCTATTCCAAGACTGAGCATCTCATGCCCTCACAGGGCAAGTTACTTACTCCTTTACACTTTACTTTCAACCTTACAGTCCATTACACCTTCCCCTTTTACTCTACCTATAGTCAACACTGTTCCACCTGCTCCCCTATCACTAACTCACAATGGTTCATCCTGCATTTTATCACATTCCTGTGCTTCCCCCACCGTGCAAACTGTCTTCCTTATTCATTAGTCATTACCAAGCAAGTCATGTGTGTGCTCTACTCTACAATAGCATTAGCTTCTCTATACAATACTTGTGGTTCTCTCATTACAATAGTCATTCTCTCTAGGTGCCCTCTGGGCCAGTGGCATTTACTTTAGCCTTACCTTTACCTCATGTAGCACTTCTTCATAGTGTTACTTCATTACAATATAAGGGCCATGGCTTGGTGGAGAGCAGTCTCCATCTTGTCTTCCACACCATTATCTCTTCCTTACCCTACTCAATCCCTTAGCCCACTTGTGCCTTCACAGGGCAAGTTCCTTACTCACTACTCTTTACATTCAACCTTACAGTCCACTACAACCTTACCCCTTTACTCTACCTGTCAACAATGCATTCTGCTTGCTCCTGTCCTTTTACTTGTGGATGGTAATCCCTGCATTTTATCACAATCAACAAGCAACTCATGTAAGAGTGCCTAGACAGGACTGATGGACAGCAATCTACCAGAGGTCTGGGGAATGAAGGGGTAGGGATGGGTAACCTGAGCTCTGTTCTCCAAACTTATACAGTGCAGCCTTCTGTGGTCAGTCTTACTAAGCCTTCTGAGCTTCCATTAACACAGTTCTATTCCTAGACTGTTGCTCTCTGGCTTCTCCACCATGCAGACTGTCCTCTCTATTCATTATTCATTACTCAGTGAGTCATGTGTGTGCCTTACTCTACAATAGCACTACCTTCTCTATACAATACTGTGGTTCTTTACATTACAATAGTCATTCTCTCTAGGCACCTTCTGGGCCATGCAGCTTTACTTTAGCTTTACTTTATTTCATGTAGCACTTCATCATAGTGTTACTTCACTACCAATATAAGGGCCAAGGCTTGGTGGAGAGTGATCTCCATCTTGTCTTCTGTACCATTTCCTTATCCTTACCTTACTCAATCCATTAGCTTGCTCATGCCCTCACAGGGTGAGCTCCTTACTCATTACTCATTACTTTCAACATTACAGTCCACCATTACCTCCCCCCATTACTCTACCTTATGACAAGTTGTTCCACCTGCTCCTGTCCTTTTGCTTGCAGATGGTAATCCCTGCATTTTATCACACAAGACAAGATACCTAACCAGCACCTGGAACACCTCCACAAGACTCAATCTGCAACCAAAACAGTGGGCACATGTTTTTGTCACTGTTCATTTTCTTTCATTATACTAGCTCACTAGGTATGATGTGCACTCCCCCATCATGTAACAATCTCAAGCATTCATACAGGACTCCCCCTGCTGAGCATCAACACCAGCAAGGGCATTGCAGTAGCCCCCCTGACCTGCAAGAAGCAAGCCCTGACATCATGATTGATGTCATAGTCTTGGTAATGCTGAGTTAGCTGATAAGGCCATAGTGACCAGGAAGGCCAAGAAGGCCACAATGCCCAGGAATGCTGCCATAGTGTCTCTTTGTTGGCAACTTGCCACCCTTAGTGGTAATGATGTCAAAATAATGTCCCAAAAAAAGAGGAAAAAGAGGAAAAAGACACTCCTCATCAATATCTGCAGGCTCAAGTGAAGCAGAGGCTGCTGGTGGCACTGGTGCATCTTGAGGAATTGGGATGAGTGGTGCCTTGCTGATGTAGTAAGGGCAAGGCCTGAATTGCTGGTGAGCACAGTGATGTGGTGCAGGAGAAGGAGACCAAGAGCAGCCATGTTGTGCTGGAGGTGCTGGAGAGGAGCAGGGGCTGCTGGTGTCACCAGCTATGGGAGATCTGGCAGTGGGCCATCAGGAGCAGGCAAGGCACCTCCCCTTAAATCAAGGTCACCATCTGGGCATGGCAGCATGGATTGACCAGCAGGCTGTTGTAGTGCAGCTAGAGCCTCTTGTGGTGCAGGGGGCTGTGGTACAGGTGGTTCCTCAGGCCAGGGTATCCAAGGTGCATTTTTGAATGTGTTCTCCTGCCAGAGGATATCCCTAGAGATCACCCTATTACAAGTCTCATGCTCCAAGAATTCCCAACACTTGTAGTCATCACAATAAGCAATGAAGGTGCAAAGCCTGGTGTGTGTCCCATGCTCCTTCTGCAGGTGCACATAGGGCAAGCAGCCCCACACCCAGAGGTTAGCAATATTGGGCTTGCAGCCATACCAGAGCTCAAAGGGGGAACAGCCTACTGCACTGTGGGGGAGCCAGTTGTAGATGTAGTTGGAGGCAAAAGCAGCCACTGCCCACCAGAATACAGCCATCCCTGCTCTGGCTATAATGCAGGTAGCACCCTCAGCCAAGTCCCTGAAGCCATGCTCTGGTCTCCCAGTCTGTTGAGAGGTTGCACGCACAGTGTGCTGGGGTCGTATGCCATGCTCCTTGTGCCAGGCTGCAACCCAGTTCCCAACGAACTCAGCTCCCTTGTCATCTCAGATTGTGACCAGCTTGCAAGCAGGGTGTTGGGCCTCAGCCATTGCCTCGTACTCCTTGAATGCCTCTAGGATGGTCTCCTCACGCTTGTTGGTGAGCAGCTTGAGCCAGCACCAGGGGTGAAATCATCTGTAATCATGAGGTGATAGATAACTCCACCAGTACCTGGGACATGAGCTGGACCACTCAGGTCAATGTGCACAAGGTCAAGTGCATGTGAGACACAAGAGGGAGGAAAGGGGTCACGATTCTGCTTGCCAGCTGCACAGGTAGGACAATGGTGCTGAGGACATGCATTGGAGTTGATAGTGAGCCTAACATGCAACACAGCACACTCGACTGCATCCATTGCCTGTGGTTGAGCCGCTCATGCCGGGATTGCAGACTGAGCGGTGTAACAGCAGCAATATAGGCAGTATGGGGCACATGAAGTGCAGGTAGAGAACCCTGTGACTGTGGCCTGAAAGAGGACGTGGCCACCCTTGCTGAAGGAGAGGCAGCCCACCAGTACAATGAAAGTGTAGCCAGCCGCATGCAGTAAGGGAGAAAGGAGATTGAATGCTAGGCAAGTTACATAAAATACATTGGAGAACTACACCAGTGGTCCTGGATGACCCTCCAGCAATGACTCAAACCCACAGACACCAATTCCTTCAGACCAGACAATAGCGTTCTCCTAGCCGCACGGGGACATGGGGTTTGTAGTGAGTGAGCCACCTTGTGCGGCGTCATATGGCATGTGGCCCATGTGTCTGGGTTCCAGTATTGATTAGTGACAAGGTCTGAAGATGACAGTATGCAACTTGCTTCACCAGCAAACTCTGCATCTGTGGCATCTGTGGGCTTGGCTTGCTGTGGCTTGGGCTTGCTAGTGCTGGCCTTGGACTAAGCGTAATTGACGTTGCGCTGCTCCTTGGAGCACTGCAGGTTGCGGCACTCCTCAGTGAAGTGGTTGCCATTGGTCTCACACCACAGACAATCGAACAGGGAGGCGGGGCACTGGCGATGCAGGCGGCCTGATGAGTTGAGCATGTTGCTTGGGGCCACCTGTGTGGCTCAGGCTGCCTGGGGGCCTGTAGCCAAATCCATTGCGTCATTGGAGTCAAATAGCTGCTCCAATGTGGTGGCATTCTGGTCCCCTGCACTGGCATAGCTGTTTCTGATGTGCTGGAAGCCAGGCGCAAGATCACGAAGGATAACATGCATCCAGAGCTCATCCTTGAGCATGATGAGAGTAGGCAGCAGGCCACGCACACGCTCATCAAACTGCACAGTCAACTCTCCAGGGCTTGCAGAGTGGTGGGGAATTTGCTGAGTTTATCTAGTGATTGGCAGCAATGTCTGGCTCAAACTCATGCTTCAGAGTTTGATAGACATCCTGTGGGTCATTGTAGCCAATGTCCTTGACCTTGTCTTCAGCCAGGGGCCCCAGGCGCATGCACAGGCATGCTCAGCAAGGTGTACATTCTCATAGTAGTCCCTGCCCTGGGTTGTAGGCCGCCTCCAGTCACCCTTGACAAGGCCTAGGAACTGCAAGCAACCAAGCTAGGGAGCAATGGGAATGAGTAAAACCCGCAAGGGGAAGCTATCGTTCCCACACAAACTGGAGGCCAGAGTGCATACAGAAATGAGGGGAAATATAGGAAATAGTGAGGAGGGGCCAAGACACAAGTTACAGTGATAACAACTCCAAAGGACGGAGAATTACCATCAATTTTATCCTTCCAAGTCACCCCCCTGATGAGGCCAATCCTCACACTCAAAGACCCAGTATATATACAGCTTTCTCAACCTGCTCTCGGGTCAATGCCTTGGTCAGAATGTCTGCAGGCATGTCCACAGTTGGGACAAAGTGGGGAGAGATTTCCCCGGCCTCTACCTCTTCCCTGAAGCCATAGTAGATTGTCTTGTGGTGTCTCATACGTCCCTGATGCTCTGGGTTCTTTGCTACACAAATAGCTGATTTGTTATCCATGCCCAGTAGCTGAGACAGTGTGATTTTGTAGCGCAAATCCTCCAGGATGTAGCGGAAAAAGGCCATGTCTCGGGTGCAAGACTTACCAGCAATGAATTCTGCCTCATTGGTCAAGCAAGCAACGCGAGACTGCAGTTTGGCAGAGTCAATGTCTCCAGCAAAGTCAGCATCTAAGAAAGATGCAAATGCAGCAGGGTGAGGACAGGGTCCATAGTGGAACTTGTAGTCAAGAGTGCCCTTGATGTAGCGGAGGAGATGCTTCACTGCAGTCCACTGGGCTTGGCCTTCCCTGCACAATTGTTGGGGCGTGCAAGCACCCCAGCAGCATAGGCAATATCAGGCCTTGTGCCATTAGCCAGCCAGGTGAGCTTGCCAATTGCATGCAGATATGGCTTGTCCTTCATGAACTCGATCTCCTCAGAGCTAAGTGGGGTAGCAGGCTTCTCCAAGCACAGATCAGGGACCATGGGTGTCTTCATAGGTGTACAATCCTCCATACAAAGGCCTTGAGCATATCGATACTGTATTGATGTTGGGACAAGGTAATCTGGCATGTGGAGCGTTTGCGCTGAATATCAATACCAAGGAACCAGTTGGTCGGTCCCAGGTCACATAATTTGAGGCGCTTTTGCAGCTCTGCTTTAATGTGCTGAATGCCCTCCCTGGTTCTTGCAATGATGTGACAGTCATCAACATAGGTTGGTACAACCACCTGCTCTATGGTGCTGTCTTCCCACACACAGGGTTCACTTCACACCTTCCTAAACCCAATCCCCTTCATGACCTTACTGAGCTTGAGATACCACTGCCTGCCCACTTGCTTGAGGCCATAGAGCGCCTTCATGAACAGGCAGTAGAGCAGTGAACAATCCTTTGAATACTGCTCATAGCCCTCTGGTGGCTTCATGTATATCTCTTCCTCAAGGTCTCCATTCAGGAAAGTGGTTGTAATGTTGATCGAGTCACATTCAAGGTCTTCTGCAGCCGCAAGTGCAAAGAGAGCATGCACAACAGAAAGGCGGATTGTGGGGGGAAAGGACTCAACAAAGTCCCAACCAGGTCACTGGGAGAAACCCTGGGCCCCTTGTACTGCTCAATGGAGCTGTCTGCAGTGCGCTTGATGTGGAACACCCAACGAGATCCAACAGGAGCACGTCCAGCAGGGAGCTTGACCAGGCGCCATGTACCATTCTCCATGTGTGCATCTATTTCTTGTTGGCAAGCCTCCTCCCATCCTGCTCTCTGTGGACTAGTGGGCCTGTTTGAAGGTCTTGGGCATTGAGGGCTTGCTTGAGGCTGCACATGCTTGCTGGGCTGCTGAATAGGCCAGCTTGCGCACATCTTCAATTTCCATCTCCACATACTTAGAGTAAATGCCCACTCCATACCTGGTGTGCAATTTCAGCTGCTTGCTCATCCTCTGACTCCTGGTAAGACTCCTCATCAATATTTGCAGGCTCAGGTGAAGGCAGCTGGTAGTGCTGGTGCATCTTGAGGAATTGGGATGAGTGGTGCATTGCTGACCCAGTAAGGGCGAGGTTCGAATCGCTGGCAAGTGGAGCGATTGGTGCAGGAGAAGGAGACCATGAGTGGCCATGTTGTGCTGGAGGTGCTGGAGGAAGCGTAGGAGGTGGAAGGAGTGTTGGAGGAGCAGGGGCTACCAGTGTCACCGGCTGAGGGAAATCTGGTGGTGGATGATCAGGAGTGGGGGGGCATCTCCCCTTAAATCTAGGAGGTCATCATCTATGAATGGTGGCATCAGTTGACCAGCATGCTGCTGTGGTGCAGCTGGTGGTTCCTCAGGCCAAGGGATCCAAGGGGCATTTTTGAACGCGTTCTCCTGCCAGAGGACATCCCTGGAGATCACCCTATTACCAGTCTCATGCTCTAAGAATTCCCAACCCTTGTAGTCATCATGATAAGCAATGGTGCAAAGCCTGGTGTGTGTCCCATCCTTCTGCAGGTGCACATAGGCCAAGCAGCCCCACACCCGGAGGTTACCCCATACCCGGAGGTTAGCAATATTGGGTGTGCAGCCATACCAGAGCTTAAAGGGGGCATGGCCTACTGCACTGTGGGGGAGCCGGTTGTAGATGTAGACGGAGCAGCCTCTGCCCACCAGGATACAGCCATGCCTGGCCAGAATGCAGGTAGCACTCTCAGCCAGGTCCCTGAAGCCACGCTCTGCTCTCCCATTCTGTTGAGGGGTTGCGCATACTGTGTGCTGGGCTTGTACGCCATGCTCCTTGCACCAGGCTGCAATCCAGTTCCCAATGAACTCAGCTCCCTTGTCATCTCGGATTGTGACCAGCTTGCAAGCAGGGTGCTGGGCCTCAGCCATTGCCTTGCACTCCTTGAATGCCTCTAGGATGGTCTCCTCACGCCAGTGGGTGAAATCATCTGTAATCGTGAGGCGATAGATAACACCACCAGTACTTGGTACACAAGTTGGACCACTCAGGTCAGTGTGCACAAGTTCAAGTGCATGCGAGGCATGAGAGGAAAGGGGTCGCGATGCTGCTTGCCAGCTGCACAGGCAGGACAATGGTGCTGAGGACGCGCCTTGGAGTTGATAGTGAGCCCCTCAACATGCCACACAGCATGCTCAACTGCATCCATTGACCTGTGGTTGAGCCGCTCATGCCAGACTTGGAGAGTGAGCAGTGCAACAGCAGCAACATATGCAGGTAGGGTGTGACCTAGAAGCTGGCCAATGCAGTGCCCTGTGACTGTGGCCTGAAACAGGACTTGACCATCCTTGCTGAAGGAGAGGCAGTGACCAGTGCCAGTGGAAGTAGCCACACACATTAAGGGAGAACAGGGAGAGTAGATTGGATGCAAGGCAAGGTACATTGAGTACATTGGAGAACCACACCAGGGGTCCTGGATGCCCCTCCAGCAATGGCTCAAACCAGCAGACACCAATTACTTCAGACCAGACAATACTGTTATCCCCTAGTTGCACAGGGATGCAATGGGGGCCACCCCTTGTGCGGTGTCATGTGGCACATGGCCCCTATGTCTGGGTTCCAGTATTGATTAGTGACAAGGTCTGACAAGGACAGGATGCAACTTGCTTCACCAGCAAAGTCTGCAGGTGCGGCATCTGTGGGCTTGGCTTGCTGTAGCTTGCCCTTGGTAGTGCTGGCCTTGGACTGGGTGCAGTTGGCTTTGTGCTGCTCCTTGGAGTGCTGCAGGTTGCAGCACTCCTCAGTGAAGTGGTTGCCATTGGTCTCACACCATGGAAGCAGCATTGCTACTGGGGGTTTCTGAAGAAGGGGAAATACTTATTGGTATAGGTGGAGTAGACAATGCATCAGACACCACTGCTGCTATGTCACTGATGGGTGGTTTGGTTCTAATCACTTGTTCATGTCTGGCAACTGCAGAAGGGATAGAGTTCGTGTGACCAATCTGAATTAGAGCCAACACATAGAGTTTAAAGGCTTCATCAGACTGCAATAAGGGGTCTGAAGGGTCCTAGGGACAAGTCAGTACAGTGGAGAGTGCAAAATCTGCAAATCTGAATAACCACTCACTGAAATGTTCCTGTTCTTTTCTGGCCTTTTCTGGTTAGATTGCCATGTAGGATACCAGACACTTCTCAAATATGTAATGACTGTCTCCCATGTACATGTAAGCTATGGTGCTTGTACTATATAACTTGTGATCATCTGTGCCCTTACAAGCCAGCTGATCTTGTTCTCTCTCTTGACCACCTGATTCCTTGAAGCCAGTGCCTGTCTTAGTGCATGCCCTGGCTATGCTTGCTGCTGTTCTGTTACAGAAGATTGGCTTACCCATCACTGCTGCAAGCTGCTTGAGAACCCTGCCTAACCCCACTGCCACCCCCTGTTGCTTGCTCACACCTGTATTCACTGTATCCTACCACAGTCCTGCCCTCCTGACCACCCTAGCTGCGAGTATACTGCACGGGCAGCCAGCTGTTCCCAAACCCCACACACAGTCTACTGGTAGCCAGTTGACACCTACAATCACTTGGGTACATCCCTGAGTTAGTACAAGGTTTGACAACCAGTTGCTTTCAGACTGCTGTTAGGGAAGTAGGAATGACAGCCTGATAAGTCGTCATTGTGGGATGACATACTTGCCTATTCCCCCACTTGATTGACCTGTCTGCTTGCCATGTGGTTACATAGCACTTGTATACTTTGTTGATTGCCCACTTGTACCCCCAAATCCTTCTGAATCATGGCCATTCACCTCCCCACCTTTATCACCATCCTGATTGCACATGTTGCCAACCCTGCCAACCCTCAATGTAATGAGGTCAATGACTACCATCTTAGGGTGAGCCAGTGGAGTGTCACTGTTCAAGCACACCTCCTGGTACTGCACCCCCAACCAAGGGTCCAGGCCCTGCTGCCTGTAGCCATACTTGTTGATGATGACCCAGATACTCACCTCCCATGTCTCAATGAACTCATGGACTACACCTGCAACCTCTTTGCAGTCTATGCCACAGCCTATGGCCAATTCACCCAAGCATTGGCAGGCATACCCCCACCAACATTGCCTGCACTGCCTGCTGCTGTACACCATGTGCCCAAGACTCAATTGCCAGACTGGTACAATGGCAAGTCCCCTGCCCTGGGTTGCCAGTTCATCAGGCAGTGCAACAACTATGCCACCCTCCATCCATTCCCGGATGAGGGGATGCAGATCAGGTGGACCCTGCAGTTGTTGGAAGGAGAGGCTGCACAGTGGAGGGATGAGCAGCTGGAGGAGCTTGATCTTGGATTTCCCCTGAATCACTTGGCCTACTGGGTGGATTTCCTGATTGAATTTCGCCAGTGCTGGATGGATCCCCATGAGGGGGAGAAGGCCCTGGACAGGCTGCAGAAGGGAGAAATCTGACAGGTCACCTTGGTCAAAAAATACAATGACCAATTCAACAATGCCCTCTCACTCACAGGGCTTACAGGTGCCAACACAGCAATCACCCAAGCCTACATCTCTGGTCTGAAGGGCCCAGTCCAGGCTTATGCCTTTGCACCCTTGTGCACCAACCCAAACATGACCTTCCAGGAGTGTCAAGCCCTGATGGTAGATGTAGACAAGGAGCTACAACAGACTCAACCCCAACACCAGTACACCCCAGCCCCTCAACCTTGTGTGGTTATGAATAACCCAGTAATCAACCTCCCAAGCACTGGTCAACCTGCAAGGACCCCAGCCACTCCAGCCCCACAGGGCCAAACCCTGATTAAGGTTGAGGCTGTGCACCAATACACCCAATTGACTCCTGAAGAGCATGAGGAGCTTTGCCAAACTGGAGGTTGTTTCTGCTGCTGTCAGCAGGGACACATGGCCCACCAGTGCCCTCATGTCGCCCAGGTGGCAGCCATCACTCCAGCCCCACTGCCCCTACTCCTGATGTTCCCACCCCCACCTCTGTCCCCACAGACTCCAATCCTGCTATGGATTTTTAGAGTCATCTCATGATAAGCCTGCCAGTCCTGAGACTTGTATTAATGTAGATTGTTCTGCTTTGTCAATAAATGCTGCTGTGACCCCTTACATGATGTCTAAGCATTTAAGTATTACAGTCCACATGAACAAGGCAGAAAAACCCCATGACACTCTACTAGATTGTGGAGCAATGGGTAACTTTATACACAAGAACATGGTCATGAAGCCAGGACTCACCCATACACCACAACACCCCATTCCTTTGCATGATGTAAAGGGGCTAAAAATTGGTGAACTAGCATTTCAGGTCATGATGACAATGTGCATTGGGCAACATGAAGAACAGATCACATTTGACATCACACCCATTGGCACTCATTCAATTATCCTTGGATTGCCTTGGCTCCAGTTCCACAACCTGATGATCAATTGGGAACAAGTGCAGGTGCAGTTCAATTTGGATTATTGCAATGGTCACTGTTTTCCTTGCCCTCATGATGTCTTCACAAAACAAGGATTGTTTGGGTATCAGGAGCCCAAGATCACTCACCTTGCTTTAACATCAGGAGTGAGTCTCCCAATTAAGTGGTTAAGTTCTACTGCATGTGTCCCAGTAGTCTCTACTCCAGGTGCAGCTGGACTAGACCTCACTGTGGACTGTAGTTTAACGATCACCCCTGGTGAAAGAAAGCTGGTTCCCACAGGCATAAGCATTGCCCTACCTGTAGATACCTATGGTCGCATTGCACCCTGAAGTGGACTTGCCCTGAAACATGGCATTGACATGGATTACAAAGGCAAGTTAAAGGCACTGCTGATCAACAACTCACTAGTCAATTATCAGGTCACACAAGGTACATGCATTGCACAGTTGATCATTGAAAAGTATCAACCCACTGTGCCAGTAGAGGTAGACACTTTGACAGATACACTACATGGGTCACAAGGATTTGGTTCCACTGGCATGACAGCAGAAATTGCAGAGATCTATGCAATTGACATGATGCCCACAGCCACAGAGAACACATTAAAGTCAATGATTCCTGAAGAATATCATGATTTCCTTGACATCTTCAACCCCAAAACACCTATGACCAGATTGCCACCCTCATGCCCAGACTGACTTTGCCATCAAGTTAGACCCCACAAAACCCTTGCCAAAACCAGCAAGACCCTATCACGTGAATGTGGAGGAATGAAAGGACTGGGTCACATGGTAGGGTACCATGTTAAAGGCTGGTCTAATTAGTAAGGCCCCACCAAACATACCAACTGCAGCCCCCTTCTTCTTCGTATGGAAGAAGGATGGCACATGTAGACCAGTCATCAACTACTGAAAGCTCAACAACATCACAATCAAGGACAGTTTTCCATTGCCATGCATTGATGAGATGTTGGAACAAATGCAGGGCTCTAAGATCTTCTCCAAATTCAACCTTAAGATGGGATACAACCAACTCTGTATCCATCCAGGCAATGAGTGGAAAACTGCATTCATGACTCCAGATGGTCTGTTTGTAATGAATGTCATGACCTTTGGATTTGCCAATGCACTGCCTTACTTCCAGAGGTGGATGTCAGAGGTGTTGGCCCCAGTCGCCCATTGAAATGTGGAGAATTATTTAGACAACACTGGCACACATCATGAGACAAGGGATGAGCATGTACAAGTCAACAGAGCCATACTGGAATGGTTCAGGGAAGTGGGACTCTTTGCCAATGTGAAGAAGTGTGAGTTTCACCAAGAAAAGGATGGGCTTTTTAGGAGTGGACATATCTCCTGAGGGATTTGAGATGGAACTGGTAAAAGTGGAAATGGTGCACAATTGGAAGCCACCCAAGACAGTTTGCATGGTGTGGGATTTTGTGGGATTTTGTAATTTCTACCAATGTTTTATAAAGTCATTCTCAGAGATTGCATGTCCCCTCCATGATCTGACTAAGCAAGGGCAGAAGTGGCAATGGACAGAGAATGAGCAATACACCTTTGATACCCTGAAGGAGATGATTTGTCAATTGCTGGTACTCATCCATGCAGACCCAACCAAGAAGTTCCAAATGAAAACAGATGCTTTGAACTATGCATATGGAGTGGTATCGTCACAAAAATCAGAGGATCAACAATTCCACCCTGTTGTCTTCTATTCAAAGTCCATGAATCCAGCAGAATGGAATTATGGTATATCAGACAAGGAGGCATTGCCCATCATAAAAGGTCTACAATATGGCACCATTGGTTGGAACATACCAAAGAACCAGTGCACATTATTACTGATCATCACAACCTCAAATATTTCAAAGCACCACACTTTTAAATCAATGACAATTATGATGGCTGGAACAACTAACCCACTACAACTATGAAATTGCTTACTGCCCTGGGGATAAAAACTCTGCAGCTGATGCCCTATCATGAAAGGAGGAGCTTTGTCCTGAGGTGCCTGACAAGGAGAAACCTGCAGCACTATTCGACCTGGAATGGTTCATTGAGATCACCATCCTGGCCTTTCTGGAAGACCAACCCCAGATATTACAGTCCAATGAGATGTGTCAAACCCTCATAGACAGGGAACTCATGGATTGGATCACAGAACTCACTTGGTCAACAGACCCATTGGACTGGCCACAGGACTATGAGTTGAATGACAATCTGGTGTTGGAATCGAAGGACACAGGTTGGATATGGGTGCTGCCAAATGAACAGTTGCAAGGAGAGGTATTGGCCACCTACCATGATGGAAAGATTGTGGGAGACTTGGGAACAGAGGGAACCCTGGAGCTGGTCACACAGAAGTACTGGTGGAAGGATGTTATCAAGTTCACAAGGTGTTACATCCAGGGTTGTCATACCTGTGCATGAAACAAGAACTGTAACAAGAAACCAGGGGGACTCCTTCAACCATTGGAGATGCCAGAGGGCCCATGGTTGTGGACACAGTCAGATTTCATTGTCAAACTGCCTAAATCCAGGGGTTATGATGCAATTTATGTCATCGCAGATTGCTTGACCAAAATGGTGCACTTCATGCCCTGTAACTCAAACTGTACAACTGAGCAACTGGCGGAGCTCCATATTAAACATGTCTGGCCATTACATGGGTTACCTCTGCAACACAACACAGATCAGGGGTCTCAATTTACAGCACCATACATGTGCAACCTGCACAAGTCACTGGGGATTGATCAATGACTGTCCACAGCATATCACCCACAGTCACAGGGACAATTTGAATTGAACAACAAGTGGCTTGAGACATACTTACACATGTTCTTGGCTTATTGACAGGATGACTGGGCAGATTTCTTACACACTGCTGAATTTGCCTACAATAACCATTTCAACCCCTTGATCAACACAACCCCAATCTACATGAACTATGGCTACCACCCAGTGTACACAGACTGAGCATCACCGGAGCAAGTGCTGGACCTCCCCAAACAGTTGCAGGCCATTCATGAGGTCCAAGCCCATTGTCAACTTGCAATGGAGAGGGCTCAAACCAGGTTCAGACAGGAGATGTGTGGACACTGAGTTTGCTATTGGAGATCAGGTCTGGCTGGAGGCATTCAACCTCAGTACAGATGCCCTGTCCAAAAAGCTCACTGCAAAGCATCTGGGACCCTATGAGGTCCTTGAACAAATTGGGTCAACAGCCTACTGCCTGTCAATCCCGCTGACCTGGCATGTGCACAACGTCTTCCATGCCAGTTTACTATCATGCACCAAGGAGGATACTATCCTGGGATGTGTACCCACCCCACAACCCATTGTTAGGCTTGCTCAACAGGAGCTCTGGGTCATAGACCAATTTGTAAACTCAAGATGGTTCAGGGGTAAATTCCAATTGAAGGTACGCTGGGAGGACCAGGAGGAGGACCAGGATGATTGGCGAGCATACCAAACCATCCTAGATGAGGCTGCCACCTGGCACCAGGAGCTTGCAGTTGAGGACTTACCTGAGGTCAACCCCACCCTGACCATGATCAATGAGTATTATGATCATCACCTGGGTGCACCACAGCATGATGACCCCCCTCATAGACAAGCAGCACAGCCCTGCACAAGAGCAGTTCGTCATGGTTAATTCCTTGCAAGGTTGCTTGGGCCTTGTCAGGGGGTGATGAAATGTTCCTGTTCTTTTCTGCCCTTTTTCGCTTAGATTACCATGTAGGATACTGAACGCTTCCCAAATATGTATTGCCTGTCTTCCATGTATGTGTAAGCTACTGTGCTTGTACTATATAACCTGTGATCGTCTGTGCCCTAACAAGCCAGCCAATCTTGTTCTCTCTCTTGACCACCCAATTCCTTGAAGCCAGTGCCTGTCTTAGAGCGTGCCCCGGCTACGCTCGCTGCTGTTCCGTTACATAAGCCTCCACCCAAGCCTGCTTCATTCAAACATGGCTTTGGTTTTGGCGATCAGATCTGGCTTCACAATAAGCCGGGCACCATATCAGGAGTGACATATCTGCAAAATAAATGGGATTGCTCAGCATTTATTGCATCCCTAAAGCAAGAGACATTGCTGAGCTGGTGCTTTTCACAGGACCCACACATTGGGCCTTCGATACGATCACTCAACCCCTTTGTCCTCATATAAAACCAGAGACCGCGCGGAATATCTCTGGGGTTATTGAGATTGATCTTTATTTTGGCTCCTATTGGGTCTCGATGCCTTCGATGCGAATTGTATACTCCCAGGAGGTATCGGGCTTCCACTCCTTGAGCCCAGCGGGTTCAGCAGAGTGGGTCCTTTCCATAACATGGAACTGAAGTCTGAGGAGGAGCGAGCGAGTTAGAGTCTGATTGCTAGTGGTGAAAGAGGAAACGTACCCCTCCTTCAAGGTATAGTCAGACACAGTGCTGCGGATGGAAGAAGGGGCCGGATATGGCGTAGTTCTCGATCCTGAGATTATGCTAGCTCAATCTGAAGACCAGTGTAGCATGTGGGATCTAACAGACAGTGGGACCGGATACGGAACACTATAACTTAATTGGAGGGAAGTCATCAAATAAAAGTGGGACTGATGATACTGACGGAGCCATTGTGCTTGGCCAAGTGGTCACCTCAGTCACCCAAATCCGGGGCCTCTCAGGCCCTGCGAAGCCCACTAAAATTACCACCTGAAGGGGTTGCCGTCACTGTCAGCATCTCACCCGGCGTCAGCATCTTGCCCAACGTCACCTTTAATGCTGACAGCCGTCAGCATCTCCCGTCAGCATCTCCTGTCAGCATCTCACCTACCGTCAGCATCGATGCTGATGGCGTCACCTTTGATGCTGACGGCATCACCTTTGATGCTGACGGCGTCACCTTTAATGCTGACGGCGTCACCTTTAATGCTGACGGCATCACCTTTGGTGCTGACGGCCGTCAGCATCTCCCATCAGCATCTCGTTTACCGTCAGCATCGATGCTGACGGCGTCA
>Ga0307513_10004938_pt1 | contig 17707 bp, 13 predicted proteins | sample 15_EM_MG_FD_202174 | JGI IMG/M metagenome (GOLD analysis project Ga0307513, IMG submission 202174) | Populus trichocarpa ectomycorrhiza microbial communities from riparian zone in the Pacific Northwest, United States - 15_EM | ecosystem: Host-associated > Plants > Roots > Unclassified | place... | reverse complement strand
GGAAATCAAATTGCCGATTTGAAAGACTGTAATTTTTTCTACTTTTGGGGAAATTTTAAAAATCGAGAGAGAGAAGGGAAGAAACCCTAGATTTTAAGGGTTTGATTTTTGGTTATGGAGAAAATCATTTATAATAGCAAGAATTTAGAGAGAGAAAGCTAGAGAGAGAAGTACCGTCTTTCCAACGATCTTGTCTTTTTTTTTAAAGCTTCAGCCTGCCACACAGACCGTTTTATAAAAGAAATAAAAATAAAAACATATTGACTAGTAGATTTTGAGAAAAATATATTTTAGTCTATCTTGATTCACAATTATTACACTTTAGTTATTGTAGATTATGATTTTTCAATGTTACCCCTAGAGTTTCTTTTGAATGGCTAGTCGAGGATTCTGAATGCTTGTTTTTTCCGGCTGGTTGGTGCATTTTTCCTTTTGTTGAGATGGATACTTGATAATGAATAATGGACACAAGTCTCCCTTTAAAACTTGTCCGGGCTAATTTAAGGCTAGAATCTGTAAAGATATCAAAGGATCTAGTCTTGCCACATGCCAAGAGATTAGAGAATAAAATAGTTAGAATGTTGTTAGTATTGTTAGACAGTTAAGAAAGTCTGTTAGCTTTGGTTAGATAACGTAAACAAGCTTCTAACCATAGTTTGATATAAAAGAAATGTAATAGCGTTAGTAAAAACAACAAGAAAGAAATTATACAGTAGCTTTTCTTCTTTCTCTGTTCAGCAGAAATTCTCTATGTTTCTCTTCATTTCTCTTCTTGCCTATGTGAAAATTTTGTTATTTTAACATAGTATCAGAGCACATGGATTCTTGATCTTGTGATCTTCTGCCTCTGCATTCTCTGATTTTTGTTTCTGTTTCTGGCATTATTATCTCTTTATTCAAGCAATTCTTTCATATTAGTCGATTTGTCTATTATTTGTTTGATAAATTGTCAAACTGAAAATTCTTCTTTAAATCTTCAACTTTCTGCAAGATTCTTCCTTTGCATTCTTTGATTCTCTTTTTTTCTACTTCTTGCACTCTAAAAAATGAAGACTACTTCTCAACTTCAGATTGTTCAATCTCCTATTACTTGTTTGCTTCCTACGGTTTCTACTGCTATAACAGTCAAGCTTGATGATACAAATTATCTGTTCCAATCTTATGTTTGGCTCCTCCAAGCCTGCGATTGAGGGAGAATGTAAAGATATCAAAGGACCTAGTCCTGCTACATGTCAAGAGATTAGAGAATAAAATGGTTAGAATGTTGTTAGTATTGTTAGACAGTTAAGAAAGTCTGTTAGCTTTGGTTAAATAACGTAAACAAGCTTCTAACCATAGTTTGATATAAAAGAAATGTAATAGTGTTAGTAAAAACAACAAGAAATAAATAATACATGAGCTTTTCTTTTTTCTCTGTTCAACAGAAATTATATCTGCTTCTTTTCATTTCTCTTCTTGTCTCTATAAAAAATTTGCTATCTTAACAGAGCCAGGATTAAAAAAATAAAAATAAAAATCTAGATTAACCTAATGATTTGGTTAAATATCTGATTATAAACTGTTAATTATTTATTTTTTTAACAAAAATAATATCTTTTTAGTTTATAAAAAAAATTAGTGTTGATTAGGATTAATCAGATAACCTGGTCAAAATCTAGTGCTCTCATTAAAACTCGTGACCCAAGCTTTAAGTCAGGTTAACACGAGATTAAAAGCTTGTTGGAGAAACATCATACATATATGATTATTGTAAACATTAATTAGATTTCAACTCACATGATAAAATTGGTATTATTACTATACTCATTATGTTTGTGTATTTCCGTATAAACCTCGAAAGTATAGAGATACTAAATCAAAAGAATTTAAAAAGTTGATTCACTTTTAGATGGTGCTAGCTATTCATTAGGGAAGGGTTAAATTGAAACTTATTGGAAACTTTAGAGTTTATGTTGAGGAATTTTAAACCTAGAGAGACTAAAGTGGAATATTTCAAGATCTCAGGGTCTAGAATGTAGTTTATCAGATATTATTTTCAATAACCATAAATTCTATTAACTTGTTGTTTGTGTTTTCTCTTGAAAGTGGTGAGTGGGTTCAATCATGAATTCACGCAATCTATTTTCTTTTATCTTTATTAAGGCTTTGATTTTTTAAACATGGAAATGACTAGTGGGTGATGTGATAAATGAGATTCATGATTTTGTTTTTAAGATTTTATTATGGATTTCTTTTAATATTTTTATTAGTGAGATAAAGTTTCAACCAATAATTCACATGTTAATGTTAAGTTTTTTTTTTTTAATTTGTGTATGGAAAGTGCTTCGTTTTAAAATTAATATTTTTTTTATTTTTAAAAATTATTATTTATATTAAAATGATCTAAAAATATTAAAAAAATATTAATTTAAAGTAAATAAAAAATAAAATAAATTATTTTTTCAAAAACACTTTTGAAATGCAAAAACAAACAGAATTAAACTTGTTGCTAAATCTAATTTATAATTCAAGTTATGGGTTACACGGTTTATTGATTTATGATTCAAATTATGGGTTACACGGTTTAATCTGAGTTGATTTAATTTTATTTTTAAAAAAATTAAAATGATATTATTTTATATATATATATAAGATTATACGTTGATATGGTTATATTATGTAAATTTTCAGGTAGATTTTTTTAAAAAATTCAGTGGAAGCTATAGAATATATGTTTGTTTCGTGTAATTCTCCTTGCAGTTATAAAAAACGAAGGAAAAGGGAAAAGGTAATTAGAATCCAATCAAACAAATAATAAATCTAATAAACATTAAGGTCGTAGAATATTTGTAAGAACTCAAATTTGGAAAGCCTCCACCAAAAGCAGTTGATATTTCCCATCACCTTTTAAACTGTCACATTGATGCACGTTGATGTTAATTCTTTATTTTCCTACGGTGATTAGTATATATTCATCCAGCGAATAATATTTGGATTTCATTAATTCTAACTCTTTAAAAAAAATACAGAAACAAGAGACTTCTCAACAAGAACAAAATGAGTGGCGGCTTCAGACATCAAGCAAACCTCCACGTTACTTATGGTTGTTAATACATTCAATCCAATGGATTCTTTGCACCTAAGTTAACATGCTGATTCTACAGAAGCTTACAAACAAGCTGCTTCTTTTCTAATTTTGCAGAATCTACTCTAACAGAAAGGCTGCTGCGCCTCTACACAAGATGAATCTTTTACATGTTGCTACAAAAGCTACACCATTTCATATGTACATTAGTATTACAGGTTTGGCTCTTGCACCTGAACATTGGCGGCCAGGACAGTTGATGACCAAATGCAACTCAGTACGGTAGCAGAGACTGCAGACACAGATACAATCACAATTACAAAGGATTCTGCGGCATCCTCTACAACTAATAGTTGCACAATATTCAATTCCATGTGGAAGATGCAGCACTTGGCTGAAACCAAGAAGCAGCTGCAATAAGGTGTCACTGTGACCCAAAATCAACTAAACTATTAAGAACTATGAGGTTTCTGTATCATCTGAGCTAGCTGTGGCCTCACTTCCAGCCAAACCTGCTCCACCTTCTTGACTCTCATCCTCACTATACAAAGTCTCGTTACTTGAATTAGAAAATAGGCCACTGTCATCATCAGTGAGTGTATCTGCCTTCCACCGTTTCCTGACATCTTTTATACCTCTTCCTTGTAGTGCCAGGCGCCTTCGTTTCCTTGCTTTTCTCTTGCCCTTGGGAACCTCTTCTCTTTGTGACTCAAGGTTTTTGCCTTCTCCTTTTGCAGTTCTTACCTTGCCATAGTCATTATCTTCTGATTCATCAGGATCAAACTTGCGCTTTTTTCTACTTGAATTTGTCTGGTACAGAATCATTGAAACCCAGATTTAATTGATGATTAGTAAGCACAGCAAATCCAAGTGCAGTAAAGTATTCAATTGAAGGGGGAAATGATCCATTAAATCCTACCTGTAAATTGTAAATGATATGTGAATGAAAGCAGCGGAACCAGTATTACAGTCATCTGGTTACCTTATGTTTCCTAAATGGCTTTTCAAAATACATACATATATATATTGTGTGTGTGTGTTCATTCATTCCTATATGTGTGTGAGTGTGTGAGTGTGTGTGATATGCAACACCACCATTATTACTCAAAGGACCAGAGCTAGCCACAACCAAGGTCACATAAAAAGCCCTTTGTCAATACTGCTTGGGGTACAGAACCCATGGTCACGGCTTTAGGATTAGTCAATCAGAAGGATCAAACCACCAAGGACAGAAATAACTGATAAACATGCATTGATTGTAAATAGGAATGCATCAATTAAATATCCCCATTTACAGCTTACTAAAACATGTACAATCAATTATTATCTAATTTTGGTAAAAATCATTTTTAAGTATAGGTTGACAGCATGCTTTAATAATTGAGCAACTAGCATCTGTGACTTGCACAGCAAAACACCATTTCATTTGAAAAAAAAAAAAAGCTTCTGTGTACCTTGGGACCACGATCCACCAACCGAGCCCATTCATGCCGATTCCTCAGGCAATCAAGAACAGCCTGAGAAGGACTTGAATATGCATAGCGTTCTCCATTATGCTTCCTCAAGTTTTTCCAGTGCTGCAAACGGAATTACAATCAGTGAAGGAGATCTGGTTTATTCACTCAGAATCAAAATGACACCAAAACAAACATGCAGAAAACAACAAGCACTTAATTAAATAAAAGCAACCATACCGGTAAGACGGCATTACAGAGTTCCTCATATGTCATGCGTCTGCCTTTGCTCATAATCTCATTGATTAAACCTATGGATGATGAAAGTAAATGAATATAAAGTTACAAAGAAACAGGGAAACAACAGCCCCATCTGTTCTTATCCTTTCCTTTTGGCTCTAAACTGATGCAGAATTTAAATTCCAGAGAGGTAGCTACCTGGCAGAGTGCGATGAACAGGAGCCCGAACAGTGCCTGTCTCCTCATCAGAAATATTCCTTGGTGAATTACGTCTAGATGACAAATGATGGTCATTAACCTCAGTAGAGGAAGATGGGCCACTGTTTGCAGTTGAGGTGGAGGCAGGCGGGATGTTGTTCTTGACAGAATTTACTGCTGTCGGAGATCCATTATCCCCTCTCTTCGACACCGAGTCAGCTTTATATCCTGTATCTTGTCTCCTCTGATCAGAAGAAGATGGTCTGTCAGTCTTTTTAGCCTCATCATCAGGCTCCTGAAAACGGCGAAACCCATCTTTTGATGTATCCTTACCTTTTCTTCTACAAGCCTGAAGAATAATAAATTACAGATCGTTTTCAAGTACCATCTCAGTAACCTATATATGTTCATAAAGAAATATTTATGAAAATCATGTTGTGGAAGTAAATCTTACCAAGCTATGGTCTTTTGCTCCAGAACTAGATGTCCGCTTCATCAGCACACTTGTTGCGGTTGGAGAAACAGAATGTGGCAAACCACCAGCATGGCGAACACGCGGCACACGAGGTACTCTAGGAGAACTATTGAGTTCTTGATGTAAAAGCAAAGCAAGCTGTCAAGAAAAACCCCTCAAATGTAAACTAGATGGAAAAGAAAATGAGAAACAAAAATAAACCATTACAAGAAATTGCAATTTGTTTTCACCTCTTCATCACTTAAAGCCGCAGGCGAATTGGTTGGTGCAGAAGGATTCATTGACAATGCAAGACTTGTCTTAGATGATGACTGGCCATTAGACTGATTAAACTTTTCAGATCTTTGGGGTAAACCTGATGCAAGTGCCTTACTATGAGCATGTGAAGTGCTCTCAATTTGCAGTGATCCGGCAGTATCACCAGAATTCTGTGCTGAAGATGCTTTAGAGGATAAGTGAAGCATGGAATCTTTTGAATCTGAAACAGTTCTCTTAGGAACAGATGTATGTGAACTCTTGCTTGAATGCAACACTTTTGAAGCAGAATTCACTAAGGATTTTGGACATTCTTTTACTGTTTTCTTTGAAATGTCATGCCTTTCTTCTTCTGTCACTATCTCACTTGTAGCTCGATCTTTCTTAATACTAGAATTGCAGTCAGGTATAACTTGTTGCATAGTATTAGAACTAAAATTCAAAGTATCTGAAGTTTTAAAATTGTCAGATGAAGGTGTTTGGGAGATCATCACAGTGGATGAAACAGAAGATGCTTTTGCAACACAGACAACAATTTTACGCTGATTGGGTAGTGCTGGAGAGCTTGAGATGGTTTCACCTGCTTTTGACAGTTCTTCAGCAGTCTCTGTAGTGTTTTTAGGTTCTGGGAGACATTGTTGCATTTCAATTGAGCCTTCAGCTCGTTTATGCTGACAAGGACCATCACATAATTTGTTAGCTTCACCTGTGTTACAAAGAAGAACTGCTTCTAAATTGCTGCCAACCTCTTGAATTTTATGGTCATTGGATGAACCACCTAATGCTGCACCATTCAGTTTTGGATTTTCAGATATGTTATCATAAGATATCCTTGCATCTTTTGCATCACCATGAGAAGACTGACGATTCAAGCCCCCCTTAGAGTTATCATCATCCACTTCTACTTTAACATTAGATTGTGCAGAACTTGGAATTGCATCACCATTATCATTAATCTGATCACCCATAACTTCTGGAGAAGCACTAGCCGGCTCCTCAAGTGCAGGCACATCTCTTCCTGTGGAACCCTCCACTTTATCATCTAAATTTCCACTTAGCATGTTATTGCCCTATAGGAAGCACAGGCAAAGACATTCAAACACCAAAAGAAATCTCAGAGCATAAAATTTAACATACAATTACACTTAAAGGAAGAGCTTCATTATAGGTAAAATATAAAATGTAAAGGCTCAAGGAGGGACCGCCCTATTGTAGAACAAGAGAAACTACAAATATGTCTAACAGGAATAATCTATTTAATAACTCAAGAAATAGGTAAGGTGTCAAATATGAGGTTTGTTTGCATGATGCTAATGGGACTTGGAATGGGGGAATTTCCAGTAAGCTTGGTTGGTTTACTGCTATCAGACCTGAAATGTGGGCATTTCATGGGGGTTTGCAGGAGGCTTGGTATAGAGAATTTCGTTGCATTTTGTTGGACTTGAATTCAAAGATGGAGTTTGGTGTGTTGCAACTCATCCAGGTCAAGTAATGCATGTACTATTAAGAGATTGGGTTGGAAACTTGGGCATGTCAAGTATGGGGAATAAGTGTGCTGTTTTTCAGTAGCATTGGGGTTGAGGGACATGTTATTCCTTTTTGCTTTGAGGATTTACTAGAAGGAACAGGGCCTCTGTTGTTTGATGGTTTAAACAAAGAAGGCTGTTCCCCAAGTTTAGTTTTAATGTTTAGGTTCTCTGGCCCAATTTTGAAGAAGAAGAACCCAAAAGATTCTTAAAAGGAGCAAAGGATTCTTAAAAGGAGATGCTCTTACTTACATAAACCATCAATTTCCACTCCCACAACAAATGTATATATATAATTCTAATCATCAATAAAAATTAAAACCCAAACAGAAACATTGATAATAAGCGAAAAAGAATTTCTAAAAGTTCTAGCATAAAGATTGATGTGCTGCATATCAAAGACATTGAGACAGATTTAAACAGTATTCCAAATAACTAGTTATGCATTTTCTGATCAGAACTCGGCTTTTGCAAGATTCCACAGATTGTCATTTCCAATTCCATTTCAAGGGATTCTAATCTAGCATCACTTACAAAGGTCATTATTGGCTTTATTCTAGCAGTCTAGTTTGTTTTATGGATTGGTAATCAACAAACATTCTCCAAATATCAATTGATCATTAAGAACAAAACACAGTACTATCCCAAACCAAACCAAAAAGAAAGGAGCAACGCGTACCTCTTGTTTCCCACAATCATTGTGTTCTGGAGCTGATGCCACTACATTAGACTCTTTGGGAGAACTCTCAACAGCAACCACAACATCATGGCTAGACTTCTCTTCCTCCAATCCAGCTCCAGTTGATGAATGAGGTCTAGACATGTCAATAGACAGGGCTTCTGAGGATTGCTCAGCCACTGCTAAGTTGGGCTTCTCAACACCATTTTCAACTGCTATATAACTATCTGATTTCTGTTCTTGAATACCGGAGTCCCTTAAATGCTTGCTCTTGTTACCCTGAAGTTCACCCTTGAAGGACTTCGGAGCTCTGTCTTCATAAAATTCCAATGGTTTTGCATCACTGGTGGACGTAAATGCTAGTAATAAGAATAAAAACAACAAAGAACTGGAGTCAACAAGTGCGTGTCTGCTGCTACAAGATGCGACCCAATGCCTAAACTTCATGCCATTAATGTGAAATATGGGTACTTGGACAGCTAGAAAAAAGAGTAACAGATAACACAAGTAGGAAACAAAGTAAAGAAAGGTACATCCAATCACCTGTTTTAGAAGCATGAAAAACCCTCTTCTTTGCCTCCACCTCCTTCTCTGCAGTTCGAGCCTTCTTCTTTACACTCCGATCCTTGGCCATCCCAAGATCTTCTTTCTTCCGCTTACCTGAATGCGCCACAACTGACCTAAGTACACTTCTCTCCCTTTTCACTGCGAAAGTAGCACCTCTAACTTCTCCATCCTCACTCTCCCACTTCTTCATCTCCCTCGAATAAACCTTCCTCTCATAACCACCACCCTCGTCCCTCCCTCTCCTGTCACCCAAATCTGCCACTGGCATCCCCAACACACTCTCCTTCGACAATGAAAACAAAACCCCCGCACCCTTGTCAACCATATTCTCATTCTCATTCTCATTCTCCTCCTCACTCCTCTTCTCTACCTTCCTCTCCTTCTCATCCCAACACGGAAACTCCCTATACTGAAAACTAAACTTTTTCGGCACATACCCGGTACACTTCCACAGCTCCGGCGTAAAAACCTTTGAAACCCCACTAAACAACCCAGGATCCCCACCTGGAATCCCCTGCACGTGAACTCTTTCCTCCATCGGTATCTCTGTCCACAACCTCAACCCTTTCCTCTGCGGACCAACATTCCCCCCGCCCCCATTCTCTAACCTAATCGTTTTCGTCGGCAATTCCACTAATAACTGCGCAACCTCAGTCTCCTCACTATCATCATTATTACTACTATTACCCCTATTCTTCCTCCTCTTACATTTATCACAGGTAAACAATTCTTCACCCTTCACATACTTTGAACAGCGCGTGTGTACCCACACGCCACAATCATCACAATTCACCATTTCTTCTCCATCATCAAAGTTTACACCACACACACAATCTACCGTCCACGACCCATCCACCCAGTCCTCATGTGATTCATACTGGTGGTGGGTCTGGAACCGGTGAGATCGCCCTCCCTTCATTCTTTTCTATGCCCCTAACCACCACCAAAAAAAAAACTCTAACCCTAACTTCAAAAAACCTAATCACATCGTAAATTCAAGAAAAACGTAGACTAGAGAGGAAAACTTGCCTGGGGAATTCTTCCAACATTGATTTCTTGTCAAGAAGCTGTAATCTTGAGGATGTTATTGAAAGAATTTAGAAAACTTATGGGCTTTTAAGGAATTTTTTTCTGTACCAAGGGATCTGTCTTGTGTGAGCGTAGGGAAAAAAGGGGTTCTTCTCCTGGTTTTTTTTTAGTGCACGAATGGCTTGTAGACAGAACAGAACTGTAGAATTTAAGGATTGTTTTTTTTTTTTTTTTTGCGTCCGGATTTTTATTTTGTTTTTTTTTTTTTCAGACAAGGGTAGCTGGGCTTTTGTAGGATTGGGCTTGGGTAAGGATGATGATGGGTTACACTTGTGCTTATTGAGAATGGGTGATGGGGATTTATGGGCCTCTTTGAGTTTCAGAAGTCAACGGTTTTGAACTTTGACCTAGGTTTTTTAATTGATTCGGAATTTTTAAAGAAAGAATTGGAGTTGATATTGATTTTTTATTTTGTTTAGTTCTTAATTATGTAATATTAGAGAAAAAAATAATTGGGATTATGGTTTTCTAGCTTGAATTTAAAAAGTTAAAATAAATTAAGTATTATGAACCATTAAAGTTAAATTATTTAGTTCGAATATATGTAAACTGTATTTGTATAGCTAAATTATTTATTCTAATAAAATGTGTCATTCATATGAGTAGAATGTATATTTTCTTCATAAAAAAAGCCATTAATTTTTTATTTTGATGATTTGATGTGTATTGAATTTTGTGTAATAAAAAACTAATCTTTATTATGTTCATTGAAGGTGATTTTTTTTATAAAAATTTGTGATTTTATCTTATTTTCATATAATATAAGGAGGAATATAAACATCTTCTCAAATATTTTAGTAAAGGGTTAGATAGATGGCCGTTTGTGTTCTTGCGGGTCAATTTATAAACAATATAAATTCTTATAATAATGGCAATTGAAAGTTAGATTTATGAACATCATGCCAAACCCACATAAATATTATCGAATAATAATTTTATATACAAAAAAAAAAAGCAATGCATAGTTGCACATAACATATAAAATTTATTGAACAATAATTAAAAAAACAATGCAATGCTGCACTTATCAAAAATCATATTCAAAAAATAATTAATTTATATAAAATTAAGAAAAAACCACAGATAAATCATGCATACCTTTTTAAAAACTAAACACACACAATATCATTTAAAAACAAGCACAATCTAATAAAAATATAAACAAGAAATTTATTTTAAAAAATATACACAAATAATGCATTATTTAAAAAAAAACTAAAAAAAAAACATAAGAAAATAATTAGGTCAGACGCTTGCAGGCATAGTAAGCCAAGCACTTTGGACTAACAAACATACATGACCCATGTTAACTTGGGTATGACAAACATGTCAGACTCATGTTAATTTGTAATTGGCGACCTGCCAAGTCCAAGCACTTTAGACGTGGCTAACGCGAAGTTCAGGTGCCTTAGGTTTGGGAACATGTTGGACCCAAGCGTCTTTGGGTGCCAAACCTAAGTGAATTTAGGTCCAACAATCATGTCAGGTTTTATTACTATTTTTTTCAATAATAATAATATTTTTTAAAATTTTTATTAATAATTATGTTGATAATATTAACAATAATGAACATAATAATAATGTTAAGAAAAATAATATTAATAAGAAGAAGAAGAAGAAAAGGAATAACAACAACAACAACAATAATTTTTAATTTTACCCTTCAAATCAAATTTATAATTTTTTACAATAGTAATAATATTTTTTCAAATTTATTAATAATAATATTAAACATATCTAACTCAAGTTTAAGTGGGTCTAGCTACCATGCAAGACCCACATTGGTTGGGTCTGCCAAGTATGTCAAACCTATGTTACTTGGGTCTGGCAAGCTTGCGAGACTCACGATACTTTTCAATTCAGTCCTTCTACTTTTGATTTTTTATTTTTTTTCTTATTTTTTTTAAAAAAAATTATAGTTTTTAATTTTACCACTCAAGTCAAATTTATAGTTTTTCTTTAATAGTAATAATTTTTTTCAAATTTATTAATACTATTAATAATAAGATCAAACATGTCTAACTTAAGTTTAGTCGATGTGACAACAATGTTGGACCCACATTGGTTGGGTCTGCTAAGCATGTCACACCCACGTTAGGTCTACGGTACTTTTCAATTCAGTCTTTCTATTTTTTATTTTGTTATTTTTTTCCCTTGACTCTTTTCTCAACGTTCTTATAGTTTTTAATTTTACCATTCAAATCAAATTTATTGTTTTTCTTTAATAGTAATAATATTTTTTTCAAATTTATTAATAATTATATTAATAATATTAACAATAATGAAAATAATAATAATAAAATTAATAATATTAAGAATAAGAATAATACTAATAATCATAATAACAATAACAATAATAATAACAATCATTTTTAATTTTATCTTTCAAATCAAATTTATAGTTTTTCTTCGATAGTAATAACATTTTTTAAAAAAATTATTAATAATTATATTAATGATATTAACAACAATGAAAATAATAATAATAGTAATATTAAGAAAAAGAACAACAACAACAACAATAATAACAACAATAATAATAATAATTTTACCCTTAAAATCAAATTTATGGTTTTTTTCAATAGCAATAATATTTTTTTTCATATTTATTAATAATAATATTCAACATGTTTGTCCCAAGTTTAAGTGGGTGTGACAACCATGCAAGGCCCACGTTGGTTGGGTTTGTCAAACAAAAGTGTCTGACCCATATTGGTTGGGACTAGCAAGCATACCAGACCCAAAATGTCTTGAGTCCGGCAACCACGTTAGACCTAAGGTTCGTGGGTGCAGACCAAAGTTTCTTGGGTCTGGAAAATATGTTAGACCCACGTTGTTTAGGTTTGGCAAGCCTGCCAAACCCACCTTGGTTGAGAGCTTGCCTTAACAGACCTGGGTGTCTTAGGTTTGGCAACCACGCCAGACCCACGTTGTTTGGGTCTTGCAATCTTGCTGGACTCATTGTGGTTGGATCATGCAAGCATGTCAAACCCACGTTACTTGGTTCCGGCAACCTAGCGTGTTTAAGATTAACGTGTTTAAAATAAAATAAAAAAAGCATGATTGCCCCAATCAATCTCAGACGCAAAATCCACCCGCAGTCTCTTGAATCTAGCAAAATTAAAATAAATAACCCAGCGCAGTCACATAGTATTGATACCAACCCAACGTTTTGACAAAGTACTTGTACTTGCCTAGAATGAAGAGAAACAACAAAGAAACCACTGTCATCTCGTGCAAAATCAACCAAAATCTCATCTAACTACATCAGACTAGCACTCTCCCAAGAACAACCACGCAAACGGTTACATTACAGATAAGACCTGTATCTAATTACCAGTTCCTTCACATTGAACAAATAAGGAGAATGACAACCCACCAAACACCTACTGACAACAAACAACCCAGCAACCCACAACATGTCATGCACATCACGAAAAATAGCAAAAAGCAAACTGTTTACAACTTATCACAAGAACCAACTAATTCCTCCCCAATAAATATTACTCAAATCCACAATGAAAATACTCACAATCTACAATACATGACTTATCTCTTCTTCTTTTTTTTTGTAATGCGCATTTATTTATAATTACAACACAACAACCAATTTATTTTATTTGAAAAGTTTTAATTCTTGAGCTAGATCTTGAAATGTTTTTTTGCACTAGTCTTATGAATTATATGGTCATAACTTTAGGCCCATTTTCTAGATGGTTGAAGTTCCATCTCCATGAATTTCCTTAAAATTTCCTTTCATTTTTTTTAAAAATTATTCATCAGTTATTTTGTTTTCTTAATGTAGTCTTCGGCAAAGTTTTTTGGTTTCTAGCATTCTAAAAAAATATAATAAAATAACACAGTACAAGATTATTTAAAAAAATAACACCGTTTAGAGAATCGCAGATAACATCTGTGATTCGTGAGTCGCGTGATTCTTTCAAATTGTAAATTTTGAAAGACATATGATTTAATTAAGAGAGAGGAGAGAGAAGAGAGAGAAAAAAGAAAGATAGAAAGAAAAGGACTTTGGAGGCACATTGAAATTCTGATGACAGTACCATCAGTAACATTGAAAAAAATTTGACGACTAGTGGGTTACACTAGTGGCCCAAAGGTAAATGAGTCCTGACACCTTTGGATGACTCATGTAACTTACTCTGTTCATCGTTTGTGACCTTCTTTATTGCTGGACTCGTCTCGTCGAGATCTTTTCAACGGAACTAATGGTGTCATCATTGGAGTTTTGATATGCCTTAAGGATTTTTCTCTTTCTTTCTTTCTTTATTTGTTTTTTTTCTCTCTCCTCTCTCCTCCTTGTAATTTGTGAAGAGGGAGGATAGAGAAAAAAGTAAAAATAAAACAAAGAGACCCTGGAGTCACTCCGAAACTCCGATGACGACACCACTAATACTATTGAAAAGAATTTAACAAGACGAGTCCAACGACATAAAATAAGGTCACCAACGATGAACATAGTTGACTACACGAGCTGTCCAGATGTGTCAGGGCTCACTTGCCTGTGGGTTACTCATGTGACCTGTTTCAGTCACCATTGATGATTTTCTTTGATGTCGTTGGATTTATCTCATTGATATATTTACAACGGTATCAATGGTGTCATCATCGAAGTTTTAGTGTGCCTCCAAGGTATTTTTCTATCTTTTTTGTTTCTCTCTCTCTCTACTCTCTCCTTATTAAATACCGTGTTTTTTGAATTTTGCAATTTGAAAAAGTTTTTAGATGACATTTGTGATTCTCAAATCACATATATTATACGAAACTCTCAAAACTATATTATTTCTTTAAATATTTTTTACACTATATTGTTTTATCATTTTTTTTTAGCATGCTAGTGTCCAAAAATTCTCTTCTTCGGCAGCCTATAGAAATCCCATCAAATTGGAAAGTAAAAAAAGGCTAAAAAGAAAAAACAAATGGAAAGAAAATCTCCTATGGATATAAGACAAGCTGTCGTTTGTTACTTCAATCCCAAAAACACCCTCCGCTGATTTCATGGCCATCTATCGGTCACTTTCGCTTTAGCCACCAACCAGCACGGAACTCAGCTATCTCCACAGCAGCAACACTGCAGGAAGCAGCACCTCTAGATGGGGTAAGAAGGTAAAAGAATATTAATAGTTGGGCAATGCGGTTAAAAATGTATACAAGTATGTTTTAAAAATACATTTGGTTTTAAAAAATATTAATTTTTTAGTGCTTTTTATTGTTTTAATATTGATGTCCAAAAAAAAAAACTAATTTTTTTTTTTATTTTGATGTATTTTAAAATAAAAAAACACTTTTAAAAAGCAAAAAAAAAAAAAAACATAAATTATCATACTTCCAAACACGAAAAATTAGGCTCTGTTAATTTATATGATATGAGGTGATGCAATTTTTGTTTTGCTCCAATCACATTGAAAATATTTAGTTGGTCAATATATATTATAGTTTTGCATAAATCATACTAAAAGCTGTCTAATGAATTATTATTTAAGGAAATATTATGAGTGTGTTTGATATTATAATAGTAATTATTTTTCAAAATGTTTTTCACTCAAAAATATATTAAAATAATTTTTTATTTTTTAAAAATTATTTTTAACATTAACACATCAAAACTATCTAAAAAAACATCATAAAAATTTAATTTTAAAAAAAAATCAATTTTTTTAAAAACAACATTTTCAACACAATAACAAACACGTCATAACAAACACGTCTTACAATTTATAAACTTAAAAATAAACAACACGGTTGTATCTGATTTGGGATATAATTAAAAAAAAATGCTTCAATTATTGGTCAATTCACAAGTACAGAGTGAATTCATGAATACAGAAGTAATATGAATAAACTATTTTTATTAAAATAATAAAAAGCTTATATCATTATGTTAATTTAGAAGTATCAATTCAACTCACAAATATGAAAGATATTTTTATTAAAATAATAATATTTTATTTTTTCTCTTTTATATCAATTCATATTTTATTTGATTTAATTAAAAAATTAATCAATTCAAAATTTATTTTTCAGAGTTTATTTGGTGCGTGTTTATTATTATAGTGTATGAAATTTTTTAAAAATATTTTTACTTGAAAATATAATAAAATATTTTTTAATTTTTTTATCATAAACATTAAAAAATATTAATTTTATATTTTTAAAACTAAATACACATTTGAAATTCAATTCTAATCGCAAAAACAAAATATGACTAATCAACCCGGCACGCCCAAGAGCTACGCATATAGTACAATGCTTACCATTCATGATTCAACAATCCCGCTCAGTAATTACATGCCGCGTGTACATATTCTACCATGATGTGTAAACTACAAATCAGTCCTCCAACAATGTTAGATTATTCATACTACTACTTTGCTTACAATCTCATGATCCAGCCCAACAACCGATGATCTAATAACTATTTTCCTTGATCATTCCGGATTCATTAATTAATAATAGAAGAAAGTGAGAAAACTTATTATTATAAATACAATTATTAATAATTTAATGATAATTTTTAACGAGTCAAGTTTCATTGATTAATAATAAAGAAATTAAAAAACCCCAATGCTACACGTGCAGGGGAATTAAACAAATTTTACATAACAACCAAATAAAATCTATCTTAGAGTTTATTAAAATTATATTAATTAACCAAAAGAGTAAATTGATATTAAATAAATTTGTTCTTTGTGAACTATTGAATTTATTACACTATAACACAAATTTATATTATGTTATTTTAAGCAAAATTTTAATATTAAAATAATTAGATGGTATTTAACTTATGGAAAGATTTGTTGGCCAACTTTATTTGTATATTATAAAATAAAGTCAAATCATATAGAGTTATTTTAATAAACTAAATTAATAAATTCATTAGAGTTTCTTTCTAGAAAATAAAATTTAACTAGAGATTCAAATTAATAAACGAACCACAATCTAAATACTGTTTTAAAACCCAACCTAATAAATTGATCCATTATTCGAGTGAGATTCAAGATCCATAATGAGTTGAGTTTTAACAAAAATAAAAAGAATTAATTTAATATAACCTAGTAAAAAATCTATGTTAGTTGGAGACCTAGTCAGCTTAAGGAAAAAAACAATCAAAACCCATTTTTTTTATTATTTTTTTTAACTTTTTTTATAAAATAAAAAATCAAGTTAACTCCAATTCATGAACTAATATTTTTCCCAGTCGAGTTTAAAACTAGAAGTCTAATAGCAAGATTGAGATAAGTTTTGGCTTTAGGACTGAATTGAAACATTCTTCATAGATGGATGATAATTTGTCATTAGCACCAAACAAAAGAAGAAAGATACAAGGCTTTAGGTGTGCAAAACAAAACAGAGAAGGAAACAAAGTAAGACCAAACTTCAACAATCAAACTCTCTTTCACTTTCCATTTTTTTTTTCAGACCAAAATGTGAAGAAATCAAGATCCAAGAATAAATCCAAAGACAGCACAACAAGAAAACACAGACAGCATCAAACACCACTGCAAGGAATTAAAAAGTTTGCTTCTTTATTATTTTTCCGTGTAAAGTTTTAATTTTTATTCGACATTGTTGTTGTCTCAGTGGTTATTTTTGATGGGTTGTTTTTTGTTTTCTCCGTAGTTATTTTGAGGTGGGTTCTGTGTCTTTTAGTTTAGCCTTGAGTCTTTGTATTTTTGTAGCTCTAAAAATGGTTTCTTTGTTGTGTTTTTCTCATGTTTTGTAGCTGATTTTGAGGTTTGTTAGAGAGCAAAATCATGGTTGTTGGAGATAATGCTAGTGTTGATTTGGGGAATATTAGCGTGGACTCAAATGTTTCATCATCATCAAATGATCAGGATCATCACAATCACAACAACAATGCTCCGATTCAGCCTCTGTACATGAAGGTTGCCCAGGTGGGCCATCATCAGGCTCATCACCACGATCATCATCATCAGCAGAGATCAGATGGTGGGGAGAGTTACAAGAGGGAGATTCGAGAGTTGCAGGAGTTATTCTCTAAGTTAAACCCCATGGCTGCTGAGTTTGTGCCTCCTTCACATTCCAACAACAACAATTTTGGTAGAGTTAATGGGCTTAGTGGATTCAATGGAGTTAATGGGGGATTTTATGGCAACAACCATATCAGCAGCAGCAGCAGCA
>Ga0307513_10004937_pt1 | contig 17710 bp, 15 predicted proteins | sample 15_EM_MG_FD_202174 | JGI IMG/M metagenome (GOLD analysis project Ga0307513, IMG submission 202174) | Populus trichocarpa ectomycorrhiza microbial communities from riparian zone in the Pacific Northwest, United States - 15_EM | ecosystem: Host-associated > Plants > Roots > Unclassified | place... | reverse complement strand
GTACAACCTGCCGGGGTGGGACCCATTCCGGAGACCGATCTTGGCCGATATCCAACTCTCACGGGCGCTTCCCGTCCTCCCTGTGCGGGAGATCGAGGCCGCGACCGCATTTTACCGTGACGTCTTGGGCTTCGACCTGGCCTTTCACATGAGCGACTACGCCGGGGTCTCACGTGGACCGGTCGAACTGCACCTCGATGCCTCGACTGGAGCGACCAGTCCTGTCTCGGCGCGGATCGATACCGTCGGGATCGACGCTTTGTTCGCGCAGGTAGAGCCGAGCGGGGCGGTGAAACCCGACGAGCGGCTGGAGACCAAGCCCTGGGGCTGCGGCAGTTCAGTGTGCTGGACCCATCCGGGAACCGCATCACCTTCGCTGAGCGGGTCGGCTGACAGTCTCCTTGACCTTTTCGCGCCGAACTTTTGACAACGGCCAGCCTAGGCCCGGGAGGTTGCGATGAAGGTGATGGTGTTGGGCGCGACGGGTTTCATCGGCCCGCCCCTGGTTCGCGCGTTGGCCGCCCAGGGACACCAGGTCGTCGCTGTTTGCCGCAGTCCATCGCGGGAGCCTGGCGCCCTCGCCCTGGATCGGGCCGACGCACAGGCGGTGGCCGCCGCGGCCGACGGCGCCGAGGCGGTCGTCGATCTCCTCGCCATGACCCTGGCGTCGACCCAGCCGTTGATCGCGCGCCTCGCCGGACGGGTCGGCCGCTACGTGCTGGCGAGTTCCGCCGACGTCTACCGGCAGTACGGCGCCCTGCATCGTCGCGAACCTGTGGACGCCTCGAACGTCCCCCCGGACGAGTCCGCGCCGCTCCGGCGCGAGCTCTACCCCTACCGAACCGATCCGCGTCGCCCCGCAGGCGCACCCGACGCCTGGATGGACGACTACGACAAGATCCCGATCGAGCGGGCGCTCGGCGAGCAACTCGACCTGCGTGGCGTCGTCGTGCGCCTGCCGATGGTCTATGGTCCCGGCGACCGCCAGCGCCGCTTCGCCTGGACCATCCGGCCGATGCTGGCCAAGGCGGCGGCGATCGAGGTCGACGCCCAGTGGGCGGCCTGGCGCACGAGCTATGGCTATGTGGACGATGTCGCCGCCGGTCTGGCGTTGGCCGCGACCCATCCGGCCGCGAACGGAGTCTACAATCTCGGCCCGATCGAGGCGCCCGACCATGCGCAGTGGGTCGACCGGTTCGCGGCCGCCCTGGATTGGCGCGGCGAGCTGCGGCGGATCGCGCGCGATGCGGTCCCCGAGCCGACCCGCGCGGCGCTCGCTGCGCTCGACCTCAGCGTCCCGATGGTTACCGACAGCCATCGGATTCGTGTGGACCTCGGCTACCGGGAGGCTGCGGGGTCCGCCGAGGCGCTGGACCGGACAATCGCGGACGAAGCGCGGCGGCTGCAGGCCTCGCCGGCGCCCATTCCTGAGGCAAAGCTCGCAAACGCCGCAGACACCCCTTTCCGTCTCCAATCAGACGTCTAAAGCTGGTACGGAGCGCAAGATCATTTCGACCGCACTGCAAGCCGGTTCGGCGCAGAAAATGATCGCAGGAGGGAAACCTGGGGTGACTTTAGTCGCTTCGGGCCACGAGGAAGGAAACGCCGTTCCATGGCGGCGACAAACGTAGCCATACGCGGTCAACGCAGTCTGCTTCGGCAGATCCGGGAAGCGCTTGCGAGCGGCGGCCCGGCGCAGACGCGCCTCGACATGGTCGTGCGGATCATCGCCCGCTCGATGGTCGCCGAGGTGTGCTCGCTCTACATGCGCCGCGCCCAGGGCGAGATGGAGCTGTTCGCCACCGAGGGTCTCGATCCCAACGCCGTCCACGTCACCCGCATGAAGCCGGGCGAAGGCCTGGTCGGCGAGATCATGAAGCTCGGCCGGCCGCTGAACCTGGCCGACGCCCCCGAACACCCGGCCTTCTCCTACCGGCCGGAAACCGGCGAAGACCCCTATCACGCCTTCCTGGGCGTGCCCCTGCTGCGCGGCGGCCGCGCGATCGGGGTCCTGGTGGTCCAGAACCGCACGGCGCGCGTCTACACCGAGGACGAGGTCGAGGACCTGCAGATCGTCGCCATGGTGCTGGCCGAGATGGTGGCCGGCGGCGAGCTGGGCGCCGAGAACGAACTCAAGGGCGTCGAGATCGCGCCCCACCGTCCGGAGCTGCTGAAAGGCACGAAGTTCGGCGACGGCCTGGCCTATGGCGTGGCCGTGCTGCACGAACAGCCGGTCGCGCCCTCGCAGCTGCTGTCCGACGACGTGGCCGCCGAGGAGATCCGGCTGAAGGTCGCGATCGACAGCCTGCAGGCCCAGATCGACACCATGCTGGAGGGCCAGGCGGGCCTGGTCGACGCGTCCTACGAAGTGCTCGACACCTACCGGATGTTCGCCCATTCCGACGGCTGGAACCGCAGCCTCGTGGAGGCGGTGAAGAACGGCCTGACGGCGGAGGCGGCGGTCGAACGGGTCCGCTCCGAGCACCGCGCCCGGCTGGGCCAGGCCCGCGACCCCTATCTGCGCGAGCGGCTGCACGACCTCGAGGACCTGAACGACCGGTTGCTGCGCCACCTGGCCGGCGACGGGCATGTGGCCCGCGAGCTGCCCGAGAACGCCATCCTGATCGCCCGCAACCTCGGCCCCGCCGACCTCCTGGAATACGACCGGACGAAGCTGCGCGGGCTGTTGCTGGAAGAGGGCTCGGCGGCCAGCCACGCGGCCATCGTCGCCCGCGCCCTCGACATCCCCTGCGTCGGCCGCCTGCCCGGCCTGCGCGACCGGGTCTCCGAAGGCGACATGGTGATCGTCGACGCCGAGACCGGCGAGGCCTACCTGCGCCCGCGCACCGACGTCGTGAGGGCCATCCAGTCCCGCATCGACGTCCGCCGCCAACGCCGGGCCGAATTCGACAAGCTGCGCGATACGCCGGCCTTCACCCGCGACGGGGCGAAGATCACGCTCCTGATGAACGCCGGCCTCGACATCGACCTCGACATCCTGGCCGACACTGGGGCGGAGGGCATCGGCCTCTTCCGCACCGAGTTCCAGTTCATGGTCGCCGAGGAGATGCCGCGCTTCAACGCCCAGACCGCGCTCTATTCGCGGGTGATGGACGCGGCCGGCGATCTGCCGGTGACCTTCCGCACCCTCGACCTCGGCGGCGACAAGGTGCTGCCCTACATGGAGGCCGAGCGCGAGGAGAACCCGGCGCTGGGCTGGCGCGCGATCCGCATGGGCCTTGACCGCCCGGCCCTGCTGCGCCTGCAGCTTCGCGCCCTGATCGCCGCCTCGCGCGGTCGGCCGCTGCGGATCATGTTCCCGCTGGTGGCCAACGTGGACGAGTTCCGCGCCGCCCGCGCCATGGTCGACGTCGAGATGGCCTGGGCCGAACGCCGGGGCCGCAAACCGCCGTCGCGCCTGGACGTCGGGGCGATGATCGAGGCGCCGTCGCTGGTCTGGCACCTCGACGCCCTGCTGCCGATGACCGACTTCGTCAGCGTCGGGACCAACGACCTGATGCAGTACCTGTTCGCCGCGGACCGCGGGAACCCCCGCATGGCCGACCGCTACGACCCACTGTCGCCGCCGGCGCTTCGGGCGCTGGAACAGATCCAGCGGTCCTGCGCCGAGACCGGCACGCCGGTCAGCGTCTGCGGCGAGATGGCTGGGCGTCCGCTGGAGGCCTTCGCCCTGGTGGCGCTGGGCTTCGAGCGCCTCTCCATGCCGCCGGCGGGCGTGGGGCCGGTGAAGCAGATGGTGCTCTCCTGTGACCGAGAAGCCGCACGACGTGGCGTTTCTGCATTGCTGAAGAGTGGAGCAGGCTCGGTTCGCAACGAAATCGAAACCTTGGCGCGCAAAATCTACCTTGCGATCTAGACACTTAGAGCCGCCGCGTGACCGTTCGGCGCATTGAAGAACACCGATGCGCGTGTTACCGGGGATTCCAATCTAGAATTCGCAAGAATTGTAGAGCTGGGCGTTATGGTGGCGCTTCCGTCGCCGCGTCAGTTCAAGGGCAAGTGTAGCTGTGGCGCTGGATACTGGCCGGGTCACCGATCTGCAGGTTGAGGGGAACGGGGGGCGACCCGCCGCCGCCAACCAAAGCTATGCGCCTTCACTGCAGTCTGGCGCCGATATTGGCCAAGCTCTGAAGGCCATCCGCGAATTCCGTAAGCTGAGCCTCGAAGCCGTCGCCGACACCACCCGCGTGCGGCGCGCCTACCTGCAGGCCATCGAGGCGATGCAGCTCGAGAAGCTGCCGTCCCGCCCCTTCACCATCGGCTACATCCGCGCCTACGCCGAGGCGCTGGGGGTCGACGCGGAGGCCGCGGTCGAGCGCTTCAAGGCCGAAGAGCCGGTGCTGGACGAGCCGCTCCGGGCGCCGGTCGGCGTCAACCACGACAAGGACCCGCGCCTGATGGCGATCGTCCTGGTCGGCATCGTGATCCTCGTAGCCATCGTGCTCTGGAACGTCGCCCAGCGCGCCATGACCGAGAGCGCCCCGCCTTCGCCGACCGCGCCGGAAAAGGCCGCCGTGAAGGCCCTCGATGCGCAGAAGGCCGGCCCCGTGGCGTTGGGCGCGCCCCTGCCCGCGCCCGTGGAATCGACCACGCCCGCCCCCTACGAAACGCCTGGCCTCGCCGAGGCGGGCGAAGACGGCGTCAACCACAGCGCCCCGGCCGCGATCGGCGCCAAGCCGGAAGGCGCGCCGATCGTCGATGTCGCCAGCCTGCCGGCCCGGTTCGAGCCCAAGGGCCGGATCTACGGCGTCGCGCCCGGGCAGCCGTCCAACGTCACCCTGCAGGCGATCAAGTCGGCCTCGCTGATCGTCCGCGGCGCGGACGGCTCGGTCTATTTCGCCCGCCAGCTCGCGCCCGGCGAAGCCTACCGGGCCCCGCAGCTCGCCGGCCTGTCGATCGAAACGCCCGACCCCGACACCGTACAGGTGTTCGTGGGCGGCCAGTCGAAGGGCGTCATGCCCTCGATCAAGACCGCGCTGGGCGACCTCGTCGAATAGGGACGGTCAGGCGAGCGCCATTTCCAGGAAGCCGATGCAGCGGGCCAGCAGCTCGCGCTCGGCGGCCGGCGAGCCGGGGCTGTGGCCCGCCTTCTTGATCTCCCAGTATTCGACGCGCTTTCCCGCATCGGTCAACGCCTTGGCCATGGCCCGCGACTGGGCGACCGGGACGGTGGAATCTAGGATCCCGTGGGCCAGGAACACCGGCGCCTTGAACTCCGCGGCGCGGCGCCGCGGCGAGGCTTTCGCTAGCATCGCCTCGTCGGTCTCCGGATCGCCGATCCGGTCGCGCCAGAAGTTGTAGAATTCCTTGGTCGAGGTGTCGTCCTCCGAGCGCTCCCAGCGCAGGATGTCGATGAGGTCTGAAACGCCGGCGACCGAGACCACCGCCTTGTAGAGCTCGGGCCGGCGCACCCCACCCATCAGGGCCGCGTAGCCGCCGTAGCTGGCCCCGAAGATCGCGACCCTGCCCGCGTCGAGCCGATGTTCTGCGAGCGCCTGGGCCGTCGCGTCCTCGACGTCCTCCTGCATCCGGTCCCCCCAGCGCTTCCAGCCCTGTTTGGCAAATTCGGTTCCGTAGCCGCCGGAGCCCCGGAAGTTGACCTGAAGCACCCACCAGCCCTTGGCGGCCAGCGCCTGGGCCCAGGGATCGAAGCCGTAGCGGTCGCGAACTTCCGGTCCGCCGTGCGGCATGACGATCAGCGGCCCCAGCGCGCCCGACGCGGGCTGGGTCAGGTAGGCGCGGATGTCAGCGCCGTCGCGGGTGCGCACCGCCATCGGCAGGCCTCGGCCCAGCCGCCCCGCCAGATGCGGCTTGGCCTCGCCCAGCTCGATCACAGCGCGCGACGTCCGGTCGTACAGGAAATGGCGTCCCGGCTCGCGCGGGCCGTGGGCGACCCCCAGGTAGTGGGTCCGCGCGTCGTTGACGTCGCTGAGCTCAACCGAAAGCTCCGGGCCGAAGTACGTCTCGATGCCGACGAAGTGGGGCTGGAAGCCCTTGTCGAAGAAGGCGTAGCTCCGGCGATCCTCGGCGTAGGTGGCAGCGAGCGCATGGCCACGCCGGTCGCTCCAGACGCCGTCCACGTCGACCTTCGCCGCGGTGTAGATCGGCGGCCCCAGCGCCAAGGACGTCAGGTCGACCTCGCGGACCGAAACCTTGTCCTCGTTCGCCGTCCGGCTGGCGGCCGTGAATACGCCCGGCTTGCCGGTCGGCCCAAAGATCGTGAAGTCGGGGGTCTGGTCGCGGCGGATGTCCTTTGCTGGCCGCCAGCCGCTGTCGCCGGCCCCCCGCAGCATGATGTGGGTGACGACGTCGCGCCCGTCGCCGTCGAGCCGGATCAGCGGGACGCCGTCCTGGGTCAGCCAGTTGTAGGTGCGCAGCACCCCGTGCTCCAGGACGCTGGCCGAACCGTTGTTGACATCCACCTTGTAGAGCGCCGGCAGGCCCCGGATCGGCTCCCAGGCCAGCATCAAGATGTGGTCGTCGTCGTCCGGCAGCAGGTCGACGATCTTGCCGAGGTCGCCGACCTGCTGGGCGGCGTCGCGCTCGCCCAGCATGACCGCCGGGCGCCCGCCGTCCGCGTCGAGGCCGACCACGCGAACCAGGCTCTGCGGCGGCTCACCCTTGCGGGCGAGGTCGTAGGCCATCCAGACGAGCAGCCGCTTTTCGTTGACCCAGACCAGGGAACTCGCCGCGTGGGCGCCGAGCTTCAGGTTCGTGGGCGGCAGCGTCGGGTGCGCCGTGTCGACGATGTCGATCGAGGCCTCCACGCCGCCCTCGGTCACTCGGTTCCGCAGAACCGCCGCGCGCCGGCCCGCCGGCGACAGCGCCGCGGCAGCGGTGGCGGGCGGAAGGTAGAATTCGTCCAGGCCGGGCGGGGGCGCCTGCGCCCACGCCGCGCGCCCGCCAAGGCTCCCGGCAAGCACGGCCGCAGCCGCGCCGGCGATGATCTCGCGCCGAGTGCTCATGCTCTCCCCAGATCCTGCCGCAAGGCTAGCCCATGCGCGTCGGCGGGGTCCACTTCAGAGGCGCTTGGGTTCGCAGCCGTAAGCGCCTATTTTGCTCTCGACATGAGCGCCTCAGACCACGCCCACAAAGACCACACCAGCGTCCGCCCCTGGCGCGCCATCCAGCGAAGACCCAGCCGCAAGATTCGCGTGGGCTCCGTGGAGGTGGGCGGCGACGCCCCGATCACGGTCCAGTCGATGACCAATACGCTGACCGCCGACGCGGCCGCGACCATCGACCAGATCCGCCAGCTGGAGGAGGCCGGGGCCGACATCGTCCGCGTCTCCTGCCCCGACGAGGACTCGACCAAGGCGTTCAGCGCCATCGTCAAGGCGTCGAAGGTCCCGCTCGTGGCTGACATCCACTTCCACTACAAGCGCGGCATCGAGGCGGCCAGGGCGGGCGCGGCCTGCCTTCGCATCAATCCCGGCAACATCGGCTCGCCCGACCGGGTGCGCGAGGTCATCCAGGCCGCGCGCGACCACGGCTGCTCCATGCGCATCGGCGTCAACGCCGGCTCACTCGAGCGCGACCTGCTGGAAAAATACGGCGAGCCCTGCCCCGACGCGATGGTCGAGAGCGCCCTGCGCCACGCGCGCATCCTGCAGGACCACGACTTCCACGAATTCAAGATCAGCGTAAAGGCGTCGGACGTCTTCATGACTGTGGCGGCCTATCAGCTGCTTTCGGAGGCCATCGACTGCCCGCTGCACCTGGGCGTCACCGAGGCGGGCGCGCTGCGCACCGGCACCGTGAAGTCGGCGATCGGCATGGGCTCGATGCTCTGGGCCGGCATTGGCGACACCATCCGCGTCAGCCTGGCGGCCGACCCGGTCGAGGAGATCAAGGTCGGCTTCGATCTCCTGAAGTCGCTGGGCCTGCGCCACCGCGGCGTCAACATCATCGCCTGCCCCTCCTGCGCGCGGCAGGGCTTCAACGTGATCAAGACTGTCGAGGCGCTCGAAAGCCGGCTGGCGCACATCTCCACGCCCATGAGTCTCTCGATCATCGGCTGCGTTGTGAACGGCCCGGGCGAGGCCCTGATGACCGACCTCGGCTTCACCGGCGGCGGCAAGGGCGCCGGCATGGTCTATGTGGCCGGCCGCCCCGACCACAAGATGGACAACGAGAACATGGTCGACCACATCGTCGGCCTGGTCGAAGCCCGCGCCGCCGAGATCGAAGCGGAGAAAATCCTGCAGGCGGCGGAATAGGCGTCGCGCCTTCCCCGACGTCATAAAAATGACGCCTGCGTCACTCTTGCACAGCCTCAGCATCCGCGCTTAGGTGCGCGAGCCTTTTTTGGGAGGGACACATGTCCGCAGCAGACGGCAATTGGAAGATCACCATCAACACGCCGATGGGCGCGCAGGAGGTGAACGCTTCGATCACCACCAGCGGCGACACCTTCACCGGCAAGACCTCGGGCCGCATGGGTGATGCGGAAATCGCGGGCAAGGTCGCCGGCGACACGCTCACCTGGTCCAGCGCCATCACCAGCCCGATGCCGATGACCCTGGAGTTCGAAGCCACGGTCGCCGGCGACGCCATGACCGGCAACGTCAAACTCGGCGCCTTCGGCAACGCGGCGCTGAGCGGCGTCCGCGTCTAAGTTCTTCGCGCCAGAAAGCGCGTAAGGAAAAGGCCCCTGCCGGTGACGGCGGGGGCCTTTGTCGTCTTTGGCTCGAGCCTCTGGTCCGGCGCTCAGGTCGCGTTGAGCAGGTAGAACGCCAGCACGACCAAAGTCGCCATTACGCCGATCGCGATCATGGCCCCGCCGAGCCCCGAACTGGCCCCCGCGTCCGCATAGGAAGCGTCTGCGCCTTCACGGCGGAAGACCTGGTGGGTCGCGGAGCGGGTCGCCATCGTCGGATCTCCAAATGTCTCGCTGGCCTAACGAGCCGGACACCCGGACGTTCCGGCGACGGCAGGGGCCTTGCCGCTTCAGGGGCTACTTCTGCGGATTGACGGAATTCGCCGCCGTCGTCGCCGCGTCACCGACGCTCTTGGCGGCGGTCGCAGTCGAGTCGGCCACGCTCGACGCCGCGCTGGTCACGGCGTCGGTGCGTATGGCGTCGTTGCGGTTCGCGTTCAGGACGAAGAAGGCGATGATCGCCACCAGCGCCAGAACGGCGATGCCGATGATCACGCCGCCAACGCCGGAGCCGCCGCCGTCCACATAGGTCGTGCGGCCGCCATCACGGTCCACGACGCGCTCGGTCACTCGTTCGGTCGCCATTGTCAGATCTCCAAAATGTCCCGGCCCGCCTAACGGCCGGTCCCACTTGGATGTTCCGTTCTAGCGTCGCCGCGGCGGCACGACGTCGCTGAAGGCCCCGAAACTCTTCCACTTGGGCTCCACCGGCTCCACGTCCGCCACGGGAGCGTATTCAGACAGCGAAAGGGTCTCGGTGCGCGGGATGTAGCGCGGACAGTTAGGGAAGATGTCGAGCGGCGTGACCTTGATCAGCAGCTGCGCGCCGGGGATCGCAGCCATGGCGGGGTCGTCGCGCACCACCTGCGCGGTCCCGTTCACCCGCAGCCGCTTGGGCGCCTCGCCCATGGCGATGAACAGCAAACCGACCTGCGGATTGGCCAGGATGTTGCCAAGGCTCTTGAACATCCCGTTGCCGTCGTAGTCGGGAAAGACCAGCAGGTCGGGCGCCGCGACATGCACGAACCCGGGCGGCCCGCCCTTGAACGAGCAATCGGGCGCCGCCTTGGCGTCCGCCGTGGCCAGGAAGAAGAAGCCGACGCTGGCGATGAAGGCCGCATCGTCGTCGTTGAAGCGGTCGCGCCGCAGGGTCTGCTCCAGCCGGTCGGCGAGCTTTCGGCTGCCGAACTCGTCCTGCAGCATTCGATTGCCCTCATGGTACATGGAGCCGCCTCCTCGCCAGACTGGGTCTCGCCAGTTTGCATCCGGCCGGCGGGAGGCTAGAGGAAGCTCCCCTTCTCTTCAGGCGTCCAGACCCTTGCGACTTCCCCAGGCCAGGCTCGATCAGGTGCTCGACCGCTTCCGCGAGATCGAGGCGCGCATGGGCGCGGCCACCGAAGGACAGGAGATCGTGCGCCTGGGCAAGGAGCACGCCGAGCTCAAGCCCGTGGCCGACGCGGTGCTGGCGCTGGAGCGGGTGAAGGCCGAGGCGCCGGAGCTCGAGGAGATGGCCGCGGGCGGCGACCCCGAGATGGCCGCCATGGCGCGCGACGAGCTGGAGACGCTCAAGGACAAGCTGCCTGCGCTGGAACACGAGGTGGCCCTGATGCTGGCCCCCAAGGATCGCGACGAGAACGCCTCGGCCATCCTCGAAGTCCGCGCCGGCACCGGCGGCGACGAGGCCGCGCTCTTCGCGGGCGATCTTTTCCGCATGTACCAGCGCTACGCCGCCCTGCAGGGCTGGCGCGTCGAGATCGACAGCATGTCGGAAGGCGACGCCGGCGGCTTCAAGGAGATCATCGCCGCGGTGACCGGCGACGGCGTGTTCGGCCGGCTGAAGTTCGAAAGCGGCGTCCACCGGGTCCAGCGTGTTCCCGCCACCGAGGCCCAGGGCCGCATCCATACCTCGGCCGCCACCGTGGCGGTGCTGCCCGAGCCCGAGGAAGTGGAGATCGACATCAAGGACGCCGACATCCGCATCGACACCTACCGCTCGTCCGGCGCCGGCGGCCAGCACGTCAACAAGACCGACTCGGCCGTGCGCATCACCCACCTGCCCAGCGGCATCGTGGTGACCTCGTCGGAGAAGTCGCAGCACCAGAACCGCGCGCGGGCGATGAAGGCCCTGAAGGTCAAGCTCTACGACCAGCAGCGCGAGGCGCTGGACACCGCCCGCTCCGACGCCCGCAAAAGCCAGGTGGGCTCCGGCGACCGCTCCGAGCGCATCCGCACCTACAACTTCCCCCAGGCCCGGGTGACCGACCACCGGATCAACCTGACCCTCTACAACCTGCCGAAGGTCATGGAGGGTGAGGCGCTGGACGACGTGATCAATCCGCTGATCGCGGAGGACCAGGCGGCCCGCCTCTCAGCCCTGGAAGACGAGTTCAACTAGGCCGCGGCTCGCGGCGTCCGATCTTCGATCGAAGGTTGCCCCAGAGCTTGCGCATGCCCATAAACGGCTGTCCGACGCTGTCGGCCATCGCGGCCCCACGCGCGCCCATCGGCAGGGGCGCGCCGGTGGTGGAATCCAGCGCCGTCTGATGCTCGATCTCGGCGTTCAGCTCGGCGCCGATCAGCACCACCATCACCGAAAACCAGATCCACATCATGAAGCCGACGGCTGCGCCGAGGCTGCCATAGGTCGCGTCGTAGTGGGCCATGTGATTGACGTACCAGGAGAAGCCGAGGCTCCCGCCGATCCAGGCCACGGCCGCCAGGGCCGCGCCCCACCGCACCCATCGCCAGCGCGCCCGCTGCCGCGACGGCCCAAAGCGGTAGAGGACGGCGAAGGCGCAGGCCGCCAGCACGGTGAGCACCACCCAGCGGAACGGAGCGAGCCAGCTGTCGATCAGTCCGAACTGGCGCAGGTAGATCGGGACGGCGACCAGGACGGCGGTCACCACGGTCGCGAACAGGACGAGCGCGGCCGTGAAGGCGTAGGTGGTGACGCGACGGACCAGGAAATTGCGCCTCTCTGTCTCGTCATAGGCGACGTTCAGGCCGTCAAAGAGGGCCGCGATCCCGGCGTTGGCGGTCCAGAGCGACAGGAGCACGCTCACCGCCAGCGCCGCGGACAGGCCGGCGTCCTGGCGGGTGGCGAGTTGCATCATCTGGTCGCCCACCAGCTTCAAGACATCGCGCGGCACGAAGGCGGCCAGGTCGTTGAGCTGTTCACGCACCACGCCAACATCGGCAAAGAGGCCGTAGAGCGAGACGAAGGCCCCGACGGCGGGAAAGATCGCCAGCAGGGTGTAGAAGGTCACCCCGGCCGCCACCGTCGGCAACTTGTCGGCATTCACCTCCAGCCAGGTGCGCCAGACGATATCGCGCCAACCGGTCATCGGGATATGAGCCGGCGCACGCGCCAGGCGGCCGCGACCAGGTTCCTCGGCCTCGAAATGCTCGGGCGGCGCAACCTCATCCTCGCTCAGCCCGCCTCGCGCCCGCGCACGCCGATCACGCGCCCAGAGCGCCGTCACCGTCGCAAGGCCAGCCCAGGGCGCGAGGCGCAGCAGCAGGGCGCGGACCCTGTCCGCGACGGTTCTGGTCGATGGATGCGTCAGCCCCGACACGCGTCGACTCCAAAGGCGGCGCTTGGTCAAACCCCGGGGCGGGGGCTCCGTTCCGCTTGTGGCCGGGGCAAGCTTGCGGCAAGGGCATGCGGATGAGCGGTCACGCGGCGGCCATCTTCCGCCATCCCATCAAGGGCTTCACGCCCGAAGCCCTATCAACGGTCCAGCTCGCCCCTGGCGAGGGCTTTCCGTTCGACCGGCTCTACGCGGTGGAAAACGGACCGTCCGGCTTCGATCCGGCTCAGCCCGCCTTCGTGCCGAAGCAAAAGTTCACGGTGCTGGCGCACATCCCGAAGGTCGCCGCCGCGCGCACCCGCTATGACGAGGCGAGTGGCCGCCTGCACGCCAGCGCGCCAGGCGTCCCGGATTTCCTGGGCGACCTCACCGCGGAGATGGACCGCAATGCCTTCGCCGCCTGGCTCACCGCCCTGCTCGGCGAAGATGTCCGCGGTGAGCTGAAGGTGCTTCAGGCGCCTGGCGAGCACCGCTTCACCGACCATCCCCTGGGCCAGGTCTCCCTCGTCAACTTGGCGAGCGTGCGCGACCTGGGCCAGAAGATGGGCGTCGAACTGGACCCCCTGCGCTTCCGCGCCAACGTCTATGTCGAGGGCTGGCCGGCCTGGGCCGAGAACGAATGGTCCGGCAAACGGTTGATGCTGGGGTGGGCGCGGGCCGAGGTCTTCAAGCCGATCGTCCGCTGCGCCGCCACCCATGTTGACCCCACCACCGCGGAGCGCGACCTCGACGTGACCAAGGCCCTGTTCGACAACTACGGCCACCTGCTGTGCGGCATCTATGTGAAGGTGACGAGCCCGGGCGCTCTCAGCCTCGGTGACGCCGTGACCGCGCCCACGGCCGGCGCGCCCGATGAGCCCGGCGCATGACGCTGACCCTGCTCAAAGCCTGGCAGTCGGCCAAGCAGCGGCTGGAGGCGGCGGGCCTCGCAGGTCCGGTCATCGACGCGCGCCTACTGGTGGAGGCCGCGGCCGACGCGACCCGCGCCGATATCGTGGGCGACCCACACCGCGCCCTGACGCCCGACCAGGAGACGACGCTCGCGGACTATCTCTCCCGCCGCGAACACCGCGAGCCGGTCAGCCACATCCTGGGCCGCAAGGGCTTCTGGAAGATCATGCTCAACGTGACGCCGGACGTGCTCACGCCTCGGCCCGACACCGAGACCGTGGTGGAATATGTCCTGCGTGACTTCCCCGAGCACGCCCCCTGGTCGATCCTCGACCTGGGCGTGGGCTCGGGCGCGATCATCCTCTCGATCCTGGCGGAGCGACCGGCCGCGCGCGGCCTGGGCGTGGACGTCTCCGCCGAAGCGGTGGCGGTGGCGCGGGACAACGCCGCCCACCTGGGCCTCGCCAATCGCCTGGCCCTGTTCCGCGGCGACTGGACCGCGGGCCTGGCGGACGCCTCGTTCGACCTCGTGGTCTCCAACCCGCCTTACATCGCCAGCGACGTCATCGAGACCCTGGAACCGGAGGTCCGGGACCACGAACCGCGCATCGCGCTGGAGGGCGGACCGGACGGCCTGATGCATTATCGCCTCCTGGCGCCGGAGATCCTGCGGGTCCTGAAACCCGGCGGCCGGTTCGCCGTTGAGATCGGCTACGACCAGAAAGAAGCCGTCGAGGCGCTCTTCCGGGAGGCCGGCGCGGCGGGCGTGACCACGGCCCTCGACCTCGCCAACCGAGACAGGGTTGTCGCAGGGACGAAAAACCCCTTGGAAACCCCCGCCTGAATCGCTACTTAGATATTGTCTCCACCCAATTCGTCGGCATCAGGTAGATGCGTCCGAACCAAGGACGCCGCCGGTTCCGACGGGCGCGACGCCTCTCAACCAGGCCAACGCTGAAGCTTCCGGGCGGAAGACGGGGAACATCTGGCGTTTTCAACAATCTAACCGGGCCGCAGCCGCCCGATCCCGTCAAAGGCTAGCGCACAGGCCGACCGCTCTTAGGCGGGTCGCCGAGGGAAGAACCAAACGGTTATCGAATAATGAGAGATTTCAAGGGTATGAAGCGTCAGCGCGGCCGCAATCGCGGTGGCGGCGGAGGCGGCGGCGGCGGCAAGCCGCAGGCTCAGAACGCCAATCGCGCGTTCGACTCCAACGGGCCCGAGGGCGCCAAGGTCCGCGGCAACGCCCAGCACGTCTTCGAGAAGTACCAGCAACTCGCCCGCGACGCTTCGGCGGCCGGCGACCGGGTCCTCGGAGAGAATTACCTTCAGCACGCCGAGCACTATTTCCGCCTGCTGCGCGCCATGCAGCCGACCCGCCCGGCCAGCGAGATCCTGGGCCGGGACCACTTCTCCTCCGGCTTCGACATCGATTTCGAGGATGAGACCGCCCAGGCGCAGTCGGAAGCCGCCGACCAGGCCTCGGCCGAGGCCGGCGACACCGCCGAGACCTGGCAGGCCCGCGAAGGCCAGCCGCAGGGCGATCGCCCGCAGAACGGCGGCGGCCAGATTGACCGCCCGCGCGACGACCGTCCCCGGGACGACCGTCCGCGCTACGAGAACCGCGATCGCGACGGACAGAACGGCCAGAACCGTGACGGTCAGGGCCGCCGCGACCGCTGGCGCGACGACCGCCCGCGTGATGACCGGCCCCGCGACGACCGCCCGCGCGACGACAGTCAGCAGCAGGCCGACCGTCCGCGCGACGATCGCCCGCCCCGCGATGACCGGCCCCGCGATGACCGTCCCCGCGACGATCGCCCGCGCAATGACCGCCCCCGGGATGAGCGGCCGCGCGAAGATCGGCCGCGCTTCGACCGCAGCCGCGACGACCGCCCGGCCCGCGATCCGCTCGCCGTGGTCGAGCCGCAGGCCTCCGCCCCTCTGGTGAGCGAGGACCGTCCGGTCCGCGAGCCGCGTCCGCCCCGCGAGCCGCGTCCGCCCCGCGAGGAGCGCCCGACCCGCGTGCTGCGCGATAGTGACGGCGGCGAAAGCCATGCCCCCGCCTTCTTGCAAGCCCCGGCGCCCCGCGTCGAGGCGTCGGAAGACGCGCCCAAGCCGCGCCGCAAGCGCGTCGCCAAGCCCGCCAGCGAGGCCGAGGAAGCCTGAGGCGCCTGGCGCTCATGATATGTACCGAAGGGCCCGTGGAGCGATCCGCGGGCCTTTTCTGTTTCACCGGCGCGCGGGGCTGATCTAAGACGACGGCGATGGCCAAGAACCCGGAAAGTCCGCTGGAGCCCTTCAAGCGCGCGCTGGTCAACGCGACGCGCTCGCTGGCCGAGTCCCCGGACCTGGAAATCGTCTATTCCGGCGAAGGCCCGCAGCTCTCCGGCAATCGCGCCGTCCTGCCGCATCCGCCCCGCGACCTGACCCCGATCGACGCCGCCCGCATCCGTGGTTTCGCCGACCAGATGGCGCTGCGCATCGCCCACCACGACGTCGCGGCCCACGCCAAGGCCAGGCCCGCCTCGGTGATGGGCCAACCGATCTACGACGGCATCGAACAGGCCAGGCTGGAGGCGATCGGCTCCAACGCCCTGGGGGGCGTCCGCGAGAACCTGAAGGCGGTGATGGAGCAGGCCTGGGCCAAGCGTTCCTTCAACCAGGTCGAGGCCCTCGCCAACCCGCCGCTGGCCGACGTGGTCTCGCTGATGGTCCGCGAGCGGCTGACCGGCGAGAAGCCGCCGGCCATGGCCCAGCCTTTGGTCAACCTCTTCCGCGAGGAGATCGAAGCCAAGGCCGGCGCCGACCTCGACCGGCTGACCGAGGCGGTCCAGGACCAGAAGGCCTTCGCCCGCATCGCCCGCGCGATCATCCGCGACCTCAAGATGGGCGACGATATGTCGGACGCCCCGGATCAGCCTGACAGCGACGAGGACTCCGGCGAAGAGGGCGAGCCCGACGCCAGCGACGACAACGACGAGGGCGATGGCGAGGGCAAGTCGCCCCAGCAGTCGGCCATGGACGAGAACGAGGCGACCCACCGCGAAAGCGAGGACGCCGACAGCCAGATGATGCAGGCCGAGGACGATCCCGACGCCGAGGACACCGACGAACCGCCGGACATGGGCGAAGGGGAACAGCCTGCCCGTCCCGACCTCAAGGGCGAGGGTAGGGTCGTCACCTACAAGGTCTTCACCACCGCCCACGACGAGGTGGTGGCGGCCGAGGAACTGTGCGACGCCGAGGAGCTGACGCGGCTTCGCGCCTATCTCGACCAGCAGCTCGCCAGCCTCTCCAACGTCGTCAGCCGGCTGGCCAACAAGCTGCAGCGCAAGCTGCTGGCGCAACAGAACCGCTCATGGAGCTTCGACCTTGAGGAGGGCATCCTCGACGTCGCTCGCCTGACCCGTGTCATCGTCGACCCGACCGCGCCGCTCTCCTTCAAGGAAGAGAAGGACACTGAGTTCCGCGACACCGTGGTCTCGATCCTGATCGACAATTCCGGCTCGATGCGCGGTCGCCCGATCATGGTGGCGGCGGTCTGCGCCGACATCCTGGCGCGCACCCTGGAACGCTGCGGGGTGAAGACCGAGATCCTCGGCTTCACCACCCGCGCCTGGAAGGGCGGCTCGGCCCGCGAGGACTGGCTGAAGGCCGGCAAGCCGCCGCAGCCCGGCCGGCTGAACGACCTGCGCCACATCATTTACAAGTCCGCCGACGCCCCCTGGCGGCGTGCGCGGCGCAACCTCGGCCTGATGATGCGCGAGGGGCTGCTCAAGGAGAACATCGACGGCGAGGCGCTGATGTGGGCCCATCAGCGGCTGATCGGTCGTCCCGAGGCCCGCCGAATCCTGATGGTGATCTCCGACGGCGCGCCGGTGGACGATTCCACCCTCAGCGTGAACTCCGGACACTATCTGGAGCGCCATCTTCGTGAAGTGATCGGCGAGATCGAGGCCAAGAGCCCGGTGCAGCTCATTGCCATCGGCATCGGCCACGACGTGACCCGCTACTACCGCCGCGCCGTCACCATCGTCGACGTCGAGCAGCTGGCCGGCGCGATCGTCGATCAGCTCGCCGAGCTCTTCGACGAGGAGATCCGCAAGATGACCCGCAAGAACGCGGGCCTGCTGGCGCCGCCGCCCAACACCCAGGGGCCCTCCGGCGCGCCCCGGCGCTCCACCTTCAAGGAAGTGCGGAGGGCGGTGGCTTGAGGCGCCTGGCGGGCATTGCGCTGGGGCTGACGCTCGCGGCCTGCACGCCTGCCCCGCCGCAATTGCCCCCGCCGCTTCCGAAGGAACCTGTTCAGGCCGGCCCGGCCATCACCATCCAGGCCACGCCGCTGGAGTTCGACCCCAAGGATCCCGCCAAGAAGACCCTCGGCGCCTTCACCTGGGCCGGCGGCGTGGAGCTCACCTCGGACGAGACCTCGCGCCTGCACGGGCTGTCCGACATCAAGGTCTGGCCCGATGGCCGCGTACTCGTCGTCGGCGATCAGGGCGACCTGCTGGAGGCCCGCCTTGTCCTCGACTACGGGGGTCGCTTG
>Ga0307513_10004936_pt1 | contig 17713 bp, 21 predicted proteins | sample 15_EM_MG_FD_202174 | JGI IMG/M metagenome (GOLD analysis project Ga0307513, IMG submission 202174) | Populus trichocarpa ectomycorrhiza microbial communities from riparian zone in the Pacific Northwest, United States - 15_EM | ecosystem: Host-associated > Plants > Roots > Unclassified | place... | reverse complement strand
GGCGTGATCGGCCCGGTGGAACCAAGTTGTGCGTGGGCCAAACTGAGGGGAGGTATCCCCAGATACCCCACCGGTGGAAGGAGATCAGGCCAGATGGACCATATCTATCCCGATCAACCTGGCTCGACGCGGCGAAGCCAGTCTGACTCGATCAAGTTTTTGTCGGTTTGCTGATGGAAGAGGCAAAGTCTGAGGCTTTGCGCGCTGCCGATGTTTTTGAGAGGCTCGGTGCCGCGAAAACGCTAGAGCGTTGCAGAGGTCTTCTCCGGAAGATTGAAGAGGGAATGGAAGAGACGGTTACCTCTGGTGGCTGAACTCCAGTGGTGAGCTCGTGGAAATGGTGGTACCCCCCATTTGTGTTAAGCTTCCGCCCTTAGCGTGTGGTACACCCGCACACTCACTTGACGCTTACTTCTACGAACAACCGACCCCGCATCTGGACGGGGACCCCATCCTCGGCCATCGTACTCCTCGCTATCACCACTATTCTCTTCTCCCTTTTTCCCGAGAACATCCTCTGCTGTACTGGCTGACCCGCTGTAACTACCCATTCCTCTTTGTTTTGTTGTTCCACTGCTCGTTGATTTGTGTCCCGTGTTGTCTATTTCCCCGTCTTCTGTCTTCTGTCTGTTTCGCTCTTCTGTGTTATAGGTCGTTTGTAATTTTCGAACGTCAATGTATTGGGGTGGTCCTGGCTGATCTGCACGACGTGAGCTGGTGAACACATTGTCCGTGGACCCTGACGCTGGGGATTTCAGCAGAGGTTCCAGCGAAAAGTCATCCCCCTCGTACGAAGACCCGGGTACGCGGGCGTAGCCAAGAGAGCGTGAGGGTATCGACATTTGTGTGGTCCAAGGCCAGTCCCCCAATCTTCCACCGATTCAAGGTCCCGAAGTGGGAGATATTGATCTGCGACTTTCACCGGCCAATTACCCATCGCCGCTTCCGAGGCGGAGAGAATTCAGCATGAATGGGCACAGCGTCGTCTCGCGTTAGGCAGTCCGGAACTACCGTGGCCGTCACAGCCGTTATGTCCCTTGACCCGAACCACATCGAGTGTGACGGAGGCTACTCATCCCGATGGTTCTGGATCTCTGCCGTGCCCGTACCGGCGCGCTGAGGCTGCGGCCCTGCCAAGGGGTGCGTCTTAAATCCTGCCTGGACGCGCTCAAGAGCGGTTCCACAAAGATCGGAGTCTCTCTTCCGACCGCAGCTGGCGAGACCGCAGTTTTTGTATCTCTTCTAGAATGGTTGTCGGTGTTGTCCGGGAACCCCAAAGTAACTCGTTCTCTGGTCATCCTTCCCAGGCGGTGGATCAGGCACGGAAACTCTTCCCCCAATGGATCGCAGGGTCGAGCAAGGAATGCGGTACACCGCGTCTGGACTGACGTGTGCCTAGCACCCGAGTTTGTCCAACCCTCTGCACTAACCGGATGCATTTCCGCTGCGCCTTGCACACCTTTAATTGCGGACCACCTCGGCTCGGGTTTGGTATGTGTCGTTTGGTCTCCACGAATTGAACCACCTGACGGCTCCCTCGGAGGATGTCGCAGTTTTCGTGTTCGTCGTCGCACAAACGCAACTCTTCAGATCGACGTAGAGCGGGGTGAGAGATTTGGATCTCGTCAGGTTTATTCCGGTGATGATAACTCGGATGATTACCTCTTCGAAGAAGGTCCCCGGCCCGCGTCACCTCCACATGAGTGTGGACGTTGCAGATGGGTTACCGATGAATTTACGGGATGGCCACCCCCCACACCCGCTAGGTGGACAATATCCAACCTTCTGTATTCAAGGGTCAACGGCTTTAACAAGTAGTAGGTCGATTCCTTCTGCACGAGGGTATGTCCTAACTGACCCTTCTCCCTGTTTGGAGGGTTCAACCCTCAAAGCTGGAGGCCTAGCCCCAGTTTCTTGGAGTTTGAAATAGTAGTAACAGTCCTTGTATCCACCGTACTCCACTTCCTTTATTCCTGTCCTTCTGGAACGTCTGTATAACCGGCTGCCAAATAGGATGAACATGGGTTGGGGCCCTTACGAAAGCTAGGGGTCAAGAACGAAGGAGTTTGATGATACAAGGAAGGTAGCGTATGCGTGTATATATGCGGAGGGATATGGTGAACTACTTGGTAAATCGGTGAACCTATGGAGATGTCAAGAAACAAATGCGTGTATGCTGAGGTTGTGACAATGATGTGTAGGATATACTATACAGACGTGTATATACAAGGGAACGACACAAACCGCGTGTCAAGAGGAAAGGAGATAAAAATATCGCGTCCACCGGGAAAGTACGTTGAACTGGCGATGGGCCGTTTGATCAGGGGAAGGTCTGCATCCCGGGTGAGATGTCCATCTCCGTTGGAGTTGGAGGTACAAGTCTTTGGAGCATGGGAACGCCAAAACGGCGGTCGGTGAGGTGGATGTTTCTTCTGGGAAACCTAAATGAGGGGTAGGGTGGGGAAAGAATCCGGCTAATTGACCGATCGCATGCAGCCCGCTTGACTTTCCCAACTCCGGATACAAAATGGCCGCCCATCTGTTCGGGTTCTTCCCTCACAGCCTACATACCACGCCTTTCCCTCACGTCCACCTCGAGTTTCGACTATGGCTACGAGCTCCCAACAACAGGAACGTCGAAACAATCCCCTGTCCTCGCTGAACATGACCGTCGAGTTCCTGAACCTTGCGGAGGAGGTCTCGGATGTTCCCCCAGTCAAGACCGTGTTGGGTTCTGCCGGTGCCATCCTCGTCACGATCAGGGTGTGGTCCCTTCTCGTCTACCTTGGCGAGTTCCAGACTCATACTTATGTAGGACTCGATGATGAACCAAGCAGAATATGTTGAACTCGGGCTGGCGTGTGCCAACGTATGCACTACCCTGGATCGGGCCATGGATGGGAGACAGCTGGATAATCTCAGCCAGTCCGTGCGTGAGGCAATCGGAGAGTTGACGACGTTAGTGAGACCAAAAACGCATATTTGCACAACTCTTACGATGTTTTGGGATGCAGCACTGTGACAGACATCCAACGGAAGATCGTCAAACTGGGCAAACGGAGTGGAGCCTCTCGACTTCTCCACGTGAATAAGGATAGAGAGACGATCGCCGCTTGGAAATCGGTCCTCAACAGGATCCTTCATATCTTCAACGTGGGTTCTGTCGGTCCCCCTCCCCCCCGGGTAATTGCTTACTGTCCCATTTCAGACCGAGTTGATCATGGGCACTCACGTGACCGTGTCTGATATGCACGTGACCGTCTCTGAAATCCATGTGGCCGTTTCCGACATTCGCCACGATGTATCGATGATCCGGGAGGAGATTGGAGGTCCTGGTCGCTCAGTAAGTCCGGGTCACGCTCAATCCGTCAACAGGAGAATACTTACAGCTGCGTAGGACCAATCCAGGTCAGTGGTTTCGACTACCACACGAATACAACACCTTACATCTATATCTAGCATACCCGGAGAATTCCCTCCCCCGCCGCCAAGGACGTGTCTCGGACGCGACGAGCTGATTGAGAGGATCGTCGGTCTCGCAGAGAACCTGACACCCATCGCCCTCATCGGTGCCGGAGGGATCGGCAAGACGTCGATCGCACTGACCACCCTCCACCACGGTCGCATCAAGAATCGATTTGGCGATAACCGCCGATTCATTCGTTGTGATCAGTTTCCTGCATCGCGTGTTCATTTCCTCAACCGACTCTCCAAGGTCATCGGCGCAGGTTTTGAAAACCCAGAGGACCTGACCCCCCTGCGACCATTCCTATCGGCGAGGGAGATGATCCTGTTCCTCGACAATGCCGAATCCATCCTCGATCCACAAGGAATGGACGCTCGGGAGATCTACGACGTGGTGGAAGAGTTGAGTCGGTTTGGGACCATATGTCTGTGCATCACCTCTCGTATCTCCAATGTCCCCCGGCACTGCGAGCGTCCGACAATCCCGACATTGTCAATGGAATCGGCATGCAACATCTTTTATGGCATCTACAATCATGGCAGACGGTCTGCAATTGTCGACGACCTCGTCAAGCGATTGGACTTCCACGCCCTCTCAATCACTCTACTCGCTACCGTCGCATCGCACAACATGTGGGATTACAACCGGCTGGCTAGGGAGTGGGACACACGCCGGACGCAGGCACTTCGGACAGACTACAACGAGAGCCTGGCGGCGACGATCGAACTTTCACTCGCTTCACCGACGTTCCACAACCTCGGCCCTGACGCTCGCGACCTCCTCGGTGTCGTCGCCTTCTTCCCTCAAGGTGTTGATGAGAGCAATCTTGATTGGCTGTTTCCTGCCATCTCCGACAGGGCAAATTCTTTCGACAAATTCTGCGCTCTTTCTCTGGCATATCGAAACGACGGTTTCATCACGATGCTGGCACCGCTCCGTGACTATTTTTCCCCCAAGGAACCACTATCATCTCCACTCCTCCGCACGACCAAGGAACATTACTTCCGTCGATTATCCGTTGTCCTCGATCCCGATCGGCCCGGTTTCAACGAAGCGCGATGGATCAGGTCAGAGGATGTGAATGTTGAGCACTTGCTCGACGTCTTCACATCCATTGATGCAATCTCGGCTGATGTCTGGAATGTCTGTGCCAATTTCATGGGCCACCTCTATTGGCACAAACCACGGTTGGTTGTACTGGGGCCAAAGATCGAAGGACTCCCGGATGACCACCCCTCCAAGCCGCAATGCTTGTTCGAGCTCTCACGGTCGTTTGAATCAATCGGAAATGATTTGGAGGAAAAACGGCTCCTTACCCTCGCTTTGAAGCTGTGGAGAGAACGGGGGGACAACTTATGGGTCGCTAAAACATTGAAGTTTCTATCCGATGCAAACCGGATGCTCGGCCTCTACGGGGAAGGGATCGCGCAGGCGAAGGAAGCACTGGGGATTCACGAACAACTCGACAACAAATTCGGACAAGCGCAGTCTCTGCAGGGGCTCGCTTCTCTGTTGTACGATGACGGGCAGCTCGCCGCCGCTGAAGAAGCCGCATCGTGCGCAATCAATCTCTCGATTGAAGACGACCAATTTACACTCTGCGATTGCTACCGTCTCCTTGGCAGGATATGTCGCTCCAAGGGCGAGACAGACAAGGCCATCGATCACTTCGAGAAAGCTCTCGGGATCGCGTCTTCTTTCAATTGGAACGATTCCCTATTTTGGATTCATTATGAGCTGGTGGTGCTATTTTTAGGCGAGAACAGGTTTGACGATGCACAGGCGGCCATTGAACGCGCCAAGCCCCACGCGGTTGATGACCCATACAATCTGGGTCGCGCAATCCGTCTGCAGGCTCGGATTTGGCGGAAACAAGGCAGGTTTGAAGAGGCAAAGTCTGAGGCTTTGCGCGCTGCCGATATTTTTGAGAGGCTCGGGGCTGCAAAGGATGTGGAGAACTGCAGAGGTCTTCTCAGGGAGATTGAAGAGGGAATGGAAGAGACGGTTACCTCTGGTGGCTGAATTTCAGTGGTGAGCTCGTAGAAATGATGGTACCCCCCATTTGTGTTAACCTTCTGCCCTTAGCGTGTGGTCTGCACACTCACTTGACGCTTACTTCTGCGAACAATCGACCCCGCATCTGGACGGGTACCCCGTTCTTGGCCATCGTACTCCTCGTTATCACCACTATTCCCTTTTTCCCGAGAACACCCCCTGCTGTACCGGCTGACCCGCTGTAACTACCCATTATTCTTTGTTTTGTTGTTCCACTGCCCGTTGTTTTGTGTCCTGTACTGTCTAATTCCCCATATTCTCTTTGTTTCCCTCCTCCGTGTCGTAGGTAGTTTGTAATTTTCGAACGTGTGGCTCGTCGAGGTAATGGCCAATGTACCGAGGGTGGTCCCGGCTGATCCACACGACGTGAGCTGGTGAACACATTGTTTGTGGATCCCGACGCTGGGGATTTCAGCTGAGGTTCTATCAAGAAAAGTCATCCCCTCATAGAAAGGGTATACGGGCGCAGCCAAGAGAGCGTGGGGTATCGACATTTGAGTGGTCCACGGCGACGAACCATATACGGGAACTCTTCCCTCGATGAATCGCAGGGGCGAGTAAGGAATGCGGTACACCGCGTCTGGACTGACGTGTGCCTAGCATGGGCCCCCGTGTTTGTCTAACCCTCTGCAATAACTGGGTGCATTTCTTCTGCGCCTTCCACACCATTTTTGGGGACCATTTCGGCTCGGGCCTGGTCACTATGCGTCGCTTAGCCTCTGCGAATTGAACCACCTGACGCCTCCCTCGGAGGATATCGCAGCTTTTGTGTTCGTCGTCACGGTATAAACGCAACTCTCCAGATCGACGTAGAGCAGAGTGAGAGATTTGGGTCTCGTCGGGTTTATTCCAGTGATGATAACTCGGGTGATTGCCTCTTCGAAGAAGGTCTCCAGCTCGCGTTACCTCCACATGAGTGTGGACGTTGCAGGTGGGTTACCAATGAATTTACGGAATGGCCACCCCCCCCACCCGCCAGGTGGACAATATCCAACCTTTTGTATTCAAGAGTCGACGGGTTTAACAAGTAGTAGGTCTATTCATTCTGCACGAGGGTTTGTTCTAACTGACCCTTCTCCCGTTTGGAGTGTTGAACCCTCAAAGTTGGGGGGCTGGCCCCAGTTTCCTCCACTTTGAAATAGCGATAACAGTTCTTGTATCTGCCGCACTCGATCTCCTTCGTTCCTGCCCTTCTGGAATGCTTGTGTAACCGGCTGCCAAATACGAACGTGGATTAAGGTCCTTGCATAAGCTAGGGGTTCAAGAACGAAGTTCGATGATACAAGGAAGGTAGCGTATGCGTGTATATATGCGAGAGGATATGGTGAACTACATAGTAGATCGGTGGACCTATAGAGATGTCAAGAAACAAATGCGTGTATGCTGGGGTTGTGACAGTGATGTGTAGGATACACTATACAGACGTGTATATACAAGAGAGCGACAGAAACCGCGTGTCAAGAGGAAAGGGGATAAAAATATCATGTCCACTGGGAAAGTACGTTGAACTGGTGATGGGCCGTTTGATCAAGGGGAGGTCTGCATCCCGGGTGAGATGTCTGTCTCCGTTGGAGTTGGAGGTACAAGTCGTTGGAGCATGCTGAAAAGTTGTGTCTTATTCGCGGGCTTCGAAAGGAAGGCGTCCATTCCAGAGTTCAAACACAGCTGCTTCGTGGACTCTTGACAGTCCGCGCTCAATGCGATAACTTGAAAAATGAAGGGCGTGAGGATGAACGTCACGAGAACTTGAGAAGTAACGGGCTTACTTGGTAGAATGGGATCGTATCCGCGTTCCGCTTCGAGCGCTCGTATCCGCCTTGCAGCTTGGACACCATCGCACACAGGCATATCTGAGAGGTTGAATGAGCCTTGGACAAAAGTAAACAGGTCGGAGGACCGTCAAACATACGGTGGTCAAACATGGCCGCTTGGAAATGACCGGGTCCATGCTTCTCCCAAGCCGCGATGGCTTCTTCGCCGTTTGTCGTGGCTTCCACCTGAAGCTTTGCTCGTTCCAACTGCGCCTTCAGCAGCTTGCGCGCAATCGGATTATCTGAACAAGCAGGGGTGAGGGGTGAGTCCACCTGCGGCTGAATGTCCACAAGGTCTTTACCTTCCGCGATCAGAATTTTCATCCCTGCAATACTCCGTTTGTTGTTAAAGTCTTCAACAGACTTGTCCACTACAACCTTCTCAGGCACGGGCGCGATCACCTGGGGTGACGGGTTTCTCAGCTGCACCAGTGTCTGCAACATTTTGAGCGTCCGAGGGGGCTTTGTTACACGAAGGACCTTCTGTGAACCGTCTCTCCCAGAAGTGCCGGAGGAGTTCCCCTTAGTGGGAGTGTAGATATGGATGATCTTGGTGCCGGCAACGGAAGGGAAGCCGAGTATATCGACCACAGTGGCAAGGTCATCCGCAAGATCTCCAGATTGAGTGTCCAGGATGACAAAATCGACTCGGTCGGTGTTTCTTGCAAACTGCTCAAGCCACCTTTGCGCTTCCGCTTGGGTACGAGTCGGCGTCACTCTGAGTCCAGTGAACATCGTCTCCAAGAGCCTTAAGGTGGTATCTGAAGCAGAGCATAAGAGAATTTGCACAGGGCGGGGATGCGTGAGCTGTGCTCGAAGGAACCCAAGGTCCTCCATGTTCTGTTACTCCGTCAGCATATTCCTGACTCGAGTCCAAAAAAACCCAACTTTGTTCGCCTCCGGACCACGGTACACGCTTACGGGAAACGTAAACCAGAAAGTGGATCCACGTCCGAGCTCTGATGTCACACCAATTCCACCCCCAAGCAGTTTAGCGAGTTCGCGCGATATTGAGAGACCTAAGCCAGTCCCGCCAAACCGGCGGGTCGTGGAGTTGTCGGCTTGCTGGAAGGGAACAAATAGCGATGCACAGTGGCTCTTCGATAGTCCAATGCCGGTGTCCCTAGAAGTAGTCTTATAGCCAGCCGCTCCTGTGATAGAGATAATAACGCACTGTACGATGAACTTTATCGAAACCATTTCCGGGTCAGGAGTTGATCTATTTGGATCCACGGACACTGTACACTTCACAGAACCTTGATCAGTGAACTTGACTGCGTTCTAATGAGAGATGAACATCAATATCCATCGTCCCCGGGCCCTAGTCGTGACTTACGCCGATCAGGTTCATCAGGACTAAGAAAATGAGCATTAGATTCTGAAATGAGACGAAACTCCCCGTTTGCTTACCTTGGCGAATACGGGCGTAATCGGAGTGAATCCCTTAGAGTGGAACGGTCAGCACTGTGCGTGGGGAAATTGACTGTCACTCACATGCAGGAACATTGGGGTGTATATAATAAGATAGATCCATGCGTTCAGCCGCTAACGGGAGGAGTAGCTCCAGGCAGTCCTGCGCGGGTGTTATACAATCAACGAAACACTGGAGTGAAAAATTTCAGCATACCGCTACTATATTCTCGATGGAAAACGCAGACGAGTCCAGTTTTACAGCTGAGGGTGTGCATAAACCTCACGTTCGCAATGTGAAGAAATGAGCTCACCCGACGCCTCAAGCTTACTGTAGTCCAAAATGGAGTCGATGATCTGGATGCGTAACCATAAGACACCTCCCATGTGCTTTTTCAGAGTCGACGTTAGTCACCTTCAATAAGAGTTCGCATGATTCCTTGGCCGTTTGGACTGATGGGGAATTAGACCATCGGCCGGGGGCATAGGGGTTATTGCCTACCTGTTTCCCGCTGCCCGGGGTTCAGTTCGGTTCCGCTCAGGATGTCTAGTAACCCATAGAAGGAGCTGGGGAGAATCAGTTTTGATCCCGAAATTATCTAACATCACGTACCTAAACGGCGTTCGCAGTCTGTGATGTCGTGGTGAATAGGGTTAGTTACATAGGAGGAAAACGACCGTCACAACATACTCGTGGGACATGGACGCCAGGAAGTTGCTTTTTATCTGGTGTTTTGTAGGTTAGTGCTGAATCTGAACTAAGTAAAAGGTTTCACCTTGGTGGCCTTGAGTGCGTCTTCGCGACTTTGACGAGCAGTTGCGAGAGCTCTCTTCTGTGCGTCAATCATTCGTAAGTTCTCTCTCGTTCCCGCCTGTACAGATCGGAATAGAAGTGCATTTGTGATGCTGATAGTTGCTTGTTGACATAACAGGTGGATCATCGTGACGTTGCGCTGGGTGAACGGGTATTTCGACGCAAGGTAGATCGCCCCGGAGGTCTGGCCGCGGTTGCCAACAATTGGGAGACAAATCACAGATCTGTGCACACTTTCGGACGCCTCTGCAAGGAATCGCGAATCCGATGTCACGTCGTCGAGGCAGAGCCTTTCCTTGGAGTTCAACACTGGGCAAAGTTAATTTGGATCAAAGCTAGCCCGCGGGGTGTACGCACCGTGTTCGATCACAGCTTTCTGGAGCGCGTCTCTGATCGACCTAACGGGCTTCGAGTTTCTGAAGACATGTAAGAGAGGTCCATTAAAATATGGATCGTGCTCACACGTGTACGTGGCAAGCCCCAGGGGGTTCCATTGTTGTGGCAATGGAATAATCGCCGGCCTCTCTGGCTATAACTAGACACACCTTTTCCGGGGCACATATTTCTGGAGAGAGATCAGGAGGAGATAGGTGTCAACAAAAGGAGTCCCACCAGCTGAAATCTCGGTAAAACGTTGCAGGGCTGCGAAGGCGTGTGAAAGGATATTCGTAACGATGGTCGAGGCACCCACCCGCAGCGAGATTGATATCGCTGGATATCTCCTTGCTCCACTTCAAGATAGACGAGAGATCGGTGACGCTCAAACTCAACGGGCTCATCTCTAAGTCTTCTGTCCTCGTGTCTGCACCGGTGAGTTCCTCCTCATACACCGGCGGTTGCATCGCCGGCGTGACGACAACGGTTTCTGTTTGAACACCCACATCGGAAGAAAATATGTGTCGCTTTAGGGGCTTTTGCGAACGTGGCCCAAGGACAGAAGAGAGGTGGTTGCTGAGGGACGATTAGATGCGAGGGGAAAAAACACGAGAACGCAGGAGCCCACGTGATTCCTCTTGCACCCCATTGGAAGTGCCGCTGCATGCCACTATTTGGGGATCAGACTGTAGACATCGTGGACAGTGGGGGTGGTTACCGTCGTTGTAATTCCGTGCCTAACCCTTCAACGCCGCATCGAACAAAGTGGCAGCCTTGCTGTCGCGGCGCAGGCCACACTTCAGCCGAGCATGGATACTGGTGGAATGTGACGTACCAAGTATAGACTGTAACCCTCTTCCATGAGCCAGTCATTGTTTACGGATAACCTTTGAGGCGCTTAGCAATCGACGAGCTCGTACGTTGGCTACACATACTTGACGGCCACATCGTAAAGCTTGAACGCATCTGGGGTGTTATTCAAGGAGGCAGTTTCGGCATCCTGTTCAACACCAAGGTCGACGTCGTTCAGCACGACGATTAAACGGAGTAGCGTACGATGAGAGCGATCCAAGCACTGTTGTTTACAGGCGACGGCGAAAGCCACCTTGAGGGGAATGTAAGTCTAATATTTTGGCTGCTGAGAAAACACACTTCTTGATGTAGGCCGTGTTCTTCTCCACTTGGTCCGTATATCGTTTCCGTACTTCTGGAGCCAGCCGACCCTTGCGAACACAGTCTATCAGGGCGAGACAATGAAAGAACAAAATATATCGACTGTGTCGGTGACTGGATTGTGTCAGATGCAGTATGACACTTGAGAGTGGTCAGAAACACGTACTTCGGATGAAGGTTCCTAGTCTCGTATACGAAGAAACCCCGTTCTGCCGCCTCCGTGGCGTAGCCTAGACAAAAAAAGGCAACTACTTTGAATCCGTCATACCTAAGAACAACGATGAACTAAATGGAGGGCAAAGGACTACCAAATTCCTACCAGTTCAATGTTATCGGGGGCATACGACCCTGCGAGGCGAGGTTTCCCGAATATTCTGATTCAACGAAATCTTCGGTGTCGAAGAGATTCTCAGGAGATGTGGCAGCAGTATACCCCCCAAGCGCTCGGATGCAATTAAGAAGACCTAAGGTTGTGAGCTATCTGAAGCTTCAACTGTGAGGCATTTGACCCACCTTGAAGTAGTATAACAAGCCCGGCATTTGGAGACCAGAGCTTCACGTCATTGAGGGACTGTTCATCCTCGATCAGTCAGACACCTTGGGAATCGTTCTGTGGGGGAGCTCACCTCCTCCGCGGCAACGACCAGCTCACTGACTGAATGATTGTAAACAAAAATTGTAAATGGTATATGAATGCCTTACGGTGGTCGCAGATGTATAAGCGCGTGGCGTTTGCATGTAGTGCGGCAAACCCGCAATAAATCCTATAAAAATGTGAGAAGAGAACTGAAAACGCACAGATTCCATACCCATCGCCAGCTGTCCTTCCGTGTTTGAGGGCGATATCCATCCGACTGAGGTTTGCGCGGTAATGAACATTGTCAAATCCTGAAACCATCGCACAAAACATGACCTGGGAACGGCTGTAGCGCTCGGAATTAATCACTGTTTTCCGAATATCATTCCAATCCATATGCACCACTTATCCATACTGCTCCCATGCTTCTCTGCAATACGCAAAGCCAACTTCCCGAGGTCTGCAGAGAACCTGTAAAGTTCCCTCCTTTCCGCGGAGGCTACTCGTAGTCAATATACCTAGTAAACCTCGTGAGAGTTCAACCGTTCATACCTCCCAATACCCAGAAAAATCCCATGGCGGTACCAGGGCTCATGCCGGACCTGTCGCATTTGGATTAGTGAAAGCCTTATGAGAACGATAGCAACACAAACCGTAAGGCGAGTTTGATAGTCTGTCACTCAATAGGTCAACATGTTGCCGCACCGCAGCATGCGAGTACTCACTGCGAGCCCAATGATGTCGGAGAATCCTTCCCCCCAGTAAGCGTTGGTTCCTTGTCCATCATAAGCGAAGAGAATGTGGAGTTGGTGATCTGAGCACACCTGCATCGTTCAGTACGGCAACAGCCAGGTCCGTGCGGGGATCCGTTGCGCGTGGGATCCCTAGAATTTCGTCGAAACCGATGGCTAGAATCTCATTCTTGACTTGCTCGAACATAACATCCTGATCGCGTTTGGTAGGGGCCTTCGGGACCTCGATCCCAAGGATATGCAGAGCCGCGAGACTATCATTTAGAGCGTCGTCGAAGCTTCCCTGCATCCAGTTGAGGCGTGATCGCAGCCGTAAAACCCGGGCCTGTTCTTCAACACTGATATGCCTACCAAGGCAATCAAGGATTGTTCGACGTGCTTCGTCATAGTTTCCTGTGTTCCCGTATTAATATCTGCCTCCCACGGGATGTTGACGGAGGTTCACCTTTCCATATGGTCAGCCTAGAACAATCAGCTTCGAGAAGAATGACAGAACAAGATGGACTTACTCTATCAGCCGCAGGTTTATTAGGCACGTCCTTTCCGGGTATTGCAGCCATGCGTCATCGTCTTGTAAGCACCGCGCATTTTCGAAAGCCTTTGTCGCAAGCTGTAGGGTGAAGTTAGAGCAGTGTGCAAGGGTCTTGAACTCCAGGTACCTCGTGCGCCCCCCGCGTCCATGTAGCTTCACCCGCCTTAATTAAGGCCTCCACTAGTTCGTCCCGTTTGGCGTGACGACGAAGAAGGGGTAGACAGCTGTAAAAAATTATGGGGATGTAGGAAAAACGGATGGCTGATAATCCTACCGTTTTGAATGTTCGGCAATCCTGTAAACATCTGTTGACGGTCCGTGCAACATCATGAGAATGACCTGTTTTGTGGGGTTAATATGACATACAAGAGATACCTCCGGACAACCAACCTTCAGGGACATCTTGGCCACCGCTTCCTCCGGAAATGTGTCCAGCTCTGCCTGGGCTGCCTGGCGATATCGATCGTGGGTGAAGCTGCACATGTCACGAGCACGATTAACAAGCCATCCCTCGGAAATGGCGATCTGTTGCCCTCTGATGGACTTTCCGATATTCGCTGATTCGTCGTTAACCGTAGATAGAGCCTTGGCAAAATCCCATGTTTCAACAGGTTCTTCGTCACCTTCGTTGCCACTAGACCAATCCATCATCAGAGCAACTTCCGTCACTTTGAACCTGCTATGAGGTCAGAAGGTACCCATGTCGAGTAATAGAGAACTGACATTGAGCCGAAGAAAAGTGCCCAGATTATATACATCCTGGCCTCCTCCGGGAGTTGCCTGAGCTGCAATACCAGGTATGTCACGTCGCTCGGGTCAGATACAACGTTCTGGGCAATAAGACTATTTTCAATGGCAGTGATATCATAGCTTTGGGAAAAAATTAGCTTAGCTCCACCAGATGATAGGATAGCACGTACTCCCAGTGGTTCTTCTCCATGTCGAACTTGATCTGTAAACCTGAGTTAGACGGTTTCGTAGGAAGGTGGCACGGAAATTACATGTCCTTGGCGATGCAGGATCAAGAGGATACTTCGAGCTGAAAACGCATTGCCCGAAGACGCCTTGAGGAGCAAATGAGAAAGTCTCCCGCAGTCCACAACCGGCCTGCGCAGAGTATGGGACACGAGATTTGAGACATCCTGATACACGAGAGGCTCTAAGGTGATCCACGTTGCGCGAGAGCTGCTAGGGAACACCCGTCTCAGACGGTCTACGACCTGCCTATTCGACCATTAGCGCTTCCCGATAGCCGCTGGTAGGAGGCACTCACTGTTTCTCTGCTCTCAGTGTCCCGAAGATAAGCTGAAGAGCCGTGAGTATAACGCTGAAGGGACCTTTTCCAAACACACCATTCGCGTCCGGGAATTTGCTAGAGTCTCGATCAGGCCCAACGTGCTACGTGGACAGATCAGCAGGTCAGGCGAAAGGGATAGAAACCAAGCACGCAACTAATCATCAGCTTCCTGAAGATCATCTAGGAACAACGCAAACAGCCGAGTTTCGGCTATGATGGATAGGATGCTGACCATCAAGGTCTGGAACCGTGTTCGTAGCTCTGAGGTGTCGAGGGACTCCTCTGGGCGGGCTTGAATGTGAATATCATGCGCAGCCAGTATATCCTTTAGCTCTGGGGCGCCATGGTATAGGAGTGGCAGCAAGATTAATTGTGGTCCAAGCTTGGACTTGAGATGAGCAATGAAGCGGTGTAGGTCGCTGTCAAAAACCATGAATTGCCGGAGTACTGCGGAAAGACAAGAAAGCTTGTGGGTAAACGTAAGGATATGCATAATTTGTGATGGGCGTGCATCCCACCAGGCCGGAGAATGGTGCAGAGTCAACCCTCTGGAATTTAGCTTGCCCCCATAAGCCGTAAGCTTGAGATTCTGATCAGCATTGATCACACAAGATGGACTGCAACCGTACCTCTCCACCCCGCCTGGTTGGCGAGTACTAATGACGTTTTACCCGCTCTGAAGAATGTGATAAACCGGTGTTTGCTGGAAAATTACACCACTCACCCTGCTGGCCCCACAACAAAGACCGCTCGTGTCCTGGAGACGCGAGTAGATTGTACCACAGAAAACCTACTCAGATTGTCCCCTGAGCCAGTTGTCGATTGTTGGTCCAAAGATGGGGACGGTACGCTTTCCGCGGTGCTAACTGCTCGATGCATGGAGGTCGCAATAGAACCTTCGCTGGACATGGTGTCGCTGTGATCCTCAGTTCCATAGCCACTCCCAGAACCGGTATATTGGGAGCTAGACGATGTCAAGACGTGAGGGCCATTTGTAGACGTCGAATGCGAGGCAAACGATTCCGAAGTTTGACGGATGATGTTACGCAATATTTCCGATTCCCTGTCTCGGCCGAACTGCAGAAGAAGTTAGGAATATGGGAATCTGATCTCAGGATTTTCCGTACGAGGGTCCGGGGAAGGGTAAATTCCTATTCGTTGGGGCATGTCAGCAAACCACCACCACGACCCCATCTGAACTCACGATAAACTTGTCTTGTATACCAATCGGAAAGTACGGAATGAGCTGTGAAAATTGAGCAAGACTTTTAGGAAGAACACCTGAGTACTTACTTCTGAAGCATGCTCAGATGCGAGCGAAACAGCCTCCAGAAGTCTTTTTTGGCACTCCATCAGGTCATTCCTCACGCCCAGCGCACTCTGATATCGTGCTTCCGGGTTCTTGGAAAGAAGCTGAGCTGGAGTTAGCGCGGTGAATCTGAGTGGAAACACGCTTGTCACCTTCTCAACAATTGCTGCTAACACCTGTGGCACGTCCCTGCGAATCTCATGAACCGGCATCGGTCGCTTTTGTACGATAGCATGAAGAAGTTGTAACGGCCCTCCCTCGAAAGGTGACGTCCCCCTCCCAACGAGCAGGGTCCAAAGAAAGATCCCCAGGGAATAGAGGTCAGTTCGGTTATCCTCTGCCATATTCTCAACACTTCCTGTCTGCTCTGGTGCAAGGTAGCACAAGGCTTCCTTGACCTTCGCTCTGTCCATTTCCTCAAGGGCATGGGTCTTTATGACAAATGCGGATGGTCCTCCCGACTCCTCGAGGGACACGGACCTGTTACCAAAATGAATGAAACGGACCAACCCGCCATTCGAGTTATAGTGGAAGGCATTCGCGCGAACTGTTGATGAAACTTCAGAAGCCATGGTGGGTGCATCACGATTGGCCTCTCACCTTCACGATGAGTGAATCCGTTCCTGGGTGGGAGTGAGTCTCACTCCTGGAAGAAATAACGTGTTGTCCTCACCGATGAAGCAACTCCAAGCAATGGGTAGCTTGAATAGCGAATCTTATGGGACTACATTCAGAAAAGGGGGTTACCCAGAAACAGGCGATGACATACTCGAGAAAAGTGGCAAGGTCCATCATATCGCAGGCCTCCATCTCCTCCATTGTATCCGAATCGTCCATCATGTACAGGTCTCCGTGACTCAGGGCGCGTGCCCGAGATATATCGCCCAGAAGGATGTCATTGACCTTCCCGGGAGGGTAGTACCGTCCCAGAGAGTTGATGCCAGGATGGACGAGCAGTAACACCACACAGTCGCCTTGGGATCGCGGTATTGTGAAAAATTCAATCAGCCTGAGTGTTGCGTTTATTGATTCCGATGAGGTTGCCATTCGACCGAGGCTGGTGGGGTTTTAGAGAGTTTAAGATGAAACCCGCGATGAGCACCTACATGTGAGCCTCCCTCTCGAGACACATCGACCCATTACTATGTGCTGTGGCTATCTTGGCTAGGACCCTAGACCCATCCTTGAGACTAACTCCTTCCGCAACGAGGGTCGCGCTGCCAGTGTCGTCCCACTGGGCGGCCTGTGGGACAGTGGTGAGCCACATGAGCGAGCACTAAAGGGACTGGGATGAAGAATTACTCTCTCGAACGTGTAGCCGGGGACGGAGAGAATATCGTCTCTGAAGTACAGCAGCGGGGACGCGGGCGAGGCATATTTTCGCCTCATTGGAGTGCTCTGGTGGAGCGGCTGAGATGACGGAAAGGTGATTAACTATAGCTGAGGTCTAGACACTCCAACGGCGATCAACGTTGCGTCAACCGAAGCGGAAGTGATCAAATTGCATGCGATCTCATTGGATGTGGATACGATGATTCTCAATAGCTAACAGGAATTACACTCGGAGCTTAACACAGGAAACAAGATTACGAGGTCACTGGACACGATCCAACATGTTAAGAACATCGGTAAACTCGGATGCAAAAGCAACTCACTGTAGCTGGCGGGATCGACGCTCTCAGGCAACTCTGTCATTGCCACTTCGAACCTAGCTTGGATGGCGTCCATCACTTGTTGATCACCCTCCGACGACACAAAAGTAATCGCCAAGCCTTTGGTACCAAATCGACCGGCACGGCTGAAGAGGATGTTAAGAAAATAATTGATTGATTGATTTCTTTCTGGCCACTTACCCAACGCGGTGAAGGTAAGAGTCGGCATCAGGGGGAGCATCGTAGTTGACGACGATGTTAACCCGCTCAACATCAATACCACGACCGAAAATATCGGTAGCGACAAGGATACGTTTTTCAAAAGCCTTGAATGCAGAGTACCGGCTTATACTAAACACGACAGTCAGGTTAGCAATCCTAAGGTAAAAGGTGGGCCAAACGCACCGTTCCTCCTGGGAAAGACCAGAGTGGATACTGATACTTGGGAAATTGCAAGAAATAAGCAACTTGTCCAATTCGATCGCGCGCG
>Ga0307513_10004935_pt1 | contig 17720 bp, 4 predicted proteins | sample 15_EM_MG_FD_202174 | JGI IMG/M metagenome (GOLD analysis project Ga0307513, IMG submission 202174) | Populus trichocarpa ectomycorrhiza microbial communities from riparian zone in the Pacific Northwest, United States - 15_EM | ecosystem: Host-associated > Plants > Roots > Unclassified | place... | reverse complement strand
AAGAACATGGAGTTTAAAGGATTTATGGGTGTGCTCATAACTAGTTTTACTCCACTGCAACTATTCTCTAGTTACGGGCTTCCATGCCCTATGACAATATTGGGGAGTTCACATACCTCCCCTACTTTAATTTGAAAATTTTCTAGTGAGGAGCTCTCATGCCCCCATGCCATTACTAGGAAGGCTACAAGCCTCCCACTCTTCGGTAAGTTTTTTTTTCTAATAGAAAGCTTAAAAGCTTCACACCATCAGTTAGAAAGCCATAAGCCTGTCTCTCTCTCTAGTATAGGCTCACCCATATGGCTTTCCTGATGATAAATAGGGTGTTAGAATCCCCTATTAAAGAAAAGTTGTACCTGAGAGCGGGATATCCAAGATCATCCCTAAAGATAGCTTGAGGCCCGGGGACCCTATTGGCAAATTGTGTTAATCCAAAACTATATTGGAGAGCAAAAGATTTGAGATCATACCTTCAGATAATATAAGTTCCGGGAGCCCCACTAGAGAGTCATGTCAGTTTGACACAACATTCATTAGAGAGGCTAAAGATCCAAGATCAATAACTGACAAATTTGGGAGAGGCCCTTAAAGATCACCTATAAAATGTGTCAGTTCGAGACTGCATTGGATAATAAAGGATTCGAGATCAACCCTTGTAGCATTTCATGCCCCATGACAATGTTGGGGAGGTCACATACCTCTTCCATTTGAATTTGACCACTCTCTAGTGGGGGGCTCTCAAGCCTCCATGCCATCAGTAGGTAGGTTACATACCTCCCACTATTTAGTAATATTTTTCTCTAATGAAGAGCTCAAAAGCTTCACACCATTGATTAGAAAGCCACGAGCCTGTCTCTCTCTCTCTCTCTCTTTCTTTCTCTCTCTCTCTCTCTCTCTCTCTCTCTCTCTATTATAGGCTCACCCCTATGGCTTTCTTGATGATAAAATAGGGTGTCAGAGTCCCCTATAAAAGAAAAGTTGTACCTTAGAGCGGGGATATCCAATACCATCCCTAGAGATAGCTTGAGATCTGGGAACCTCATTTACAAATTATGTCAGTCCAAGACTACACTGGAGAGTAGAAGATTCAAGATCATGCCTGGAGATAATATAAGGTCCGAGAGCCCAACTAGAGACTCATGTCAGTTTGAGATAAATTCATGGAAAATTGGTTAGAGGTCTTTTAACATCACCTATAGAATATGCTAGTTCGAAACTACACTAGAGAATAGAGGATCCGAGATCAGCGCTTATAGCCTTTCATGCCCCAAGATAATATTGAGGATGCCACATACCTTCCATAGTCAAATTTGACCACTCTCTAATGGAGAGCTTCCATTATACATGAAAATGTTGGGGAGTTCACATACCACCCCCACTCTAATTTGACCACTCTCTAGTGGGGGGGCTCCCAAGCCCTCGTGCCATCACTAGGAAGGCTACAGGCCTTCTACTATTCGGTAAGATTTTTCTCTAATGGTGAGCTCGATCTTAAGCTACACATTATTGATTAGTAACCCATAAGCCTTTCTCTCTCTCCCTAGTATAAGATCACCTGCATGGCTTCCCTAGCGATGAAATAGGGTGTGAGAGCCTCTACCGGAGAGAGGTTTTATCTAAAAGTGAGATATCCAAGATCATTCATAGAGATAGTTTAAGGCCCGAAAACCCCATTGAAAAATTATGCCAGTCCTAGAATACACTGGAGAACGAAAGATTTGAGATCATACTTGGATATAATATAAGGACTGGGAGCCCCACTAAAGAGTCATCTCAGTCTGAGACTATATTGGAAAAGCTATTGATCAAAGATAAATTTCTGGTGAATTGGTGAGAGTCCATTTAACATCACCTAGAGAATGTGCTAGTCTAAGACTGCACTGAAGAATAGGGGATCTGAGATCAACCTATGTAGCCTTCCATGCATTATGATAATGTTGGGGAGGTCACATACCTCCCTACTAGAATATGAAAATTCTCCAATGGGGGGCTCCCAATCCCCTATGCCATCACTAGAAAGGCTACAGGCCTCCCACATTTTAGTAAGATTTTTCTTTAATGGTGAGCTCTTAAGCCATGACCCTGTATCTCTAATATAAGATCACTTGCATGCCTTCCCTAGTGATGAAATAGGGTGTGAGAGCCCCCCACTAGAGAGAGATTGTACATAAGAGTTAAATCACTCTAAGACTACATTGGAGTGGCTAGAGATCCAAGATGAATTCTTAACGAATTGGTGAGAGACCCTTTCACATATTAGTAGAATGTGTCAGTCCAAGACTGTACTAGTGAATAGAGAAATCTGAAATCAACCTTTATAGCCTTTCATGCCCCATGACAATATTGGGGAGGCCACATACCACCTCTACTCTAATTTGACCACTCTCTAGTGGGGGGCTTCTATGCCCTATCATATTTTTGGGGAGTTCACATACCTACCCTACTCTAATTTTACCATTCTCTATTGGGGGCTTCCAAACCCCTATGTCATCACTAGGAAGGCTATAGGCCTTCCATTATTTGGTAAGATTTTTCTCTAATGGTGAGCTCCTAAGCTACACACTATTGATTAGTAACCCATAAGCCTTTCTCTCTCCCTCTAGTTTAGGATCACCTGTATGGCTTTCCTAACGATGAAATAGGGTGTGAGAGCCCCCTACCAGAGAGAGGTTGTACCTAAGAGTGAGATATCCAAGATCATTCATAGAGATAGCTTGAAGCCCGAAAACCCCATTGAAAAATTATGCCAGTCCAAGTATACACTGAAGAACGAAAGATTTGAGATCATACTTGGATATAATATAAGAATTGGGAGCCCCACTAAAGAGTCATCTCAATCCGAGACTGTATTGGAAAAGCTAATGATCAAAGATAAATTTCTGGTGAATTGGTGAGAGGCCATTTAACATCACCTAGAGAATATGCTAGTCTAAGACTGCACTGAAGAATACGGGATCCAAGATCAACCCATGTAAGCTTTCATACACCATGATAATGTTGGGGAGGTCACATACCTCCCCATTCTAATATGAAAATTCTCCAATGGGGGGGCTTCCAAGTCTCTATGCCATCACTAGAAAGGCTACAAGCCTCACACATTTTAGTTAGATTTTTCTCTAATGGTGAGCTCTTAAGCCATGACCCTCTCTCTCTAGTTAAGGATCACCTGCATGGCTTCCCTGGTGATGAAATAGGGCATGAGAGCCCTATATCAAAGAGAGGTTGTACCTAAGAGTCATATCAGTCTGAGACTACATTGGAGAGGCAAGAGATCCAAGATCAATTCCTGGTGAATTGGTGAGAGGCCATTTGACACACCTGTAGAATATGTCAGTTTAAGATTGCACTAGAGAATAAGGAATCCGAAATCAACATTTGTAGCCTTTCATGCCCCATGAGAATGTTGGGGAGGTCACATACCTCTTCAACTCTAATTTGACTACTCTCTAGTGGGGGGCTTCCATGCTCTATGACAATATTGGGGAGTTCACATACCTACCCTACTCTAATTTGACCATTCTCTATTGGGGGGCTCACAAACCCCTATGCCATCACCAGGAAGGCTACAAGCCTCTCACTATTTGGTAAGATTTTTCTTCAATGGTGAGCTTTTAAGCTCTACACCATCGATTAGAAAGTCACGAGCCTCTCTCTCTCTCTAGTATAGGCTCACCCACATAGTATCATTGGTGATGAAATAGGGCATAAAATCCTCTACCGGAGAGGGTTTTTACATGAGAGTGAGATATCCAAGATAGCTTGAGGTCCGGGAACCCCAATGACAAATCATGCCAGTCCAAGACTACACTGAAGAGGAGAACATCTGAGGTCATACCTGGAGATAATATAAGTCTCAAGAGTCCTACTAGAGAGTCATGTCAGAGTAAGACTATATTGGAGAGGCTAGAGATCTAAGATCAATTCCTGATGAATTGGTTAAAGGCCCTTTAACATTACTTAGAGAATATGTCAGTCTAGGACTGCACTAGAGACTAGAAGATCTAGGATCAACCCCTGTAGCCTTTCATGCCCCTTGATAATATTAGGGAGGTTATATACCTCCCCACTCTAATTTGACAACTCTTCAATGGGGGTCCCAAGTCTCCATGCCATCACTAGAAAGGTTATAGGTCTCCCCCTCTTTAATAAGATTCTTTTCTATTAGTGAGCTCTTTAGCTCCACATCATCGATTAGGAAGCCATGAGCCTATCTTTCTCTAGTATAAGCTCACTCCTTATAGCTTCTTGACAATGAAATGGGGTGTAAGAGCCTTTTACTAATGAGAGGTTGTACTTGAGAGTGGGATATCTAATTTAATCCCTATAGATAACTTGAGGCTTGGGAACCTCATTGGCCAATCATGCTAATCCAAGACTACACTGGAGAGTAGAACATTCGAGATCATACCTAAAGATAATATAAGGCTCGAGAGCCCCACTAGAGAGTCATGTCAATCTAAGACTGTATTGAAGAGGCTAAAGATCCAAGATCAATTCATGAAGAATTGGTGAGAGGCTCTTTATGTAATATTCCAAACTGTACGACTCGATCAATGTTAAAAGATCCCAACATATCCTCTTTATTTGAGGGTAATTTTTTTTTTCCAAAAAATTCGGCAGAGTTTTGTTTGCATTTAGGACATCCCAAGTTATCGACTACTATCAATTTACTTAATCAACCCATCATCACAAGGTCCCATAATTCTGGATCTTATATCAAACCTCATAATTCCACACCTCATACAATCCACACAATATATATATCCTACGAGTAAGTTCAATATGAACATAGTCCAAACATCATATCATAAAATTTAAAAGGAAAGGAATACTAACATGCAAAGAAAATATTTACAACATAAGAAGTGTTCTTAAATATTTCAAAAGAGTTAATTACAAGATAACTAAAATACCACATGCTAAGTTGAACTTTTATAAATACATCGAGGTTTACACAAAAGTATACTACATAAACACATTAATTCCCTTTTGTTTAAGTTAAATATTTACATAAACTTCACAAAATAGAGTCCTAAACTAATGATCTTTTTGGATATTTGATGGACCCGTTACATAAATGAACATACCATTATGTTGATAAGGAATATATATGCTCATGTAATGAATACGAATGAAGTATTAACTTTCTATCTGACCCATAAGAATTCTAACAAAGAACTTATATTTTTCTTGTAAATCTTTTAACCTAATTAACACTCATTTGTATATTCTTTATTTGAATACTCTTATTTACTTGCATGAACTAGGTGACCTTGCCAAGTCTAATCTTGTAATTCATATCCTGGCAATCCTATCACGGATGCCATTAGTCGAAGCTAATCTTGCTAATCTTGTAATTCATATCTCGACAATCCTAGCACGGATGCCATTAGCCGAAGCTAATCTTGTATTTCATATCCCGGCAATCCTATCACGGATGCCATTAGCCGAAGATAATCTTGTATTTACGTTAGACTTTATTTACATTGAACACAACATTTATTGTAATTCATTCACAATAAGAATTCTAAATTGTATAAGTGCAAATAGGAGGAGAATCACGCACCTGTTTCGCCTGTCTCATGACCTCCCCTAACAAAAGATCCAATCCTAGTTGCTCCTCCTGAATCATAAGGAAGTTTTTTGTTATGATTCCTTCAAGCCAACATTATAGAGAATCCATATTCATCCATTACTCATATGTTACTTTCTATACATGTTCATTTTCTCATAATAACATACATACATTTATCATGTATATTTTCAGAGTTAGTATCTCAATGTGCAAGTGTTCGTATGACTCAATTCTTTTATATTCTTATATATATAGTATTCACGTGAAAGCCTACCGTTACTGTTTAGACATTGAACTATTACTGTCTAATTTTCAACTGTTACTGTCTAATTTTCAACTGTTACTGTCCAACTTTGAACTGTTACTGTCCAATTTTCTTCAACTGTTACTGTCCAACCGTTACTGTCTAATTTTCAACTGTAACTGTCCAATTTTCAACTATTACTGTCCAATTTTCAACCGATACTGTCTAATTTTCAACCGTTACTGTTCAATTTTCAACCGTTACTGTCTGAACAATCATAAGAATTTTCAAGTTTGAACTGTCACTGTCCAATTTTCAACTGTTACTATCCAACTTTCAACTGTTACTATTTGAACACTCATCTGATTTTTAACTATATCTAAAGTTCTAAAACTCCATTTTAAGTGAGATTGATCTCGTTAGAAAGCTAAGACACGAGGCTACAAGTTCTCTGAGGGAGGAGAACCCAGTTTTGTCTCCCAAATAGTCAAAATTGCTCATTAACTAATTAGTCCTACTGTCCTACATAATCATTCACAACTCAGTCTCAGCTGGTAACCCATAACTGGAGTTCCACATCTCCAAATTGAGCAAGACCAGTTTTCTTGGTTAGCTAACATTCAAATCTACAATTCCTATGAGAAACCCGATCCTAATTCCTTCATTCTCCTACCTGAAATCTCACCGAAAGTCAGGAGACAAGTCTGTCCAGATTTGTCTCCCCCTCCCCTTCACACAATACTTTCATAAACTACATACCACACACATGAATTAACTTAATCTCAACAACTATTTTTTCCCCAATTTATGTTTAAGAGCCCTAACCTATGATTCAATATCAAGGCATCAATTCTATATCGAATTTAAAAATAAATTTTTTTAAGATCATGTTTAGAATACCTTACCCGATACAAATTAAGATTTTGATCTTCAACCAGTTGAAGATTTTCAACTCCCTCCTTTCTTTTTTTCTTGTTCAATCTCTTGGTAATCCTTTGCTCTCAAGTGTATATCCCATCTATAAGTTCTTAATCTTGGATAGGTTCTTGAAATTTTAGTGTTTCTCTCTTGATTTCTCAAGAATGGGTATAAAACTCCCTATCTTCTCTCCTTATGGTTCCTATAGATTTTTTTGGCGAAGAAAGAGTATTTATACTCTATATTTTCTCTTATTTGCATTTAGGCCCCCCTTTTCCTTTAAGTGTATTATTCTCTTCAATTAAATCTAACCCTTCATTATAATGTTTCAAACTATTTTGCCCGGAAATTTATATTAAAAAATTTCTGAATTTTTGTTTTTATTTAACCATATGTATGAATTTCTTCACTTTTATTTATTTATTTATTTATTTATTTTTCCCGGGGTTTACACTTTAAAATCACATGTAAAATATGTCAATCTGAGACTGCACTAGAGAATAGAGGATCCGAGATCAACCTCTATAGCCTTTTACACCTCATGACAATGTTGGGGAGGTATGTCACATGCCTTCCCACTCTAATTTGACCACTCTCCAGTTGGGGGCTCTTAAGCCCTCATGCCATTATTAAGAAGGCTACAGGCCTCCTACTCTTCAATTAGGAAGTTATGTGCCTATCTCTCTCTCTCTCTCTCTCACTCTCTCTCTCTCCAGTATAGGCTCGCCGTTTATGGTTTCCTAGGTGATGAAATAAGAAGTGAAAGCCCCTTACTGGAGAGAGGTTGTACCTGAGAATGAGATATCTAAGATCATCCCTCGAGATAGATTGAGGCCCGGGAACCTTATTGGCAAATCATGCCAGTCCAAGACTACACTTTAGAATGGAAGATCTGAGATCATACCTAGAGATAATATAAGGCTCAGGAGCTTCACAAGAGAGTCATGTCACTCCGAGACTACATTGGAGAGGCTAAAGATCCAAGATCAATTCATGGTGAATTGGTAAGAGGCCCTTTAACATCACCTGCAGAATGTGTTAGTCCAAGATTACACTAGAGAATATAGGATCTGAGATCAACCCCTAGAGAATTGGTGAGAGGCCTTTAGGTATCAAATGAAGAATGTGCCCATCCAAGACTACATTGGGGAATAGAGGATTCGAGTTCAACCCCTGGAAAATTTGTAAGAGTCTCTTAGGCATCACCTAGAGAATATGTTAGTCAAGACTACACTAGAGAATGAGGGATTCGAGATCAACCCTTGGGGAATTAGTGAGAGGCCCTTAGGCATCTCCTGGATATCTATAGATAGGAAATGTATGTTAAAGATACATTATTCTTATTTCAAAATTAAACTTACATTCCCATTAAGGATTGTGTATCGTAAGGTGATCTGAGTGATAAGTATAAGGGAGGTTCTAAGAAAGAACATGTCCTGGAGGTGGTAGGTGTTTTCCTTGACTGCTTTGATAAGATTGAATGGGTGATCCCATTTTGATTCAATGGAGTAATAAATTCTTAGGATACACCTAATGCCAATGGGTTGGTCCCTCATGGTTATTCCTCAAGGTTTTATTTTTACTAGAAGAATGATTTTGCATGGAAGATTGTTTATGTTGGTTGTCTTTGTAAAAACAAGGAGGCCCATGTCATTGCACACAAGCCTTTTCCACCTGCATGTGATTTTCTATAACTTGTTTCACCTTGAACAAGTTTTTGTATGGTAAGGCATAAAGTTTTCTCAAGAGTGTGTTACCTTAACCCTCGTATCAAGGCCTTTAAAGCTATTGGCTCAAAAAACTCTTTCACCTTAAGCATCTCTTTTACCCATTTCAAATATGCCATGTAGACTCTCCCTCTTGTTGGGTAATACCAAATAGCTTTATGAAGCTTTTCTTGGCAGCTATGCTAGTGTTAAAGCATGTCAGTAGCTTGGCGCAAAGGTCACTAAACCCTTTGATGAAGCTTGACTCTAAATTATTGTACCAAGTATAAGTAGACCCCTAAAACGGGAGTACATTCTTATTTGGAAAAGGAAGAACTCCTCACCTGATGGAGGCTATAGACATTCTCCTCGGTATACTAATGTGCAAACCATCTCTTAGTCCTTTGTTCGTTGGGCGTTTGGGAGCTTGAGGAGTATGGTGTGGAACAATAACTACGATAACTAGTGTTCATCCTACAGTAGTTAAGGGGAGTATATTTAGAGTTCCAGCTCTATGCATGGGTTTCGCAATGGCACGAGCGACCCCTTGAGAGACTCTTATGAATGTCAATTTTCCTAGTCTTATATAGTAAGTGTAATTGTCTACAAGTGCCTGGTGCGGCCGGTGGCCGTGGCATTAGGGCATTGTGTGTTGTTGAGGGTGTCAAGACTTATTAGGGTGACAAGGTCTAAATTTTCCCTTGGGTTTGCAACACGGCTAGAGAGAGAACTTGCATTTGACTAGTGAGTTATTGAAGGTCTAATTGGGAAAAAGTGTCCGTGGTAATAGGTAAATTCATTATGCGTCCTAGCTTAGGTGTGTTTTTGTTGTGTGCTATGAAATGGCTTGGAAATGTTAAAAATAAGTTTTAGAAATAAACTAATGGCTTTTTTATTAGATTCCCATAAACAACGTCAATGATGAGATTCTAAAATATCTAAGTAGCTTAGAAATAAGGTTTATGTATTGGATAATCAGTTAATCTCTTAGTTCTAGTAATCTTATTCATTCTTCCTAATTAAGAAAGCAAATATCAACTACCAACCACCTTGACTTACTAACCACTAGGCACCAACTACGCGTCCCTTAAAGAAGTTTCCCATTATATTATATATATAACCAATTATAAACATTTTTGTTCTTTGAACCCTACAAAATGTTATTTAAAATAAATATAATTATAGAAATTCCAAAATAAAATGTTAATATATATTGAATAACTCGAATAAATTCAAACAATAAGTTACCACATTGGTAGTAACAAGATGAAATGATAGCACAGCTAGAAAAAAAGAAGAAGGAAAAGTACATGAAGAGATAGAAAAACAAAATTAAAACTCAAAATAGAAGATCAACCATATTCCTCCGAAAGCAGCTTCTTTTACATCCATGCAAACCTTCCATCCCCTTGTTTAGCTAACAAATTTACTGCCAACTATAAGAATAGCTATTTAACTATACAATTTTTTTCTTTTTGAAAAGACGTAATTAGTTTCATTTGTGTTGGAAAACTAATTCCTTAAATCCATGTCTAATTTCTCGTTGCCTGACACTGTCAATTGAAATTTATCTTTTCTTCCTTAAAAAAAATGACATACATATATGAAAGTAAAAAAAAAAATGAAAAATGTTTATGAAAAATAATTAAAAAAACATGAATCACGTGATTTATAAATATTAATTTTTATTTTTGATAATGAATATAATAAATTTATAAAAAACTTCTATTTATCATAATTATATTCTTAGAGCTAAAAATATTCACAAAGTATATATGGGGTGTGAGAGCTCCCTGCCATAGATAAGTTGTACCAAAGAGTCATATCAATCTGAAACTACATTGAAGAGGTAAGAGATCTAAGATCAATTCTGAGTGGAATTGGTGAGAGGCCCTTTGACACACCTATAGAATGTGTCAGTCCAAGACTGTACTAGAGAATAGGGGATCCGAGATCAACCTTTGTAGCCTTTCATGCCTTATGACAATGTTGAGGAGGTCACATACCTCCCCCACTCTAATTTGACCATTTTCTAGTGGGGAGCTTTCATGTCCTATAATAATATTAGGGAGTTCACATATCTACCCTGCTCTAATTTGACCACTCTTTGATGGGGGGGCTCTTAAACCCCATGCCATCATCAGGAAGGTTACAAGCCTCCCACTCTTTAGTAAGATTTTTCTCCACTGGTGAGCTCTTAAGCTCCACACCATTGATTAGAAAGCCACAAACCTCTCTCTCTAGTATAGGCTCACCCCTATAACATCCTTGGTGATGAAATGGGATGTGAGAACCCCATACCAAAGAGAGGTTTTACTTGAGAGTGGGATATCAAAGATCATCCCTAAAGATAGCTTGAGGCTCGAGAACCCTATTAGCAAATCATGTTAGTCCAAGATTACACTGAAGAGAAAAACATCTGAGATCATACCTGGAGATTGAGACTATATTGAAAAGGCTAGAGATCCAAGATCAATTCCTGGTGAATTGGTTAAAGGCCTTCTAACATCACTTAGAAAACATGTCAGTCTAAGACTACACTAAAGAATAGAAGATTTGAGATCAACCCCTATAACCTTTCATGTCCCTTGATAATGTAGAGGAGGTCATATACCTCCCTACTTTAATTTGACTACTCTCTAGTAGGGGATTCCAAGTCCCTATGCCATCGCTAGGAAGGCTATAGGCCTCCCACTCTTTGATAAGATTGTTCTCTATTGGTAAGCTCTCAAGCTCCGCATCATTGATTAGGAAGCCATGAGCCTATCTTTCTCTAGTATAGGCTCACCCCTCATAGCTTTCCTGGAGATGAAATAGGGCGTGAGAGCCTCTTACTTGAGAGAGGTTATACTTGAGAATGGGATATCTAATTTAATCCCTAGAGATAGCTTGAGGCTTGGGAACCTCATTGGCAAATCATGCGAGTCTAAAACTACACTAGAGAGCAGAACATTCGAGATCATACTTGAAGATAATATACGGTCTTGTCAGTTTGAGATTGCATTGGAGAGGCTAAAGATCCAAGATCAATTCATGGAGAATTGGTGAGAGGCTATTTAACATCACCTGTAAAATTTATTAGTCTGAGACTACACTAGAAAATAGAAGATCCAAGATCAATCCCTATAGCCTTCCATGCCTCATGACAATGTTGGGGAGGTCACATACCTCCCTACTCTAATTTGACCACTCTCCAAATAGGGGCTCTCAAGCCTTCATGCCATTATTAGAAAGTCTATAGACCTCTTACTCTTCGATAAGCTTTTTCTCTAATGGTGAGCTTTTAAGCTCTACACTGTCGATTAGGAAGTCATGGACCTCTCTTTCTCTCTCTCTCTCTCTCCCCAGTATAGGCTCACCCCTTATAGCTTCCTAGGTGATGAAATAAGGAGTGAGAGCCATTTATTGGAGAGAGGTTCTACTTGAGAATGAGATATCCAAGATCATCCCTGGAGATAGATTGAGGTCCGGGAACCTTATTAGTAAATCATGCCAGTCCAAAACTACACTTAAGGGCAGAAGATCTGAGTTCACACCTAGAAATAATGTAACACCCCAAACTTTTAAGGTAAAATTCACAAAATCATCAAGTTAAAAATGAGAAAAAATCCTAGGAAGTTTTTTTTTAAAAAATAAGAAATAACTATTAATTAACCATCGTAATTGCATTCATACATTAACATAATGTAAATTCTAAATTTCAATTTATTACATAAATTTTTAACAAAATAGTACTACATAACTTTATACATACAAATTAGAAATATTGTTAAATACAACCCAAAAGAAAACTCTTCAATTTTCCTATTAACTTAAGTTATTATACAGAGGAAACACCCATGCATCAACTAAAAGTTACGCTACTGAGATGAACCTGCATATTAATTTGCATAAACATAAATAAATAAATTATGATGATCTATTATGTTTTTCATTACACTAACAATTTGCTTTTAATTCATCTAACATCAATTTTTATAATTTCCCACTTGTCAATGCACTATTCTTGCCCAAAAATAATGATTATGTTGGTCGCTCATTCTCAGGGCATTACTTCCATTTCAGAATATAGGTCCAACTAACAACTCATTCACAGGGCACCAGTTTCAAAAATTAGGACATTAATCCAACCATCAGCCCATTAATAGGGCACCAGTCCTATACCAAGACATTAGTCCAACCATCAACCCATTCATAGGGCACCAATACAAACCAAGACACTAGTTCAACCATCATTCAAACACTACATATAAATACTAAAATTTAAACTACATCTTAATATGTGCTAAAATAAAGAATTAAAAGACACTTTAAATTAGAGATCTAAGTGTTAGACACCTGCCTGAAATATGTGCTCTACTAGTCGTCCCCTACTCTTGTTTATTTCCCACAATCTCACCTGTATCAATAATTACACTAATTTAAATTTCTTGTCTTAACCACATATACACATATATATGTATTGTTTTCATTGCCTTCATAATTCAATATTTTGTAATAAAAAAACAATTCTAAACAAAAGTTACCAATTTACAAGTTTTAGGTGGTTCATCATAATGGATTTCAAACACTATTTAGTAATTTGAGTATAACTGGAGCTATAAAACTTAGTTTTATGCGTGGTTTTTTATTTGGAACGCTAAAACATGGGTCTACAACTTTTATGAATATGAATAAACCTAATTTTTCTATTTACATGCCTAAATTCACAAATTTTAGAAACCCAAAAATTTGTACTGTTGATTCTTGGTTTTGACCTATCTTCGGTTTTTCTTCCATGTTTAGTGTTTTGTCACTCCAATTTCAGTAAGGTCAATTTTATTGGAATGGTAACATCCATGTCTACAACTTTTATGAAGTAAATTATCTCAAATTCTGTCATCTTAGGGTTCAAATCTTAGTAAAGAAATTGAGAGACAACCTGTCCAATTTTGATTTCTAAGTTCAACAAGTATAAATTTGTTTCCCATGTATTTTTCCATCATTTCCAGCCACTATAAACACAAAATACCTCCACCTAACATTATTTAACAAAATTCTTAAACTTATACTAATGTATTCTAAAATCTCAATTATTCAAGGAAAACACAAAACAAATTTAAGTGACTTAATAAGAGAGTTTGTTACCTTCTATTACAAAGAAAATGAGTCAAGAGATTATGAACAACCATTTTTCTTCTTTCCCTTATTTCCTTCTTCTAACCCTTCCCTTCCCTCTAGTAATTTTCTAGGTTTTCTCAAAGTTTAAATCTTACTTGAAACACTCTTAGCTCACTTACTCTCACTTTTCTTTGGATTTAAAAGATGAATTTACAAGGTTTCCTTTTATTTTTTTCTCTCTCCTCTTTTTTCTCTCCTTGGCCAACCATTACTCTAGGAATTTCTAGAGATTTCTTCTTATTTATAATTATGTTCTTTCCTTATTTTCATCTTACCCCTTTTACTTTAGTTATTTGCACCCTAGTCCTTCATGTTTTCCTTATTTCTCTATTAATCTCTCATATTTACTTCTATTTCCACATTAATCCCACCATTTCTTTTATTAATACATTAACCCCACTACTTCTCTTTCTCTTTACTGACTCCTTACTTTATTATTGTTTTCAATTTCACCCCTCTCATTAAATAAGTTCTCTTTTAATCCAATTAATTTGTTCAATTTAATCCTTTTTTCTATATCCATTGTATTTTATTTTATTTTACTAAATCAAGATGAGATTATTTTATCCGAGGGTTTACAGATAATATAAGGCCCAAGAGTCTAACAAGAGAGTCATGTCAATCCAAGTTTGTTTTAGAAAGGCTAGAGATCCAAGATCAATTCATGGTGAATTGGTGAGAGGCCCTTTAACATCACCTGCAGAATGTGCTAGTTCAAGACTGCACTAGAGAATAGAGGATCTAAAATCAACCCTTAGAGAATTGGTAAGAGGCCCTTAGACATCAAATGAAAAATGTGCCGGTCTAAGACTATATTGATGAATAAAGGATTCGAGTTCAACCCCTACAAAATTTGTTAGACTCTTAGGCATCACCTAGAGAATATGTTAGTCCAAGACTACACTAGAAAATCAAGGATTCGAGATCAACCCCTAGGAAATTGGTGAGAGGTCCTTAGACATCACCTGGAAATCTGTAGATAGAAAATGTATGTTAGAGATATATTATTTTTATTTCAAAAACAAACTTACATTTCCATTAAAGATTGTGCATCTTTAAATGATCTAAGTGATGGGTATAGGGGAGGTTTTTAAAAGGAACATGTCTTGAAGATGGTAGGTATTTTTTTTAACTGCCTTGATAAGTTTGAATGGGTAATCCCATTTTGATTCAAGAGAGTAATAAATCCTTAGGATACACCAAGTGCCCATGGGTTGGTTCCTCATGGTTATTCCTTGAGGTTTCATTTCTACTAGGATAATGATTTCACATAGAAGATCCTTCATGTTAGTTGTCCTTGTAAAAATAAGGAGACTCATGTCATAACACACTAGCCTCTTCCACCAATATATGATTTTTCATAACTTGTTTCACCTTGAACTAGCTTTTGTCTAATAATGCATAAAGTTTTTTCAAGAGTGAATGTTACCTTACCCTTTGTATCAAGGCCTCTAAAGCTACTAGTCAAACAACTCTTCCACCTTGAGCATCTTCATTGACCTTTTTCAAATATACCCATGTAGACTCTCTTATTGGGTAATACCAAATAGCTTCATGAAGCTTTTCTTGGCAGGAATGTTGGTGTTGAAGTATGTCACTAACTTAGCGTAGAGGTCATTAAACCCTTTGATGAAGCTTAGCTCTAAATTATTTTACTAAGCACAAACAGAACCCCGAAATAGGAGTACATTCTCATTTGAAAAAGGTAGAACTCCTCACCTGATGGAGGCTATAGACATTCTTCTATGTATGCTTATGTGCAGATTATCTCATAGTCCTTTGTTTATTAGGCTCTTGGGAGCCCGAGGAGTCTGACATGAAACGACGACTACAATAACTAGTGTCCATCCTATGGTAGCTAAAAGGAGTACATTTGGAGTACCGACTCTGTGCATAGGTTTTGCAATGACACGAGTAACCCCTTGAAAGACTCTTATAATTGTCAATCTTCCTAGTCTCCTATAGGTAATGTAATTGTCTACGGGTGCCTAGTGCAACTGATGGCTGTGGTATTAGGGCGTTGTGTGTTACTGAGGGTGTTAAGACTTATTAGAGTGACAAGGTCTAAATTCCCTTGTGTTTCCAACATGGTCAGAGAGAGGAATTGCATTTGACTGGTGAGTTGTTAAAGATCCTAGTTGGACAAAAGTGTCTGTGGTAATGGGTAGATTCATTATGCGTCCTAGCTCAAGTGTGTCTTTGTTGTGTGCTATGAAATGACTTGGAAATGTCAAAAACAAGTTTTAGAAATAAACTAATAACTTTTTTATCAGATTCTCACAAACAGTGTTAATGATGAGGTCCTAAAATATCCAAATAGCTTAGAAACAAGATTTATGTACTAGATAATTAATTAATCTCTTAGTTTTAGCAATCCAATTTATTATCTCTAACCAAGAAGGCACATATTAGCTACCAATCACTTTCACATATTAAGCACGAGACACCAACTACTTGTCCCTTGAAGAAGTTTCCCGTGTTATATATATATATAAACATTTTTATTCCTTAGAACCCTGTAAAATGTTATTTAAAATAAATATAATTATAGAAATTCTAAAATAAATTGTTAATATATATTTGATAACTCGAATAATTTCAAACAATAAGTTACCACATTAGTAGTAACAGGATGAAAGCAGAGCACGGCCAGCAAAAAAATGAAAAAGTACATGAAGGGAAGGAAAAACAAAATTAAAACTCAAAATAGAAGATGCAGCCATATTCCTCCAAAAGCAGCTTCTTTTACATCCATGCAAACCTTCCATCCCCTTGTTTAGCTAACAAATTTGCTGCCAAATATAAGAATAGCTATTTAACTATATATTTTCTTTTTCTTTTTGAAAAGATGTAATTAGTTTTATCTGCGTTGGAAAACTAATTCCTTAAATCCATGTCTAATTTCTCATTGCCTTACACTGTCAATTGAAATTTATCTTTTCTTCCTTAAAAAAAAATGACATACACATATGAAAGTTAAAAAAAAAAATTGAAAAAAGTTTATGACAAATAATTAAAAAAAACCTAAATCACGTGATTTATAAATATTAATTTTTATTTTTGATAATGAATATAATAAATTTATTAAAAAAATTCTATTTATCATAATCATATTCTTAGAGCTAAAAATATTCACAAAGTATATAAATATATCTTTCCTACAACAATATGTTATTACATTCATTTATATATACTATTTTTAATCTGTAAACGATGGTCCCCCGGGCAAGTGAATTAAGAACCTTTTATCTAAACTGCTTTTTTCTGTTAAGCATATTTTAATTTTTGTTGACTCTATTTTTCTATCTAATTCTCTTTTGTCCACTTTCTAATGTCGCGTCTAAGATTCTAAGCTAATCCCATGATAATATGAACAATCTCATTAGATAAAACCCGATCGTTCGTGTTTTCTAGTTCAAAAAGAATTCGATTGACCACATGCACTTCATTCAAAAAGGATAGTTGGAATCTTTTAGATTGAGATTATTATATTTCAGATGTGGTAAGTGACATCAAAGAACTTCTAGAGACATTATTTTTTATTTCATTCTCTCCCATTTTTCGTAGATTGGAGGAAAAACATTGAAATTAAATTGAAATTAAAACAATAACTAGAAGTATTTCGTACACCTCAAACAACTGAATATATATATATATATATATATATATATATATATATATATTGTACATTCATTTATTCAACTCTATTTATAAAAAAGAGCTTGGCGACTACGGAAAGTGCATTGTGATTCCAGTAGAAGATAGTATTTCTCTTTAAAAAGTGTACAAAATTATTATTTAGATAATAATAATTTTAAGATAATTCAATCTCATAATGAATATAAAACAATTCTTAAAAACTCACTTAACAATTTAAATACTTCGAAGTTGAGATTCTTTAAAAGTCAATCAAAATAAATTAATCAAGGTATTAGAAATTATGATCTATCTACGTGATTTGGTCCGGAGAAATAATCTTAAGATAGTACAGGAGGAGTACTGGTAGGAAGAACAAATTACCAAGAAATCATGAAAGGCCGGCAACTTTCTTCAAATGTTCCAAATCAACTCAATTCCACGAGGCACTTCTTAGACAGGCCTGCAAATTTCGTGTAGC
>Ga0307513_10004934_pt1 | contig 17721 bp, 14 predicted proteins | sample 15_EM_MG_FD_202174 | JGI IMG/M metagenome (GOLD analysis project Ga0307513, IMG submission 202174) | Populus trichocarpa ectomycorrhiza microbial communities from riparian zone in the Pacific Northwest, United States - 15_EM | ecosystem: Host-associated > Plants > Roots > Unclassified | place... | reverse complement strand
GGAAACATTTTTGTCCTCGGGAGTCATAGCAGAATAGACGAGTCGACCCAAAGCCACCGCACCTGTAGGGAGCATCTTCGGCGCATGGGTGGAGATCGTGCTGGCGGAACGTAGCCATCAGGTTGGCGCCGCCGCCTGATGGCGTGCGTGGCGAAGTGTAGGTATCGCCCTGGAACACCGGCGGACTGAAGACTAATTGTGGCGATCTGGAAGAGTCCGTGAAGTTGCTCCAAAGTTTGACTCTTAGTTTCCCCGGCGGCGCGGGCGGCTGCCAGGGCGGGGTTTTCGCCCTCACGGACGGGCGTCTCGGTGAAGCGTACGAGACCGACATCGAAGCCGTGCTGCGCGATACGTATCAGTTGAAGATTTAGACGGGTGTGAGCAGGCCATCCTCCAGTTGACGCTGGCCGAGGGCGAGTTGCCGCGGGGTCTGGCCGTCAACACCGATGGGAAGATCGTCGGCACTCCATCCCTTAGCCCTGATGACCGCCTGCCCGAATACGAAGACGTCGATGCCCTTCAAGCACGAGCATCACGAAGGGCGGCTTTAGGAGGCGCTCGGTTCGAAGCGCACCAAATCGAGAACAGAGGACTCCGCACACCCGCTACGTGAAAAATGAGGAGAAATAACCACAATGCAACGGCTCAACAGATCATTGTACACAGTCAGCCAAGGCGAAGTCGTAACCGTCAGAATTCAGGCCGTCAAGGTTGCGAACTTCGACAGCTACGTTGTTGACGCGATTGTCCAAACACCTGTCTCCAACAACCCCCGCACATACCGGTTCACGGCGCTAAAGCCGCCGGGCAGGAATCATCGCACCGCGGTCAGCATCTTCTTCCCGGACGAAGCGCCTGACGACGCCGAGTACCGCATCTTCGTATCGGGCGACCAGGGGGGCGAGACGTTCGATGGCCCGGTCGTCCACAAGGCCGACGAGATAGAGGACATCAACATCACCTTCAGGGTCAATTGACGACGACCTCCGACAGGGCGTGAGTTCGCCCCGTCACGAACAAGGCTTCATGGCGCCGCTGCGGCGGCGCATAAGGAGAGATTAGACATGCACAGATACGAAGTAGGTATAGACACCCGCCGGGCGGCGCGGGGACTCCGAGCCCTCAGCATGCTGCTGGCGCTCTGCCTCGCGAACCTCCTGCCCCTTGCCCCTGCCTACGCGCAGCAGCAGGACGACGCCATGACCCGGCTCCGCGAGCAGATTGCCGCACTGGCGAAGGTGGACGCATACGCCGAGACCGCGCCGGACATCAGGAACACCAACCGCAACTTCCTCAACGAGCGCCGCGCGCAGCTCATAGGGATGTTGAAGTACAAGGCGGAGAATCTACGCAACTACCTGTCGAACGTCGGCGCCAACCTCACCGCCGCAGAGAAGCAGATGATTGAGAAGTCCCTCGCCGACGTGGAGCTGGAGGCAGCGCGGCTCGAACAGGAGATGCAACGTCTGCGGCAGTCAGGTGCAGCGACACCCGCTGGCGACGCCGTCGCTGACGCGGCACGTCACACAGAAATGCCCGTAGCGTCCGCCGCGCCCATCGCGCCGCGCGGGGCACGCGCCACGACCGCAGGTGCCGCGACGGCAGCTCCCCCGCCGGCCACCACTGGGATGTGCTACTCGAACCCGCCCGCGCTCCTCGTGAAGGCGGCGCGCGATGCGGCCGTGATGATCGTCAACACGGGCGACCCCGAAGATGTCTTCACGCAGATAGACCGCATCATCTTTCTCCCCATCGCCGACGCGGTGTCTGACAACTCCGAAGACCTGAGCGCCGCGCAGAGGTCGTTCATTGACACTATAAGGTGGGAGCGCGCTAAGGCGGAGACAAAGCGTACGGACAAACAGGTTGGCGCGTCGCCCAGGAGCGAGGGCTCGACGAGCGCCGCCGAGAAGCCGGGCTTCGCGGAAATCCTCGGCTTCGCCGTCGAGCATGGGGGCATCCAGCAGGCCATCGACGGGACGACCCTGACCCTGAGCTCGTCGCCCTACTCGCTCTTCCTCTTCGGCAAGGATGACGACGCCGAGGCATACCAGAACTACGGCTACCTGAGCCGCCTCGGCATCTCGGCTAACTTCAACATCAGCGACGAGACCAGCCCGCTCCTCAGCGCACGCCGGCAGCAGTTGTCCGAATGGTCTGCGAAGTTGCGTCTCTCGGCCGACCGGAGCGCCCGCTCGCGCACAGCCCAACAGATTTGGGACGAAGATATGATGGAAGGCTTCGCCCAGCCGAACGTGGCATTCCAGGAAGGGTTGATGGACATCTTCGACCAGAGTGTCGAGAAGTCGACCATCGAAAGGAACCTGCAGGACAATTTCCGCGCCGCTACGTTCACGGAACTGGTGCGCGGCGTTCTCAACTCAACCGCTACGACCGAAGAAAAGAGGTCTCGCGTCGCCGACCTGATCCTCTGTCAGGCGCGCACGTCGGTCTACGAACCGGCCCGCGCGGGGACGCTCCAGCTCAGCCCCGAACTGAGGAGGAGCATCGTCACCAAGACTCTGCCCGCCATCGCGGCAGCATTCGCCCGGCGCGACAAGGCAGTACAGAACTTCAGGAACGAACTGAAGGCGTTGAGCGAGCGACCGGCCTTCACCTTCGCTTACACGAACAAGCGCGATGCGGCGGGTTCCGACTATTCGAACCTTCGGCTGCTCTACAGCCAGAAGACGCTGGAGGGGCTCAACATCATCGCCAACGGCGGCCTCTCGTTCTACCACCGGCCCGACCGCGCGCTGAACCATCGGCGCGTGCGCGACATCGCCGCCTCGCTCTCGTTCGAGGGCACGGCGGGGCGCAGCCCCTTCATGCTTGAGAGCGAGGACGAGAGCCGCATCACCTTCGCGTTTACGGGACGCTACCAGCGTATGTTTGAGAATCGCGGGGTGGCTGGCAGGAAGGCCGACATCGCCGTGGGGCAGTTCAAGATAGAGGTGCCGATCTTCGCGGGCATGACCTTCCCCTTCTCCTTGACGTACGCCAACGCGACCGAACTGATCAAGGAGGATCACGTGCGCGCGAACTTCGGTTTTTCGCTCGACACCGATAAGCTGCGCCAAGTCCTACTGCTCGGTGCCCTGAGGCGAGCCCGGTAACAGACCGGCCGGTGCCCACGCGCCGCCCCCACCTGAGGGTGTCGAGCGCCATCTTCGACCAGATGAGCGTGTCAGTGCAGGCGCACCTCGACAAGTTGGCTGGTTGTCTTGACCTGGCTATCCGGGACGACTTCATCCTGAACGCGGCATTCGATACTGTCCTCGATGTGATCTCATTCGCGGACGAGAGGCGGGCTATCGTCGATAGCCGCGAGCATTCCTGACGCCGCTGGACGTTTTAACCCGACGCAATTGCGCGCGGACAAAGCCGACTCAAACACGGCGGGCAGGCCGAACTTGCAATGCCGCCTGCCCCTTGCCCCGAATTCTGATGGAGGCACTATGACGACACAAACGGAAACACCCCAACCGGGCGTAACTGGACAGAAATGGGGTTTGCTCTGGGCTTTGGCGATCATAATCCTGATCCTCTTCTTCCTGGTCGCGCTTTGCCCCATCTCCCCCAACATCGGTTTCACCGGCTCGGCGGCGATTCTCAGCATGATCGCCGCCGTCGCCATCGGTATTGAACGCATTATCGAAGGCTTCTGGACGATCATTGGCATGACGAAAGGCGCTTTCTGGCCGCTCAACTTGATCAACGAACAGGTGAACGGCATGGTGAATGACCTTGACGGTAAGCTCCAACCGGTTTACGACGCAGCCAGGGAAAACATAGACGCTTTGGAGAGAGCGGGCACCTTGGCGGGTGATGAGCTTAAGAAGGCGAGGAAGGAACTCGAAGACCTGAAGGCGCGCACGACCCAGCTCAAAGCGCTCGCGCCGGACAACCAGCGCGTCAACATGATCGCCGCCTCGGCGTTCCAAGGTGTCAGCTTCCTCGAAAAGAAGTACCCATCGGTAGTCGAGAGTGCCGAGATCGCCCACCAAGCCATCGTCGGCGTGTCCGATTTCGTCGCCACGTTCAAGGACAATCCGGGGCGGCGGCTCATCAGCATCTTACTCGGTATGGTCTTGGGTCTGTTGGTTGCAGGCGTCGTCAGGCTCGACGTCTTCGAGGCAGCCAGTCAAACCCCGGCGACGGCCGAATCTGCCGCTGCGCCGGAGGGCCGGGTTGCGTCGGAGGGCCGGCCCGCGCCAGCTAGTCAGGGCACCACTACGGAACGTTACCGCATGTGGAACCTCATGGGCTTTGAGGTAGGGCTTTTCTGGGGGGTCGCGTTTACGGGCCTGCTGATGGGTCTTGGCTCGAACCCGACACACGAGGTCATCAGGGCGATTCAGGAATATAAGAAGGCGCGCAAGTCTGACAACGACCCGGCTCCAGTGATACTGACGCCAGCCGTTGGAGCGTCGCCGAAGGCCAAGCTCGCCTCCCCCCAAGTTGAGGAGGGGCTTATGACTGACTCTGCACTCGCGGCTACCACGCTGGCGGCTTCCGGTTGCGGAAGCCTTCAACGCCAGTGGCTTTCAAACCTCTAATTCCGCCTCTTTCGCAAGCGGGGCATTCGCATGTTCGCAGTTTGCGCAACTCCCAATCAGTTAGTCCCCGCCCCCTCCAAGAGCCGAGTTCGGCGATGGTTCGTTCGCTGCTGCCAGGCAATTGAATGATCCCGCGAGCCGCACGATTACGCCACCCACTTGAATCCACCGAGTCCATCTTCAACAAAGCTGCTATATGTATCGTCGCGATGCCACCGATGCCGAAGACGTGAATTTCCTTGCCAGCAAAGTCACATCGCACCTTCATCAAAATCTCTAATATCTTTTCGTGGGTTAGGGACTTCGGAGCGCGTAACAAGTTGGGCACGATTCCGCCGAGCGCAATCGAAGGTTTAGCACACAGCCTTCTGTGTCCCTTGATCTCCGCGACATATTCTTCGAGCACGCGACTAACGTGTATCACTGGCACGTAGCCGTCATGCCGGTAAGCGCGGTTAACAGTCATCGTGCGCTCAAGGCATTGACGCTGCTGACGAAGGGTCATACGCGGAACCGGAATGAAGTCCTGCGGCACGGGTCGCCAACAAGGACGAGCGGCAAGGACGAATTCTTCATATTCAGCGACGGCCACTTCCTCACCGCGACTTGAGAAGTGGAATGCTCCATTATCTAGATACACGCGCACAGTGACCGGGATACCGAGACTCGCATGGATCCCTTGCTCCATAGCACGTCGGCGATAAGCAGATTGTCTATGAAAATCTGCGTAAGAAATCATTACCGCCCGTAAATGCGGAAGGTAATAAGGTGAAGTCGCATCCCACACTCGAGGCTCAAGACTCTTCAGCGTAATTCCCGCCACTATTTGCAAGGCCATGTTGTCCTTAACAATGAATCAAAAATCAAAGCGAATCCTTTCAGGCTCTTACCAACTGCTAACAACTCCTTCTTAGAATTTTAGCTAGCCTAACCCGTCACATTTTGATAAACATCAACCCCAAGCTGACTTAGTACACGCCTTGCCGCATCAGTATGGAAGGAACTGACCGGCAAACCTGTCAGCAAACTTACAAGCCGCTTCACCCCAACTCGGTGCTCGCCGATTATCACGTACCAACTTTGCCCGGTGGTGTTTACGTTTACACGCTGCTCTATGGCTTTCTGGGCAACTTCTATAACATAATTCGCGTTCGCCACTATCTCGATGCCATGTAATCTAACCTTGCCATCACAAGATCGACTATATGTAGGAGTATGACGAGCTGAACCGTACAACCATGAGTGCATTTGCGCAAGCCTACCACCGACCGAACCTGTCGCTTGGGTCACAACTCTCATCTGTAACATGCGTTTGCAAGAGTCGCCTATTGCTTCATGGTACGTATGTCCAAAGCTAATGAAGATGCGACGTTGAATATCCTTCTCATTAGTCGGAGTCGTCAAAATACGCCTGAGAACAGCACTGACTTGTGGGCGTAACTCCTCCGCCCTTCGTCTCGTCATACGACGATCATAGTACGGTATTGCTCGTTTGCTTTGGATTAATCCGTACTCAGCCGATAATACGTACACAGGCAGATCATCAAGCGTTTGAGCGAGGTAGCGCCGTAGCAATCGGAACATTGGGCCGTCATACCGTTCGATTGCTGGCAGTAGTTTTTGTTCAGTACGCTTGCGCTCTGAACATGCAAGTATGAGTAATCTTTCCATCTATTCGCTTGTAATTAAGTAGCACAGCCCGAACCTCAACTTACTCACCACCACTAACCCCAGGAGGAAGGGGGTTGCGCATTAAGGAGGGAATTGTAAGGACTATCCGCGGCTGACTTATAGGTTATCTAGACTTAATTGCTTGAGTGCCATAACAGGATGGCATCCACAAGAACCTGGTGTTGACATGCAGCATACTTCCCTATGGTTACTTTCTGGAAAGTAATCAAAAAGTTTGGTTAAATTATGGACAGCTTATGGCCCAGTCACTAAGTTGACTACTGCTGACAGCTTATACTCGCAACCACAAGATTTTCATTTTATGGTCGAATTTTTTTCATTTTATGGTCGAAGATTTTCACTTTATGGTCGAACCTACAGCCTTAAAGTTTTGGTGGTGTTACGCCCTGCTGTCCCTGGTATTTGCCGCCCCTATCCTTGTAGGAGACGTCACAGACCTCATCGGCTTCGAAGAAGAGCACCTGGGCGACCCCTTCATTGGCGTAAATCTTGGCGGGCATTGGTGTGGTATTTGAAAACTCCAATGTCACGTGACCTTCCCACTCAGGCTCGAATGGGGTTACGTTTACGATGATTCCACAGTTGTGGACGAACACTCCGGCCTCAAGTGCGAAGTTTCCCCACTCCGGGACGGTTAGACAGTAAACGTCGTGCTCACCGGACACTTCACGTACATGAGACACTTTGTGGATACCGTGTGCCTTTTGCGGTTGCGGTGCGTTGGTGAAGTGAGACGGGGCAAAAGCAAAGGCGTGGTAGGAGGGTTGGGATGCGGTGGGTAAAGTTAGGGAGGATGACGCCACATTCGTTTCGTTAGGCAGAGAGTGTGGTAGAGACATGAGGGAGTCGTTCGCTCTCAGGCGATGGGCTTGAACCATCTGTCCATCCCAACGCATGAACTCGTGGTCCGGGGTGGAGTAAATTGTCTGGCCGTTATTCAAGATGATTTCGAGGAGTGCATCCCTGCCTATGAATCGCGGATTTTCAAGCTGAGTCAGGCTGATGTGGCCTGCTAAGGTGACGCTATAGCCGTAAAAGATTTCTCTGTTGTCAGCCCGTCGGGCCATCTGCTCTAACGAGAGGGATTCCCGCCCCGCAAGAGCTACGCGTGTATCACCGCGAAAGCATCGCGCATAAGTGCTCTTGCCAAGACAAATCGTCATGACATTACGTGGGATGCGAAAGTATTCGACAGTGCGCGCTAAGGCAAAGCTATTAGGCGGGATGATGACATAATCACCCTTAATGTCGACGAAGCTCTTAGGGTCAAAATTCTTGGGATCGACGACTGCGCTGTAGATGTTGGTAAACAGCTTGAACTCAGCGGCGCAGCGGATGTCGTAGCCATAGCTCGACGTGCCGTAGGACACGACCCGGCGTCCGTCAACTTCCTTCACTTGATTAGGCTCGAACGGTTCAATCATGCCGTGGTCGGCAGCCATTCGTCGAATCCACCGATCTGACTTGATGCTCATCTAAGGTCAATTCCTCTCAAATTTATTGATACAGTTGAATGAAGCCGGACGCTTCGGCCACGCGCCGAATCCACCCGTGGGATTTAACAGTCATAACGAAAATGTGCGCGGATGAGATTTGGTCTGGCGCGCGTTTCGATTGAGCCGGAGACGCGCGGCATGAGCATAAAGGGGAACGCGGAGTGTGACAAGCGACGAGTGCGGGGTGGCGAACCGGAAGAGGGTAAAGGCGAGTGGTGAGTCGTGAACGGAGGGAGACAGGTTGTTTCCATTCGACGTTTGCTATTTTAGCGTTGACGGTTGATGCGAGACATCACTTGTCACTACTTGTCACTGGCCGGTTGAGTTATACGGATCACGCCGTCGCCGATTTCAAAGGCGAGGGTTGCGCCTCCGGCTCCGGCGCGGGCGCGGAGTTGGCGGTCGGTGGAAGCGACGCCGGTGCGCGGCGCGAGGGCGGGGTGGTTGTTTTCGACGCGTCCGGTGCGAAGCACTGTAGCGTCAACGTCTCCGTTGAAACCCGCGGGGAGTTCGACGGTGAGATCGCCGCGACCGAGCCGGATGGACGCACCACGACCACGCCAACTGTTGATGGGAATGCGCAGCCGGATTGAACCGCTCGCGATGGTGGAGACAACGTCGCCGCCGCTGAGCGTGAACGACGCCTGACTCTCGCCCGCGTTGAGGCTGAGCGCGCCGTCCGTGTTGATGAGTTCGAGCGCGCCGCGTCCGGCGTAGATTTCAAGATCGAGTTGGGCGGGGACGCGGATGCGGTAGTCAATCTTCCACGGGAGCGCGAGAAGTTTTTTGGGGAAGTTTTTGGCCGCGCGTTTCATGAACTTGCGGTCGTGCATGCCGGTGGTGAAGAGCGTGAGGTGCGAGCCGTCTTCGTCGAGCGTGAAATTGTTGACGGCGGCGAGCGCGGCGAGTTCTTCTTCCGTGCCGCCTTTGAGTTCGATGTCGGCGGTCACGTCAACTTCGTTGCGCGCCCACGCTTCGACCGTGATCGAGCCTTCGGGCGCGCCGTAGATGGTGAACGTGCCGCCGTAGCCGAAGCGACGGGTTTCGTGGCGCGTGGAAGTGCGCGTGAGCAGAGGCGCGGGCGTCGGGGTCGGCGAAGGGCTGGCGACCGCTCCCCTGCTCCGTTGCGACTGCGCGTGCGCGCCGAGGCACGAAGCGAAACTCAAGAAGACGACAAAGAGAAAAGAGCGCGTTCGGTGCGCGCTGAATGGTTTGGATGAGACGGGGGCGGCGGATGATTTTGAGTTGTGATGCAAAAGGAGTGTGTGCCTCGAAGTGTTAACGGACGGGTGCGACGGACAGTGCATGCGGCTCACGCGCGGGCGCGGAAAGCTAGAGCGCGCGCGTTCAGCGTGAGACGAAGACAATCGAGCCGCGCTGGTTCGTCGTGTTCAGCGTCGCGCTGCCGTCGCCGACTTTGCCGGTCACTCTGCGGTTGTTGCTTTGAAAATCCCAACTGCCCTTACCGGCGAATTCACCCAGATTGATGTTGCGCGTGCGCGGGGCGGTCGCCGTCAGGCTGAACCCCGAACCGGCGTTGATGCGCAAATTGATGTCGCCCTGCGTAGACCTCAGTTCGTACATGCCGCCGCGCATGAGGTCGGCGTCGAAGAAGATGTTGCCGCTGATGTTCGAGGCCATCACGCGACTCGCGCGGATGCCCGTCAGGTTGATGTCGCCCTCGGTGGTGACGACGGCGCGCACCATCGCGCCCTGCACGTTATGCACGGTGATGTTGCCGCGCTTGGTTTCCAGATCGACCGTCGAGCCGTAGGGCACTTGAATGCGAAAATTAACGTCGCCCACGTCTTCTTTCCCGCGCGTGTCGTTCATCACGTCGATCCACAGACCATCTTCCTTGAGCACGGGCGTAAAGCGCGCGGAGGGCGCTTCCATGTCGGCGGTGATTTTGATCTCGTCGCGTCCCCAGCCAACCACGTCAATCTCGCCGGAGCGGTTGTTGAGTTGGAGACGAACGTTGCGGCGCGCGGGGTAGGTCTTGGAAAATTTGTGCTGCGCGAAAACGTCTGCGGGCGTCGTAACGAGAGAGAACAACAAAAGCGCGGCGGCGCAGGAGGCCACGACCCGTCGGGCGCGCGCCGACCGCCGACGCCGGACGACGTGGTCGCACACGGCGGGCATGTGAGGAATCAACTGCGGCTTCTTCATCAATCTCTAAATCTCTCGCTAGTCGGGGTTGGTGCGCGCGCCCGCAACTCGTCCGGGCGCGCATGGACTCAATCTTACAATTCGGAGAACTCGCGGAGCAGTTCCATCTTGTCGCGCAGGGCGGCGTTCAAAGCTTCTTCGGAGATTTCGTCGTGCGGGCTTTCGTTGAGTTCCTTGAGCGAATCGCTGACGGTCGCATCGATGATGCCGAGGTTGCGGTCGAAGGCTTCGCGCATGCGCGGATTCCAACGCGCTTTGCGCTCCTTGACGCGCTCCATCAAATACTCGATGGCGACCAACTGGTCGTTGTTCAACTTTCTCACGCCCGACGCTGTCGCCGCGTCGGTTTTGACTGCCTGACCGGCGGCGAGACGCTGCATGCCGACCGTGGTGATTACCGAAACGCCGACGACGATGGCGACGACCGCCGCCGTCAGTTGCGGCAGAGACAAAGCCCAACGCTTGTTCATCAAGCGCGTCAGAAAATTCTCGCGCGCGCGTCTCGCGGCGGACGCACCGGCGGCAGCGGCGGCAACCCTCTGCTGTGCGCTCAGTTCGGCTTCGATAGTGTTGCGCACGCGCAACCACATGGCGCGCTCGTTCGGCGGCGCGACGAAATGCTCACGGCTCTCCGCCGCCGCGCTCACGATGGTCTGAAGCTCGTCGCGCACGCAAGCGCAGCCGAGACACTCTTCGAGATGCGCGCTGAACAGAGCGCGGTCGTCGCCGTCCAAACTGCCGTCGAGGAAATCGCCTAAAAGGTCACTACACTTCTCGCAGTCCATTACTGTTACCTCTCACGCTTGCATTGCCGCGTGCAACTTCTGTGTGGCTTTCGGGTTTCGCAACCCATCTGACAAGCCGCAGGAGAGAGCGGCACGCTTTTCAAATCTCTCATCCGCCGTCGAGCGCGGCTGGATGTTGGTCTTAACCTGTCGCTCCGGCGCAGGGCGCGGGGACGCCTGCCGGACGAAGCGACGTTGTTTGAAGCTACGAAGCGGGTTTCTGTTGCCTGAGCAAACCTCTCAACTTCATTCTCGCCTTGTGCAGTTGCGACTTCGATGTCCCCACCGAGCAACCCAGCATCCGCGCAATCTCCTCGTGCTCGTGCCCTTCTACATCGTGCAGAATAAACACCGTCCGGTAGCCCGGCGGCAACTGCCCAATCGCACGGTCTAACGCGATTCGATCAACCACCGGCATCGCATTCGGATTCTGCGTGCCCGCCACGACCTGCACGGGTGTCTCTCCGTCGTCGGTGGTCTGCTCCAGTCTGACGCCCTTCTTGCGAAAGTGCATCAAGACCTGATTGACCGTCAGGCGATGCAGCCACGTGGTGAAGGCCGACTCGCCGCGAAACGAGCCTATTTTACGAAACAGTTGGATGAAGGCTTCCTGAGCTAAATCTTCGGCCTCGGCGACGTTCTGCGTCATGCGCAGGCACAGGCTGTAGACGCGCCGGTTGTGCCGCTCGTAGATTTCCTCGAAGGCGGCCAAGTCGCCCCCGGCAGCAAGCTGCGCGAGGGTGTAGTCCGACGCGTGGTCGGAAGTTGGTAGATTTTCCGTCTCGGTTGCGGTCACGTTTCCGAAGATTGTTCGGTGAGCAGAAGCGAGTGCAGTCAATTTACTTACTCTCCAGACTTACGACCGAGGATAGGCTAGCTTTGACATCTCGAAGCGCGTTCCCGCACGTTGCGTGCCTGCGTCTTGCCGGGCAACCCTCGTGCGAGATTATTTCCCGCGTCTTGTGATGCGAGGCTTTTCATCGGTCGTTGCCCTGCTCAGGCTAAATTTGTCTTTATTCGCGGTTTATTCGTCCCTCAAGTCCAATAAGTGCGGTCGAGCGAACGATAGCCGACGGCTTCGGCGACGTGCGCCGGGCGAATCTCGTCGGCGGCCTCTAAATCTGCGTTGGTACGACTGACTTTTAGTATCCGATCATACGCGCGCGCTGACAAGCCCAGACGCGCCATCGCCGACTCCAACAAACGCTCGCTCTCCGCGTCCAGACGGCAGAAGCGACGCAGGTGGCGCGGCGTCATCTGCGCGTTCGAGAAGATACTCTCGCCCGCGAAGCGCGCCAGTTGCCGCCCGCGCGCCGCGTTCACGCGCGCACGAATCTCTTCGGAACTCTCGCCGGGCGCGCTCTCGTTCGACAACTCTTTGAAGCGCACGGCGGGCACGTCAACGTGTATGTCTATGCGGTCGAGCAAGGGGCCGGAGATGCGACCGACGTAGCGTTGAATTTGCAGCGGCGTGCAGCGGCACTCGCGCGTCGGGTCGTTCCAGAAACCGCAGGGACAAGGGTTCATCGCCGCCGCGAGCATGAACGACGCGGGGAACGTCAGAGACATCGCGGCGCGGCTGATCGTCACCTTTTGATCTTCGAGCGGCTGGCGCAGCACTTCGAGGACGCTGCGATCAAACTCCGGCAACTCGTCGAGGAACAAGACGCCGTGGTGCGCGAGCGACACCTCGCCGGGACGCGGCATAGCCCCGCCGCCGATGAGTCCGGCGTCGCTGATAGTGTGGTGCGGGGAGCGGAAAGGCCGCTCGGTGACAAGACCGGCGCGCCCCGTCAGTCCGGCGACCGAGTGGATTTTCGTCAGTTCGAGCGCGGCCTCGAATTCGAGCGGCGGGAGGATGGTGGGCAGGCGTTTGGCGAGCATCGTCTTGCCGGAACCGGGCGGCCCGATGAGCAAAATGTTGTGCCCGCCCGCACTCGCCACTTCCAGAGCGCGCTTCGCGCTGAGTTGGCCGCGCACTTCCCGGAAATCAACTCCGCTGCGCCCCACGGGCGCGAGCAGCAGCGCGGGGTCAACTTTGAGCGGGGCGGGACGGTCGGCGTCGCCGGGGCGGCGGAGCGCGGCGATGAGTTCGACCGCCGCGCGCAAGTCCGCGACCGGGTACACGTCAACGCCCACGACGACCGCCGCCTCCGTCGCGTTCTCTTCCGGCAAAAGCAGAAACCTGATTCCGGCGTCGCGCGCGCGGATGGCGATGGGGAGCGCGCCTTTGATCGCGCGCACGCGCCCGTCGAGCGAGAGTTCCCCGGCGGAGAGCGCATCGGTCAGATTGTCGCGTTCTCCGAGGTCGCCGTTTGCGCCGAGGATGCCGAGCGCGATGGGCAGGTCGAAACTCGCGCCCTCTTTGCGCACGTCGGCGGGCGCGAGGTTGATCGTCGTCTTGTGAAAGGGAAAGAAGAAGGCGCTGTTGTTGATGGCGGCGCGGATGCGCTCGCGCGACTCGCGCACGGCGGCGTCGGGCAGGCCGACGATGGTGACGGAGGCGGGCGTGTCGGCCTCGTTGCGCGCGGGCGTGAGATCAACTTCGATGTCGACGAGGTCTGCGTCGATGCCGTAGACGGCGGCGGACTGGGTACGAAAGAGCATAGTCGTGAGGACGCTCCGACGTTGAAGTTAAAAGACCGCGAGGTTTGAGCGACCCGAATCTTAAAGGCGAAAATTCCGGTGGCGTGAGAATAAAACAAAAAGGGCGAAGGATGAAATCAAAACTTCATCCTTCACCCTTTCAACTTTGTCCTTCGACGCTTACCTGCGACGACGCTGGGGAGCAGGAGCGCCACCGCCCGCAGGCGACTTCGACGGCACTTTGATCTCCTGATTGGCCGCGAGCGTAGCATCGGGCGAGAGGGCGTTGAGACGTGCCACTTCGTCCGCGCCGACGCCTTGACGCGCGGCGAGTTGCGCCAGCGTCTCACCGGCGCGCGCGCGCACGGAGATCAGGCTGCTGCCGACGTTCCCGCGCGGTCGCACCATCGCGACGTTGCGCACCGAACCGGACGGGACGACGACTTTGCCGCCGCTGCTCAAATCAACTCCGCTGTTCCACATCTGCAACTGCGCGACGCTCGTTCCCGTACGCGCGGCGACCGATTGCAGGTCTTCGCCCGGCGCGACCGAGATCACTTTCGCCGATTCGCGGCGGTCGCCGGGGATGCGCTTCAAGACGGCGACGAAAGACTTGCCGCGACCCGGAGGCACGCGCAGGTTGTAGCTCTCGCCGCGCGGCGTGGTGTCGCGCCTGAGTTCGGGGTTGAGGCTGCGGATGAAGTCCACGCTCGTGTCGGTCGCGCTCGCGATGAGTTGGAGACTCGTCGCCGAGGGCACGTTGACCACGTCGTAAGCGAGCGGCGCGTCAGGCCGGATGTTGTGGAAGCCGTACTTCGCCGGGTTCTTCACGATCAGGATCGTCGCGAGGATGTTCGGCACGTAGTTGCGCGTCTCCTTCGCGATGAAAGGGTAGATGCGCCAGAAGTCGGCTGCGCCCGCGCGCGAGATGGCGCGGTCGATGTTGCCTTCGCCTGTGTTGTACGCGCCGATGGCGAGTTCCCAGTTGCCGTGATAACGGTTGGCGAGGAACTTCAGGTAGCGTGCCGAGGCGCGCGTCGCCTTCTCGAAACTGTTGCGCTCGTCAAGCCATGCGGTCTGGCGCAGCCCGAAGCGCGAACCCGTGCCGGGAATGAACTGCCAGAGGCCGGAGGCCGCCGCCCACGAATACGCGGTCGGACGCCATGCGCTCTCGACCTGACCGAGCCATGCGATGTCTTCCGGCACGCCTTCCTCGCGGAAAATCTTGCGCGCCATCGTCATGTAACGACCGGAACGGCGCATGCCCGTCTCCATCGTGGCGCGACCGCGACCCTGATAGTAGTTGAGAAACTGTTGGATGAGCGCGTTGGAGTTGAAACCGAAGTCGACGGCGTTTTTCGCCTCTTCGAGTTTGGCAACGTCTTCGGTCGTGACCTGCTTCTCCGTGTCCGTCAGTTCGAGACGGCTCAACTCGTCGAGCGGCGACGGCTCAAACTTCTGCTCGCGCAAAAAGCCGGGCTGCTGCACGACGGCGGCGACATCGTTCGTCGCGTTGGTCGAGGCGGCGATGAACTGCGCAGGCTGCTGTCCGCCGGTCTGCGCCGGTACGGGCGGCATGGCGACTTCCATCCGGTAGACGCGCTCCACGAGTTGGAGGTAGAAGGTTTGAAGTTTGGGGTTGGAGCGCACGTCCATGCCGGATTCGAGGACGGAATCAACCGCCTTGTCGAACTCGGCGCGCGCCGCGTCCATGTTCTTGTCTTTGAGATTGAGTTCGCCCAACTTGTAGTGTCGTTCGGCAGTCTCCATGATCTGCAACACGCGCGGGTTGTCGCGTTCAACGTCGTTCACAGTCGTGCGCAGGGAAGAAGGAAGACTCTGGGCGTAGGCAGTTGATACCGGAGAAACCAGTGTCGTGAAAATTGCCAACAGGGACAGCAGGCGGGGGATGCTCGTTCTCATCAAAATCGTCAGTCTCCTTACAACTTCAGGCTGAAAGCGAATCCACGAGGCGGTCGAGGGTATTTGTCAGACCACGCGAGCGGCATCCACTAGATAAAACACGAGGGGTTTTATGAATCCTAAAAAGGTTGATTCACACAGCGGCTTCATTAGCTCTACGGAAGCCCGTGCAGCAGTTTTGAAACTTATCACACCGTTTTTGGGGAGTCAACCCTATCTGATTGAAAAAAAAGGCGAAGCGGTTAATTATTCCATAAAAAACCGCCCCGCTTTTCAGTTGTATAAGACGCTTTTTGTTGTGCTCAGGTTGCGTTTTTCGATCAACCAATTTGAGCGTTTTGAAACCCTGCACACCGCGTCGCCGATTTCCGCACAATTTTAATGCGAAGAGGACGGCGCGGGCTGCGTCAACGGCTTCGGACGCGCCGAACCTGATGCGGGAGGCGTTACTTTATCCTTCAACGCCTCACGAAAGACCTGCTGGACGCTATCCACGAAAATAAACTGAATCTCGCCGAACAACTCCTTCGGCACTTCGTCCATGTCGCGCCGATTCAGGTGCGGCAGGAGGATTTTCGTGACGCGCGCGCGCCGCGCCGCCAACACTTTTTCCTTCACGCCGCCCACCGGCAGCACGTTTCCGCGCAGCGTGATCTCGCCCGTCATCGCCACGTCTTTGCGGATGGGGCGTTGGGCGAGCACGGAGACGATGGCCGTCGCGAGCGTGATGCCCGCAGAGGGGCCGTCCTTCGGGATCGCACCTTCCGGGATGTGTACGTGTACGTCGTAGATGTTGAAGTCGTCTTCGGGAATGCCGAGTTCGCGTGCGCGCGACTTGGCGTAGGAATAGGCGGCCTGCGCCGACTCCTTCATCACGTCGCCGAGTTGGCCGGTCAGGACGAGCGCGCCCTTCCCTTTCATCCTGAGCGCCTCGATGAAGAGCACCTCGCCGCCCGTCGCCGTCCACGCCAGCCCCGTCGCCACGCCGATCTGGTCTTTTTTCAACACCTCGTCCGGCATCACCTTCGCCACGCCCAAAAACTCGTGCAGGTTCTTCGGCGTGACGTGGACGGTGTCGCTCTGGCCTTCGGCGATGCGGCGTGCGACCTTGCGGCAGATCGCGCCGATCTCGCGTTCGAGTTGGCGCAAGCCCGCCTCCTGCGTGTACTGCTGAATGACGGCGGCGAGCGCGCCCTTCGAGATGCGCAGGTGGCGCGAGGCGATGCCGTTCTCGTCCAACTGCTTCGGGATCAGGTGGCGGCGCGCGATCTCCAACTTCTCTTCCTCCGTGTAGCCCGCGAGCCGGATCACTTCCATGCGGTCGCGCAGGGCTGGCTGGATGGTGTCGAGCACGTTGGCCGTCGTCATGAACATCACGTTCGACAGGTCGAAGGTGACGCCGAGATAGTTGTCGCGGAAACTGTTGTTCTGCTCGGGGTCGAGCACTTCGAGCAACGCGCTCGACGGGTCGCCGCGAAAGTCCGCGCCGACCTTGTCGATTTCGTCGAGCATGATGAGCGGGTTGTTCGTCGCCGCCTGTTGCAAAGCCTGCACGATGCGCCCCGGCATCGCGCCGACGTAGGTGCGGCGGTGGCCGCGTATCTCCGCCTCGTCGTGCAGACCGCCGAGAGACAGCCGCACGAACTTGCGGTCGAGCGCGCGCGCAATCGAACGACCGAGACTCGTCTTACCCACGCCCGGCGGGCCGACGAGACACAGAATCGAACCCTTCGGCTTCTCCTTCAACTTGCGCACGGCCAGCGCTTCGATGATGCGCTCTTTGATTTTTTCGAGGCCGTAGTGGTCTTCGTTCAACACCTCTTCAGCCTTTTTGAGATCGAGATTGTCCGTCGAAGCCTTCGACCACGGAAGGTCGGTCATGATCTCCATCCAGTTGCGCAAGGTCGCCGTTTCGGCGGCGTCGGGGTGCATGCGTTCGAGTTTCTTGAGTTGGCGGAGAGCCTCGTCCTCGGCGGCCTTCGGCATGTGCGCCACTTCGATCTTGTCGCGAAACTGCGCGATCTCTTCGGCGAGTTCGTTGCCCTCGCCGAGTTCGCCCTGAATCGCCTTGAGTTGCTGGCGCAGGTAAAACTCGCGCTGCGAACGGTCTATGTCGGCGCGCGCCTGCGTGTTGATCTCCTGTTGGACGGTCAACACTTCGATCTCTTTGTTGAGTAGTTCGTTGACGCGACGCAGGCGCGCCGTCGTGTCGGCGATGTCGAGCACGCTCTGCGCGTCTTCGACCTTGAGTTCGAGATTCGATGCGGCGAGGTCGGCCAGCCGCCCCGCCTCGTCGAGGTTGGCGACAATCGCCATCACTTCGGGCGAGATGTTCTTGCCGAGGTTCGCGGCCTTCTCCATCGAGGCGCGCACGTTTCTGACCAGCGCTTCGACTTCGAGCGAACGCTCCGGCGCAGGCGGCTCCTGCATCACGCTCAATTTCGCGCGCAAATACTCGCCGCCCTCTTCGACCGATTCGAGATGTGCGCGTGTCAACCCTTGCACGAGAAT
>Ga0307513_10004933_pt1 | contig 17722 bp, 13 predicted proteins | sample 15_EM_MG_FD_202174 | JGI IMG/M metagenome (GOLD analysis project Ga0307513, IMG submission 202174) | Populus trichocarpa ectomycorrhiza microbial communities from riparian zone in the Pacific Northwest, United States - 15_EM | ecosystem: Host-associated > Plants > Roots > Unclassified | place... | reverse complement strand
ATCGGCGCCAGGATCGGCATCTGCGCCTTCACCTCGTCGAGGTAGGTGGCGTAGTCGCCGTTCAGCGTGCCGAGTTGGTCGCTGATCGCGGTTGGCAGCGCCAGCCCGGTGATGGTCGCCCAGGAGGTCTGCGCCGCCGCGGTCAGGCTCTCCAGGGCGGTGACCGCCGCCTTGCGCTGGGCGTCGTTGGTGGCCAGCAACTCGTCGCGCTCGGCGATCTGGGTCTCGCTGGCCAGCTTGTCCAGCACGATCAGTTCGGCGTTGGCGTCCTCGATCTGGGTACGGGTCGCGTTCTCGTCGGACAGCATGCTCGCGTTCAGGTACGCCGTGCCGCCGATCAGCCCGGCGATCAGCCCTCCGATGCAGCTCAACAGCGCCAGCCGGCGCCCGACAGTCAAGTTGCCCAGCCGCATGGTCCGCTCCATTTCGCACCCGGTCGGATACCCGGCAACAACCTGTTCGGCACCCCATCCGAGGGCGGCTGAGCATTTTGCGTACGATCGGCGCCCCAAGAAATCGAAGAACATCAGTCCGTTCTATTGCCAATGCTTTTCGTAAGTGTTGCGATAAGCCGATCCCCGCATCGGAGGAAGACAGATGCTCAGATCCCTGGGCGCAGCGCTGCTTCTCGGCACGCTCGTCGCCGTCCCCCTCGCCCCGTCCGCCGCTGCCGCCGCCGCAGCCCGCGCGGAAGTCTCGCCCGCGCCCGCCCAGACCATCGACGACTTCGGCGCGTCCGGCGCCTGGTGGGTCAACGATCTCGGCAACTTCACGCCCGCCGTCCAGGCCCGGGTTGCCGACCTGCTGTTCGGCTCCGACGGGCTGGCGCTGTCGGCGTATCGCTACAACATCGGCGGGGGTGGCACCGCCGTCACCACCCCGGCCCGGGCCGCGCAGACCTTCCGCACCAGCAGTGGCGGCTACGACTGGACACGTGACCCGGGCGGGCAGACCTTTCTCAGGTACGCCAACCAGTACGGCGTCGCGGACCTGGTCGGCTTCGTCAACAGCGCGCCCGCGGCGTGGACCAGTAACGGCCAGAGCTGCGGCGGCACCCTCACCAGCGCGAACGTCCAGGCGTACGCCACCTATCTCGCGGATATCGCCCAGCACTTCGACGGCCAGGGTGTCCACTTGGACTACCTGAGCCCGATGAACGAGCCGACCGTGACCTTCAGCGCGTGTGGCCAGGAGGGCATGGGCGTGCCGGTCGCGCTGCGCGACGACGTGGTCAGCGCGCTCGGCGCGACGCTCGCCGCGCGGGGCCTGACCTCCGCGATCAGCGCCGACGAGTCGAACCAGGTCGGCAACTTCAACACCCAGGTGCCGCAGTGGCTCGGCCAGAGCGGCGCGGCCGGGTACGTCGCCACCCTGGCCCACCACACGTACGACTTCCCGAGCGACACCGCGATGATCGGCGCGCTGAACGTCGGCCGGGCGGCCGGCAAGAAGACGTGGGCGAGCGAGATCTGTTGCTTCGGGGCGAGCGGCGGCTACGGCCAGGGCTACGACCCGACGATCGGCGGCGCGCTCAACCTGGCCGGCATCGTCTATCGCGACCTCGCCGTCACCTACGACACCGCGTTCCACTGGTGGACCGCGCTGTCGTCGGAACTGGGCTGCTCGCCCACGGCCAGCAGCAGTTGCGTGACCGCCACGAACTCGTCGGGCTGGAACGACGGACTGATCTACTACGACCCGAACTATGCGAGCAACGGCAACCAGTCCTTGTACCTCACCAAGCGGTACTACGCGCTGGGCCAGTTCAGTCGCTTCGTGCGGCCGGGCGCGGTGCGCTACAACGTGAGCGGGGCGCCGAGCGGGGTGCAGGTGTCCGCATTCGACCGGGCCGGCCAGTGGACGCTCGTGGTCACCAACCAGAACACCAGTGCTACGTCGCTGGCGCTGCACCTCAACGCGAAGAACAATGTGTCCTTCAACTCCGCACGCCGCACTAGCGCCACGGAAAGCCTCGCCACGGTGGCGGCGCCGACCATCTCGTCGGGCACGCTCACGACCTCGCTGCCGGCTCAGAGCATCACGACGTACGTGCTGGACCAGTCCGGAACCGGCGGCAGTTCGCTGAGCACCACCCTGATCGGCACGGGCTCCGGCAAATGCCTCGACGTGCTCGGCGCGGGCACGGCGAACAGCACCGCCCTGGACATCTGGACCTGTAGCGGCGGCACCAACCAGGCCTGGACCCTCACGGCGGCCGGCGAATTGCGCGTCTACGGCGACAAGTGCCTGGAGGCGTACCAGCAGGGCACCGCCGACGGCACGAAGGTGGATATCTACACCTGCAACGGCGGGGCGAACCAGAAGTGGCAACTGAACGCGAACAACACCATCATCGGCGCCCAGTCGGGCAAATGCATCGACGTCACGGGCGGCAGCACCACGAACGGCGCCCTGGTCATCCTCTGGACCTGTAACGGCGGCACCAACCAGTCCTGGCAACGCCCATGACCCGTACGCAATAGCGAATCCTGGTGAAATGCGAAGGCGTGCCCGGCGCTCGTAGCGGCCGGGCACGCCTTCGTCTCGGCCGGCCTCTGTGGAGCATTGGGCACGTCTCGGGCCCGATTCCAGGGGCGATAGCGGCGGGCGCGCAGAGCTCGTTCAGGAGAGCGGGCTACATTAGTGATCTTCACATGCACGTCGGCGCGACCGTCGTCATTGCTTGCCGGGGGAAGGCAGCACGATGCGCGCGCGACTGCGACGCCCTTTTCGGAGGAAAGCTCAATGGATTCGTACACGATCACGATCGCCCCCAACGACGACAGCGGCGCCAGCACCAAGCTTGTCGTGGACTCGTCCGGGGGTCAGGTCCGGATCACCGACGTGCACTTGCACGCGGCGGAAGGCTTGTCCGGCAGCCACATCCCGCATCTCGACTTCGGGCTGTTGCTGCGCGCCGTCATCGGCGCGGGCCCGGCACCGCACACCGCCGAGGAAGCCCCGGCCGACACTGCCGCGCTGGCCGCACCCGCCTCGGCGGCGCGAGCCATCGAAGCGCCCGCGCCAGTGGCCGACGAGCCGGCGCCGTCCGCACGGCCGGAACCGTCGGCGGAGTCGGCGTCCGAGGCGCCTGCTGCCGCGCCGCTTAGTGAGGCCGTCGAGGCCGAGGCGCCGGTCGCCGCGCCGCGCCGCCGGGCCGCCAAAGCCGCGGCGACGGAGGCACCGGCCACCAACGGTCGGCGCCGGGCCGCGAAGGCTGCCGCGTCTGAAGCGCCGGCCGCCGAGTCTGTGGCCCCTGCGACCACTCGCCGGCGGGCTGCCGCATCTGACGGTCCTACCGCTACTCGCCGTCGGGCTGCCGCGTCTGACGCACCTGCCGCTACTCGCCGTCGGGCTGCTGCGTCTGACGCACCTGCCGCCGCCACGCGCCGGCCTCGGGCCGCGAAGGCCGCGGCGTCGGAGGCACCCGCCACTACCCGTCGGCGCCGGGCCGCCGAGCCCACGGAGCCGGCACCCGCCGTCGCTCCTCGCCGCCGGGCCGCCAAGACGGCGTCGGCTCCCGCAGTGTCGGCCACGTCGCGCACGCGGCGCAGCCGCACGGCAGCCGCGACCGCGGACAGCGAAACCGGTGCCGGCCCGACGACAGCCAAGCGGGCCGCCGCAAAGCAGGCGCCGGCGACCAAGCAGACCCCGGCGAAGAAGCAGGAGCGGCCGGCCACTACCGGAGCCGGCCGGGTGTACCGCCGCACTCCCGACGATCTCGCGGCGGTCTTCGAGCAGGCGGGAACTGTGGCGGGCGTAGCCGCGCACTACCAGGTGCCCCGGCACACCGCCCAGGGCTGGGTCGGCCGGTTGCGCGCGGCAGCAAAGTAGCGGGAAGGCGACCGGCCCGATCAGGCGGTCGGGCCGGTCGCTAACCAGATTGCTGCCACCACTGCAACACGTGCAGTGCGCGACGGGTGTTCCAGCGGCTCGCGCCGGGCTGTTCCAACTGGAACCATTGACGTCCCGCGTGCGGCGAATAGGTCGACCAGCGGCCATCCTTACGGCGGGCGCGGCGCAGCAGTTCGACGGCGTCGTGCAGCCGGTCGTCGTGCTGCGCGCTGCTGTCACAGAAGTGTTCGAGGCCGCGGAGCACGTCGAAGTGCCACTCGGGGAAGGCGGGAAACCGGACGCTCGAACGGACGGCCACCTCGCCGGTGCGGTGTGACTGATAGAGCTTGTGAGCGAGGAAGAAGTCGCGGCCGCGCCGCTGTGCGTCGGCCGTGTCCAGGCGGCCGCCGGTGGTCGCGTACGCGTCGAGCGCCTCGAGCGCCTGGATGCTGGTGTGGAACGAACTGTGCTTGTTCTTGTCGGTGTGGGTGGCGCAGTTCCAGCCGCCGTCGGCCAACTGCTCGTCCAACAGATACTCGACCAACTCGTCGAGCCCGGCCGCGTCGTACGCATGGCATCGGGTCAATCGCACCACAATGGCGGCGATGCACGTCTCGGGCACGCGCCACCGCGCCCGCCATTGCCAGAGCTGCTCGCAGCCACGCAACGCCGCGGGGTGCCCGGCCGGCAGACCCAGCCACAACAGCCGCAGCAGGGTGTAGGTAGTCGATGTCCACTTGGGCGAGTACACGCCGTCGCCCCACCCGCCGTCCGCGTTCTGGGCGGCCAGCAACCGGGCACCCCACCCCTCGGTGGCGACCAGCGCCCGTTCCCGGGCCACTTCGTCGTCGCGCGCATCGGTGAAGTCCCGCAACACCCGCCACCGGATCGCCGGATCGCCCTCCAGCAGCCAGGGCAGCAACTGCTCGGCAACGCTGACACTCATCCCGCCATCCTGACCGCGCACCCCCGCCGAAGTCGACCCCGTCAGCCGCATTTCGGCTGCGGCGCCGGGTGCCGGCGGGCTTATCGTCGCCCTGCGAGTACCCGTATCGGCGCGGTGTTCCGCCCTGGCCGCGCCGCCACCAGGATCGTTGGCGTTGACCTAACGCGACAGGGAGCATCGCCATGCAGCTCGTGATAATCGTCGGCAGCATCCGTACGGGGCGGTTCGGGCCGCGGATCGCGCAGTGGTTCACCGGCCGGGCCGCCGGGTACGGCCAGTTCGAGATCGACGTGCTCGACGTCGCCGACGCCTTGTTGCCGCCCGCGCTGCCGCCCAACGGGGACGCGCTGCGGGACGTCGCATCGCGCTCGGCGGAGCAGCGGGCGCTGGCCGGGCGGCTCGCCGCGGCGGACGCGTTCGTCGTCGTCACGCCGGAGTACAACCACAGCTTCCCGGCGGCGCTCAAGCACCTGATCGACTGGCACTTCACCGAGTGGCAGGCCAAACCGATCGGGTTCGTCTCCTACGGCGGGCGCGGCGGCGGCCTGCGCGCGATCGAGCAGCTCCGGCTGGTCTTCGCCGAACTGCACGCGGTAACGGTGCGCGACTCGGTCAGCTTCGACCGGCACTGGGAGCGGTTCGACGACGCCGGTGCGTTGTCGGACGCCGAAGAGCCCGACGCGGCGGCGAAGGTGCTGCTGGATCAGCTGGCCTGGTGGGCGAGGGCGCTGCACGAGGCCCGCACGGCCCGGCCGTACGCGGCCGCATAGCCGAACCCGCCGGATCAGGCCTCAGCCGCGGGGCAACGCGCTCCGGGTGGCGGCACGATCAGGTCGATCAGATAGCGGTCGATCATTGCGGTCGTACACGGTGTGTTGCCGTACGCCCCATGCCCGGACCCCTCGTAAGTGACCAGCCTTCCGTGCCTACCCAGTTGGGAGGCGACATTCGTCGCCCACACGTAGCCGGTGCGAACGTCGTGCACTGAGTTGAGCAACAGCAGCGGCGTCGTTGTCCGCACGTGGAGCTGGTGCGGTGGGTTGGCGACCGGCGACGGCCAGCCCAGGCACGCCCGCACGGCGAGGAGTCCACCGCCATAGCGAACGTCGGGCGCCACCGCCGCGGCGTCGCGTACCAACGAGGCGTAGGCCTTGTAGTCGCGCACGTCGGCGGGCCAATCCGCGCAGAAGACCGACGACACCAATGGCGGTAGCGTGATGCGAGGCGCCTTCCCGTCGCGCAGCGCGGCGATTGCGTTCGACAGGCTCACGCGGTCGGGGGCGGCGAGCAGGGCGATCGGCAGGATCGCGAGCTCGAAGGCGGTGTTCGGCGCATACTCGCCCTTGTCCGCCCGGTCCAGTACGTCGTTCCATACCGCACGAACATCCGACCCGTGGAGAGCGCAGTCGATCGATGCGGCGCACCACGAGACGAACTCGTCGAAAGCGTCCTGCAGCGCCAATGTCTGCGTCCGGACGAAGTCGCGCACGTCGAGGCTGTGGTCGAAGACGCTCTCGAGGACGATCGCCCGGACCCGGCCGGGGTAGCGTTCGGCGTACAGCTCCCCGAGCAGCGTGCCGTACGAGCTGCCGTGGAACGTTAGTTTCTGCAGGCCAAGCGCGTTGCGGAGCGCATCGAGGTCGCGGACGGCGCTCAGCGTGTCGGCGTGGTCGAACACCGGGCTGGTCGCCCGGCAGGAGGCCCACATCGCCCGGTTGTAGGCGATCGTCGCGTCGAAGTCGGACTGGCTGGCCAACAGCCCGGGCGGCGCAGGAAGCCCAGGGTCGGACGGACACGCGGCGCCGCCGCTGCGTGCCACCCCGCGCGGATCGAAACTGACGGTGTCGAACCGGTCGAGAATCTCGGCGCTGAACCGGTTGCCGCGCCGGATCCGCTCCACCCCGGAGTCGCCCGGACCGCCCGGTCCGAACACCAGTGTCCCCACCCGCTCGGCCGGCTTGCGAGCCGGCCGCCGGGCGACGGCCAGTTCGAACGTGGCACCGTGCGGGTTCGACCAGTCGACCGGAAGGCGGAGCCTGCCGCACTGGACTACCGGGTCGACCGGCAGATTCGGGATGTCGTCCGGGCACACTGTCCAGGTCACTTGCGGCGAATGCTCGGGCACGGCGGCGCCGCTGGCAGGGGCGGCCACCAGCACCAGACCGGTCGCGATAGCGGTCAGGGACGCGACGATGCTGCGCCGGCGGATCATGCCGTCCATCGTCGATTCGGCCAGCGGACGGCGCGGACGCACCGCGGTGGTGGTCATTCGGCGTCCTTGAGGACTCGCTCCATCGCGGCTACCCGCACGTTCATCTCGCCCAGTTGACCGGTGACATCAGCCAACCTGCCCTCCGTCGCCTCCTGGGCGGCGATCGCGCGGTCGGCGATCGTCCGATAGCCGGCGTCGCGGGCCAACGCGGCCTTCGCGCGTCGGCCGGCTCCGATCTGCCAAATGGCGGCCACCACCACGGCGCCGACCACGAGAAAGATGGTGATCTCCTCAACGATCCGATCTGACATCTACTTTTCCTTTTCGTTGTTCACCGTGGCCTCGCCGCCGGCGGTGTCTGTGAGCGTCGCGGTCGCGGTGACCAGCGCTTGTGGGGTCAGGTGCAGCAACCGCCAACGGTCGAACAGCGGGGTCAGGTGCTTAGCCGGACTTGGCGGTGATCAGTTCGCGCGATTAGGCGGGCTGGAAAGGTTTGGTGCCCGTCGGATCGTTTCGGATCACGACGACGGTGGCGTCGTCCCGGTCGCGGGTGTTGTCGCGGTGCAGTACGGCCGCGATCACGGCCGGGTCGTGGGTCAGCAACTCGGCGTCGGCGGCCAGGTCGATGCGGCTGGCCAGGCCGTCGGTCCAGAGCGCGAGCGTGGCGCCGGCAAGCCACGGATAGTCGAGGACCTTCGCCCGGGGCGGCGCCTCCCGCAGGCCCACCGTGCCGTTGTACGAGACGATCCCGTTCTGCTGGCCGTCGTGCAGCAGCCGCGCGCTGATGTTCCCGACGGACAGGCAGCGCAGTTCGCCGCGGTCCGGCTCCAGTTGGCAGACTGCGACCGCGGCCCCGCGGGTGTGCCGAAGCCCGGCGTTGGCAAGGCGGAGATAGCGCTCGAGGTCGCCGGGGTGGTCGGCGAGGGCGTTCAGGGCCGCGTCGGTGGCGATGGACGCGTTCGGGCCGTGCCCGAGCCCGTCGACCACGGCGACGGCCACCACGAACCGCTGGTGCGTGGACTGCCGGGCGGTGTCCCGGGTCAGCGTTCCCATTGATTGATCACCACCGTGGTGCCCCGGCCCGGGGCGGAGTCGATGGTGAACTCGTCGACCAGCCGGCGGCTGCCCGGCAGCCCGAGGCCGAGGCTGCCCGCAGTGCTGAACCCGTCCGCCATCGCCTCGTCGAGGTCGGCGATGCCGGGCCCGTGGTCGGCGAAGACGGCCCGGACACCCGGCCCGGTCCCGGCGACGGTCTCCTCGATCGACACGGTGCCCTGGCCGCCGGTCGCGTAGCGCAGGATGTTGCGGGCCAGCTCGCTGCCCGCGGTGATCAGCTTGGTGGTCGCGGTCAGCCCGAGCCCGGTCCGCTGGGCGGCCGAGCGCAGCGCGGACCGCACCTCCAGCAGATCCGACTCGCCGCCGATGGTCACCTCGGTGCGGGCCGCCCTGTCGTTGCGGGGTGGGTCAACCGCGATCGTCATGGCTGGTCAAACTGGCTCGTGTTTGTCCACGAACGAGTCGAGCGCCGCGAGGCCGCTGACGTCGATCAGCGCGGCCCGCGCGCCGATCCGGGCCACCTGATCGGTGATCTCGCGTTCGATCGACTCGACGGTCCGGTCGTCGAGGTCGCCCTGGAGCGTCACCAACAGGTCCGGGCCCATCCGCATGATGGATACGACGTCAGGCACGCGGGCCGACCCGCTCGCCCGCGTCGGCCCCCGCCCGGACCATCCGCAGCGCGAGTTGCAGCGCGTCCTTGAGGCTCGTCCGGCTGCGCAGGCCGGCCAGGTCGATGCCCAGGTGCACCATCGACTGCGCGATCTCCGGGCGTACGCCGCTCAGGATGCTCGCCGCGCCCATCAGCCGGGCGGCCTCCACGGTCTTGAGCAGGTGCCGGGCCACGCCGCTGTCCACCGCCGGTACGCCGCTCACGTCCAGGATCACCACCTCGGCCTGGTCCGCCGCGATGCGTTCCAGCAGGCTCTCGGTCAGCCGGGCGGCCCGCATGCTGTCCAGCGTGCCGATCAACGGCAGGATCAGCACCTTGTCCCATACCTGGATCACCGGCGTGGACAGCTCCAGGATCTCGTCGCGCTGCCGCTGCACCAGCTGTTCCTGCTCGCGCCGCTCGGTCAGGTCGCGGGCCACCTTGACGAAACCCGTCAGCTCGCCCTGGTCGCCGAGGATCGGGCTGAGCATCACGTTGGCCCAGAACCGGGTGCCGTCCTTGCGGATGCGCCATCCCTCGACCTCCAGGCTGCCGGTCCGGGCGGCGCTGGACATCTCCCGGTCGGCCATGCCCGCGCGCGCGTCGTCCTCGGTGTAGAACATCGAGACGTGCCGCCCGACCACCTCGTCGGCCACGTAGCCGGTCAGCTTGACCGCGCCCGGATTCCAGGACCGCACCAGACCCTCGCGATCGAGCCGGATCACCTCGTAGTCGGCGATACCGTCCAGCATCTGCTGCACGGCCCGCAACGCCAGATTCTGCTCGCGCTGCTCGGTCAGGTCGACCGCCACCTTGACGAAGCCGACCACCGACCCGATCACGTCCCGGATCGGTGTCAGCACCACCGAGACCCAGATCTGACTGCCGTCCTTGCGGACCCGCCAGCCCTCGGTCTCGTAGCGGCCGGCCTCCGCGGCGGTCTGCAACTCGATGTCGACCCGCCCGTCGCGGATGTCCTCCTCGGTGTAGAACACGGTGACCGGCTTGCCGATGATCTCCTCGGCCGTGTACTGGGTCAGCCGCTGCGCGCCGGGATGCCAGCTGCAGATGTTGCCCTTCTCATCGAGCCGGATCACCTCGTAATCGACGATGCTGTCGATCATCTGGCTGAAGTAGGCAGCCATGTCCTCGACGGCCCTCAGCTGATCTTCTGACACGGAAGCCCCCGAATGCCCGCACCATATGCTGTGATTAGCGGTGGTTCGTCGTCAACTCTATGCTCCGGCCTAGGGCCCGAAGGGCGTTTCCAGCAACAGCTGAGGCCGGCCGCGGAAGGCCGCACGCTGGGTGCTCAGAGGCCGATGTTCGACTGCGGTCCGGCGTACGTCTTGAGCAGGCTCGGCAGATCGGCGGCCGGGTCGAGCGTGTACGCGTAGTAGCTGCTCGGGGTGAAGGCCGACCCGTTGGTCTCCTGCTTGCCGGTGCTGTTGACCACGATGCTGCCGCTCTGCCTGAGCTGCGCGGCCGACGTGCTGCAGTAGTACGGGTTGTTGACGTTGTCGAAGTAGCTGTTCTCGAGCACCATCTTCGTCGCGCCCCGGGACAGGTTGCCGTACGCGGTGATGTTCTGCATGTAGTTGTTGTAGAGATGCGCCAGCGCGACATTGTCCGTGCTCGGGTTGCGCTGGTTGGTGTTGTGGATCCAGTTGTGGTGGATCGTCATCCGGGACGTGACGTTGTCGGTCCAGCCGATCCCGAAGGCCTTGTTGCCCTCGGCGAGCACGTTCCAGGAGACGGTCAGATAGCTGGTGTCCTTGCGGCTGTCGATGAGACCGTCGTTCATCCGGGTGATCAGGTTGTGGTCGATCCAGACGTGGTCGGCGGTGTCCATCTGGATGCCGTCGAAGTCGAATTCCTTGTCGTCCGGGTCGTCCGAGGTCATCTGGGTGTCGCGGATGGTCAGGTTGCGGATGATCACGTTCCTGGTGCCGGCGCCGAGGAAGAAGCCGCCGCCGACGATCTGGCCGGACTTGCCGACGCCGACGATCGTCTTGTCGGACTTGACCTTGACCTCGGTGCCCTTCGGCGTGATCGTGATCGCGGCCGCCACCTTGATGGTGTACGCGCCGCTCGCCCCGGCGTACTTCTCCAGATCCGCCTGGGTGGTGACGGTGACCGTGGTCCCGCCCGCGCCCCCGGTGGTGCCGCCGCCGGTCGCGGCGAAGCCGTCCGGCGCCGCGGCCCAGCTCCGCCCGGACGCGGTGGGCGTACTCGTCGGGGCCGGCGTCGTCAGGGGGTTCCAGCCGTCCGGGCCGGCGAGATACTTCTGCGGGGTGTAGTTCGCCGCCTGCGCGTCGGAGAGCTGCGGGCGGTTGGCGTTGGTGGTCGCGCCGGAGCCGGTGTTGCGGTATTCGCCGAACCGCGCGTTCTGCCAGGTGTTGGCGCTCATGTCGGTCCACGGCCGGGCGGTGGCGACGGTCGCGCTCAGCGTCGACTCCCGATAGGTCACCTGCGCGTCGGCCCGCCACGGCCGGCCGAGCTGCGTCACGTTGTTCGCCGCGCCGGTGATGGCCGACTTGTAGAACAGGAAGCCGTAGGCCTTCGCCGCGGGCGTCGAGGCGGCCGTGATCGGCCCGCCGGCCGTGCGCTTCTCGTGGATCGTACAGCTGTGGAAGACCGCGGTGCCGCCGCCGAAGATGAAGTCGACCGTGCCCTCGATGTACGAGTTCACGAAGTACGACCGGGCGTCGTCGTTCACTAGCAGGGTGTCCTGGTCGCCGAGGAGCCGGACGTTGCTGAAGGTGGCCCGGTCGGCGTTCAGGTGCAGCGCCACCGCCTGGCCGCCGCTGCTCGCCGAGCTTTCGTCGAAGTCGTTGGCGATGGTCAGGTTGCTGGCGACGAAATCCTTGCCGTAGACGAACGCGGTCGCGCTGTTCGCCGTCCCGTAGGTGCCGGCGCTGTGGTTGTTGACGATCACGACGTCGGTGGCCGAACCGCCGGTGCCCTGCAGCGTGATGTACGGCTTGCTGGCCGGCACCGTGACGATCTCCCGGTACGTGCCGGGCTTGATGGTGATCGTCACCCGGCTGGCGTTGCCGGTGCCCACCGCGTCGATCGCCGCCTGGACGGTTCGGTAGGTGCCGGAGCCGTCCGCCGCGACAGTGTTCGACACTCCGGTGCTCGTGGAAACCGGGGTGAAGGCCCATTGCTTGTTGCTGTTGGCGGTGCAGGTCTCCTGGATGATCGCGGCGCCGGAGGCGGTCGAGGCGCCCTGGTCGGAGATGCAGAGGCCGGTGGCGGCGCTGATGATCTGGAACGTGTTGGTGCCGGCGGCGGTGAGCTTCCAGAGTTGGTTGCTCTGCGCCGGGGCGCAGGTCCATTGCTGCAGTTGCCGGCCCGAGGTGGTGGCTCCGGCGGGTACGTCGATGCATTTGCCGCTGTTGACGTTGACCAGCTGGTATTGCGACCCGGCGGCGGTGAGCTTGAACTGCTGCCAGGGCGAGTCGGCGGTGCACGACCACTGCTGCAGCAGCGCGCCGGAGGCCGTCGACGCGGACGGCACGTCGAGGCATTTGCCGCTTTTTCTGACGGCCAACTGGTAGACGCCGCCCGCGGCCGGCAACGTCGCCGCCTGCGAGGGCAGGATGGCGTACGCGATCACGGCGGTCGGCACCACGACCGCGAGCGCTGCGATCAGCGCGCGGCGCGAGAGAGGGGACACGAGGGCGGTCCTTTCGTCACACTCAGCGATTGCCGCCGGGGGAGGGTGGCGGTATCCGAGTAGTTGCGCCGGCCGCCCCGGGACAACAGAAACCGCGGAAAAACTTCTCGCCGGCGGGTGCCCGGCTCGCGATCGGTGGGCGATACGCCGCTTTACAGCCCGTCAGAGCCGTGTCACCATACGGACCGACCCGCGTCCAACCAGGTAGATTCCGTCTCCTGCCGACCGGGTCGGCGCCGCCACCGCGGATCCGGCCGGACTAGCAGCCGGGCCCGCCGCGGGTTGGTGGCGCGTGCCGGTGGCGTGGCGGCGCCGTCCGGCTCGACCCGAGGGAAGGGCATCCGTGGTGACGGAGAGTAAGCTCGAGGAGCGGGACACCACCGCGCTCGTCGTCGGTGCGCAGGCCGGGGACGAGCAGGCCCTCACCGAGCTGATCGCCGCCCACCTGCCGCTGATATACAACGTCGTCGGCCGGGCGCTCAACGGGCACGCCGATGTGGACGATCTGGTGCAGGAGACGATGGTCGGGGTCGTCCGTGGCCTGCCGGGGTTGCGCCAGCCCGAGCGCTTCCGGTCCTGGCTGGTGACGATCGCCTATCGCCAGCTGCAACAGCACCTGCGAGCCCGGAAGATGACCATTCTGCACCGGCAGGAGCAGCCCGCCGAGGTGCCGGATCCGAGCGGCGACTTCGCCGAGCGGACCGTCGCCGAGCTGATGCTGACCGGTCAGCGCCGGGAGATGGCCGAGGCGGCCCGCTGGCTGGACGCCGACGACCGGCAGTTACTGGCCCTCTGGTGGCAGGAGGCGACCGGCGAGCTGACCCGCGCGGAGTTGGCCGCCGCGCTGACCGTGCAGCCCAAACACGCCGCGGTCCGGGTGCAACGGATGAAGTCTCAGCTCGATACCGCGCGCGGCGTGGTCCGGGCATTGCAGGCCCGGCCGCGGTGCGCCGAGCTGGCCGATCTCGTGCGCACCTGGGACGGGAACGCCGGGCCGCGCTGGCGCAAGCGGCTGGCCCGGCACGTGCGCCTGTGCCAGCGTTGCGGCCCGCATCAGCAGGGCCTGGTCGCCCCCGAGAATCTGTTGCTGGGCCTCGCCGCACTGCCGCTCCCGATCGCGCTGTCCGAGACCGTGCAAGCCGCGATCGGCGCGAAGACGGCGGTGCCGGTCGTGCTCTCGGCCGGGCACGGACTGCTCTCCGGCGTGCAGAGCCTGCTCACCAACAAGGCCGTCGCGGCGACGGCGGTGGCCACCATGGCGGTCGGCGGCGGGTTCGCCTATGCCGTGTACGAGACGCCGGCCGCGCCCCGGACCGACGCCGTGATCGCCGCGCCCACGCCGACGGTCCGAAGCGTGCCGACCGCGGAAACCGCCGCGGCCCCGGCCGCCGCTCCGACTGCGAGCGCCACGCCCACCCGCCGTCCGGCCGGCACCGGGGTCAGCCGGGCCGACTTCTATGTGGCGCCCGGCGGCAGCGACGACGGCGACGGCAGTTCCGCCCACCCGTTCGGCACGCTCGGCAAGGCCGTGGCGGTGGTCCGGCCCGGGCAGACCATCGCGCTGCGCGGCGGCACCTATCGGATGAGCGAGCCGGTGACCATCGCCACGAGCGGCACCGCCAAGCAGCGGATCATCGTCAGCAACTATCGCGACGAGACGCCGGTGCTGGACGCCGCCGGCGTGCCCGCCGACAAGTGGGCGGTCACCCAGCAGGCGAGTTACTGGACCGTGCAGGGCCTCGAGGTGATGAGGTCCCGCAGCCACGCGTGGGTCTGCCGAGCCTGCACGCACACCGTGTTCCGGCGGCTCGCGATGCATGACAACGTCGAGTCCGGCCTGCTCCTGCGCGACCCCGGCACGGTCGGCAACCAGGTGCTGGACAGCGATTTCTTCAACAACTACGACCCTGCCGACGCGGGCCGCTCCGGCCTCGGGCTGGCGTTCCGGTTCGGCAGCGGCGACGGCAACCTGATCCGGGGCAACCGGGCCTTCGGCAACGCCGACAACGGCATCGACGTGGGCTCGTTCGCCAGCCCGGTGACGATCGAATACAACTGGTCCTACGGCAACGGCGCCAACCGGTGGAACGCCGCGAACTGGCAGAGCAACGCCAACGGCTTCATGCTCGGCGGCGGCGTCAGCCCGGTCCCGGCGGCCGCCCACCGGCTGCGGCACAACGCCGCCTGGGACAACGTCAACGACGGCTTCGCCGACGGCGGCAACGCCGGTGCGATCGAGCTGACCAACAACACCGCGTACCGCAATGCCGGCACCGGTTTCGGCCTGTCGGCGGCCGCCGCGACGGCGCGCAGCAACGTTTCCCTCGACAACGCCGAGGCGGTCGCCGCGGGACCGGGCGTGCGGTCCAGCCGCAACACCTGGGACGGCGGCAGCTGGACGGTCGCGCTGTTCCGCTCGACCGACCCGGCCGTCGCGCAGGGCAAACGCCGGCCGGACGGGACCCTGCCACAGGGTGATTTCCTGGTCACCGGCAACGGCGTGGGTGCCTCGATGGTCGAGCGCTGACGGTTGGGCGGTTGTGCTGGGAGCGCTCCCATGCAACGATGGCTGTCACTTTGTTCGACCCCGCGCCGCTGTCTTTGACACCAAGGAATGCTTGAGATGAGCGCACCGCAAGGCTGGCGCCGCCGACTCGCTCTCGCGAGCGCCGTCACCGCCATCGCCGTCCTGCCGATCGCCGTGCCGCAGATCATCGCGGCCGCGTCGGCGGCGGCGAAGACGACCTACATCCCGGCCCGCTGGGCTGCCACCGGCGAGGTGCCCTGGGTGCCGGAGCGCACCAAGGAATCCGCGAACTTCATCCTGCTCTGGGGCGACCGGTCCGGCACGGACCCGAAGACGGCGCCCACGCAGTACCGGTTCGATCCGGACAACATCCTGTCCCAGTTGGAGACCCTCTACTCCTTCTACGTGAACACGATGAAGTTCACGCCGGAGCAGGGTCTGCTGGCCCAGTACAAGATCGACGTCATCATCACGACCACCTGGTCGAACGCGCCGCTGGACGCCTGGGCGACCGGAGGCTCGACGGACGACAAGGTCGGTGTCATCAACATCGCGCCGGGCGCCGCCCAGCCCGGCTCCTGGGGGCTGGCCCACGAGCTCGGGCACGTCTTCCAGAACTACACCTTCCTCGGCAAGTCCGGCGTCGGCTTCACCGACCCGTCCGCGGGCACGTTCTGGGAGACCAGCGCCGAGTTCATGGCGATGCAGGTCTATCCGAGCACCGCGGCCGGCGACCTGACCCGGTTCCTGCGGACCGAGAACCTGGCGTACAGCTCAAGCCGGCACCACTACGGCAACTGGATGCTGGCCCAGTACATCAAGGACCGCGACGGCCTGGCGATGTTCAACCGGCTCTGGAACGAGGCGAAGAGCAACGAGCACCCGCTGGAGGTGTACCGCCGGATCACCGGGATCACCCAGGCCGAGCTGAACCGCCGGGTTGCCGAGTACGCGCAGAAGAACGTCACCTGGGACTACACCAACCGGGCCGACGTCATGCCGTTCATCAACCAGCTCTACCCGTTCATCACTGCCTACAATGGAGTGACCGTGGACGCGGTGAACCAGGCGGCCGGGCACTACAAGATTCCGGACGCGATCGCGCCGTCCGACTACGGATACAACAAGATCAAGCTGGTGCCGAGCGCCGACGGCGGCCTGATCCGGCTGCACTTCAAGGGGCACGCGGAAAACACCGCCGCCCAGCCCGGCTGGACCTACGGCTTCGTGGCGATCAAGAACGGCACGGCGCGTTACGGGCCGCTGACGAGCGGGGCCGACGGCCAGCTCAGCTTCCAGACCCAGCCCGGCGAGCGGGAGGTCTACCTCGTGGTCACCGGCACCCCGGGGACCGTGCACCACTACGCCTACCTCGACGGCTACACCAAGGACTACCGCTACCCGTACGAGTTCCGGATCGACGGCGCCGCGCCGTCCGGCTACGAGCCCGGATACGTCAAGCCGGCGGCCCCCGGCGGTGGCCACTGGCACTCCAACGGCGGCGGCTGGGTGGACGCCCGCGCCAACGTCGCGTCGACGGCGTACGTCGGTCCGCGGGCCGCCGTCTATGGCAACAGCACCGTCTCCGGCAACGCCCGGATCGAGGATCTGGCCTGGGTCAACAGCGGCGCGACGGTGACCGGCAACGCGGTGGTCAAGAACAGCGCGCTGGTGCAGGGCGGCGCCAACCTGTCGGGCAACGTGGTGATCGGCGGCGACGCCGAACCCGCCACGGCCTGCGGCGCGGGCACCTATCTGCTCTTCAACCCGGACCGGGGATGTGACGGCAAGGCCGGCGAGACCGACGTGAACCCGGCGCACGGCACGTTCAGCACCGACGAACTCGCCATCACCGGCACCACGACGCCCCCGACAACCACGCCGACCACGACACCCCCGGCAACCACGCCCCCGACAACCACGCCGACGACTTCCCCGACCACGTCGCCGACTGTGCCGGCCGGGGCCTCGTGCGCGGCCAGCTATCAGGTGGTCGGCCAGTGGCAGGGCGGATTCCAGGGCGAGGTGACCGTCCGCGCCGGCGGCACCGCGATCGGTGGCTGGCAGGTCGGCATGACCTTCCCGGCCGGCCAGACGGTGTCGCAGCTCTGGGGTGGCAGCGCGACGACGACCGGTTCGACCTCGACCGTGCGAAACGAGTCCTGGAACGGGGCGCTCGCAGCCGGGGCCACGACCACGTTCGGCTTCATCGCCGCGGGCGCATCGGCCACTCCGGCGCTCACCTGCGCTCCGAGCTAACTGCGGAGAGGGTTCGCCCTTCCGTACGCCGGAAGGGCGAACCCCGCGTGGACCGCGGTCAGAATGTGGCGATCGGGTTGACCGGGCTGCCGGACGTACCGGCGAAGCGGACCGGCGCGACCGCGAGCTGGAAGTCCCACTGGCCGAGCTCGGCAGCCGTTGTCGCGCACACCTCCAGGTCGCAGTTGTCGAGCAGCCACAGACCCATCGCGACCAGACCCACGGCGTGCACCGGCATCAACACGTCCTCGTACCCCGACGGCTGAACGTCCTGAGGGGTGTCAGCGCCGATCAGCGCGACCTCCCGGTCACGCAGCCACGGCAGGCAGGACGCGTGCCAGCCGGCCTGCGTGAAACCGCTGGCCGGACCGGCCTCGTGCCGGACGCGGCCATAGCCGGTCCGCAGGAGTACCGCATCGCCGGATCGCACCCGTACACCCTGGCGGCGCTCGGCCTCCTCGAGATCCTCGGGAAACACCCCCTGCCCCGGCGCCAACCACGGCACATCGCGGACCCGCGCAATGTCCAGCAGGACACCACGCGTGATGATCCCA